>ERZ1034901.440-NODE-440-length-33301-cov-38.246646_pt1 | contig 33301 bp, 40 predicted proteins | sample MGYA00520628_ERZ1034901 | MGnify/ENA primary metagenome ERZ1034901 (study PRJEB33766, sample SAMN09781783) | gut metagenome | biome: gut microbiome | host: Homo sapiens | place: Madagascar | study: EMG produced TPA metagenomics assembly of the PRJNA485056 data... | reverse complement strand
CTCTAAATCCATTAAACATATTATCACCATTAATATGTTGTGGATAACTTTAAATTTTATACATTAATATTCGAAATATCTATTTTTTCCTTTATCATTACATTCTTTTCCACTGGTTAAAGATAAATTTAAGAATACATCATTTAATATTTTTATATCTTTATTTTCAAATAAAACTTCATTAACTTTATTAATCATATAAACTGCATTATCCACAGCATTGTTATATAAATCAATAAATGATTCAGTATAAATTTCATTATTATATCTTGGATGACACCACTTATTATTACATAAATTTAAGTAATAATCATTTTTATTTAGTTCGTAAGAATAAGTAATAGGATAAAAATCTTTAATACTTCTTGAATGAATCTTATCAATAAATCTATATAGTTTATTCTTTATTCCATGAGGATCATATCTTAAAAAATGATATGAGTGTTTCATGAAAAATAAACCTTGTTTATAATATGTAGATAACTTTTTAAAACCATATGTTTTATCAAAAGTATAATCAATTACTGCGGATAAATCCTTAGAAATTTTATTGCTATTAAAACAAAATTTGTGTATTTTAAATTTATTAGGTTTTATATTTTCATGATAGTTAATCATATATGCATCAATATAACTTTCAATATCACTATGCTTTGAATTATATTTATATGTATCTTTTTTCTTTTTATTAAATATACCTGCTTTATGTATTACATAAGGATGAACTTTTGTATCCAGTGCATAATGCATTATATAACCATATAAAAAAGTAAGTATATCATTATTATTTTCTAAATTATTTTCTTTTATATAAGACACCATATTTATAAAAAAATTTTTAGTATTATGTTTATGAACATAGTTACCAATTTTTTTAACCTTTTTAAAGTTTTTATAATTAATTGAGAAAAATAATATATCTGGTCCTTGTGAATAAGTTTTTAAGTTTTCTTTATAATTTTTTAGTCTTTCCTTTAATTTATCATCAAATTTATTATATACATCTAACGCAAAATATGCATGAGTTATTGTTCCAGCCATATTATCACCATAAATATTATAACAAAAAGTAAATACACTTTATACATATTTTAACTTTTTTTATCTAAATCATTTAAAAAAATACTAATTTCTGATAAAATAGAATAAGTGATTAATAGTTAAGGATGTGTTTTAAATGGGAAAGATTATATCATTAGTAAATCAAAAGGGTGGCGTAGGTAAAACAACAACAAGTATAAATTTAGCAGCATCTTTAGGTATATTAGGTAAAAAGACTTTATTAGTAGATTTAGATCCACAAGGTAATGCAACAACTGGTGTTGGTATTGAAAAAGGTGATTTAAAGGTAAGTCTTTATGATGCATTAATTGATGTGGTTGAACCTAGTAAATCCGTTAAGAAAACTAAGTTTAAAAATCTTGATTTAATTCCATCTTCGATGAAACTTGCTGGTATCGAAATAGAATTTGTTGATAAACAGCATTCTGATCCAACATTTTCAAAAGGATCACAATTAAAAAGAGTATTATATGAAATAAGAGATAATTATGATTATATATTAATTGATTGTCCACCATCACTTGGTGTACTAACAGTTAATGCTTTGACAGCATCAGATTCAGTATTAATTCCAGTGCAATGTGAATATTTTGCACTAGAAGGAATAATGCAACTTTTAAATACTATAACTCAAGCAAGAAAAAATTTAAATCCAAAATTAGAAATAGAGGGTGTTGTTTTAACAATGCTTGATTCAAGAACAAATTTAGGACTTGAAGTTGTTGAAAATGTAAGAGGATTCTTTAGAGAAAGAGTTTATGATACAATAATACCAAGACTTATAAGATTAACAGAGGCGCCAAGTCATGGTAAACCAATCGCAAATTATGATCCTGCAAGTAGAGGAACAGAAGCATATATAAATTTGGCAAAGGAGGTTATTGCTAGAAATGAATGATAAGAGAAAAGCGTTAGGAAGAGGTTTAGAACAATTATTTAATGATGAAGGTTTAAACTTTGATACAATAGAAAATTCAATTATAGAAGAAGCAAAAACAAATGATCAGATAGTAGAAATAGATTTAAGTGAGTTAAGAGCAAATCCATATCAACCTAGAAAAAACTTTGATGAAGAAGCACTAAATGAACTAGCATCATCAATCAAAGAACATGGTGTATTTCAACCTATTATCGTAAAAAAGAGTATAAAAGGTTATGAAATAATAGCAGGTGAAAGAAGATTTAGAGCATCTAAATTAGCAGGAATGCAAACTGTACCTGCGATAGTTAAAGATTTTTCAGATGAAGAAATGATGCAGATTGCATTACTTGAGAACTTACAAAGAGAAAATTTAACTTCAATAGAAGAAGCAAAAGCATACAAATCAATAATAGAATCTATGAATATTACTCAAGATGAACTTGCTAAAAAGGTTGGAAAAAGTAGAAGTCATGTAACAAATATACTTGGTTTATTAAAACTACCAGCTTCAGTACAAGATATGGTTTTATATAATAAATTATCAATGGGACATGCTAGAGTACTTAGTAAATTAGATGATCCAAAAATAGTAGAAGATTTAGCACAAAGAGTAATTACTGAAGACTTAAGTGTTAGAAAATTAGAAAGTTTAGTATATGATAATGAAGAAAAAGAAGTAAAGATTAAAAAAAGTTCAAATAATGAATACAAATATATGGAAAATTTCTTAAAAGAAAAACTTGGAACAAATGTAAAAATAAATAATAATAAAATATCAATTAAATTTTCAAATGTACAAGATTTAAATAGAATTTTAGAAATAATGAATATTGATATTAATGAATAATAGGGGGCAAATATGACTATATTTGGAATAGAAATATCTGATAAGATATATTTACCTATATTTATTATATTAGGTGCTTATGTACTTGATATGATTATTAACAAAATATTAAGTTTAAGAATAGTTATTAATAAAAATTTAACTAAACATGAACAAAGAAGTAGAGAAACAGTACTTATGATGTGTAAAAACATTATTAAAGTATTAATTGCAATTATTGCAATATTGTATATACTTCAGGTATATGGTGTAAATACTAGTGCGTTAGTTGCAGGAGTAGGGGCATTCAGTTTAGTTATTGGTCTTGCTTTTCAAGATGTATTAAAAGACTTACTTGTAGGAGCAACTATAATACTTGAAAGTCAATTTGCAATAGGTGAAATAGTTGAAATAAATGGTTTTAAAGGTGAAGTTATATCATTAACACTTAAAACAACTAGATTAAAGTCATATAAAGGTGAAGTAAAAGTAATTGCTAATAGAAATATTGGTGAAATAACTAACTATAGTTTAGATAATGTTCTTGTTAGAGTAATTGCATCTGTTTCATATGAAGCAGATAATAAAAAGGTAGAAAAAGTATTAAATGAACTAATAGAAAAATTAAATACAAGCATACCTGAACTTAAAAGTAAGATAACTATTGAAGGAATCGATTCATTATCTGATTCATCAGTAGATTATTTACTTACAGCAAAATCATCTGTTAAAAATGAATTTGTAGTAAAGAGAAAATTATTAAAAGAAATAAAAAATGCATTTGATCAAAATGGTATTGAAATACCATATCCACAAGTAGAGGTACACAATGAAAAATGAGTATAATGTAGGAACAAAAGTAATAATGAAAAAAGGTCATCCTTGTGGAACTAACCTTTGGGAAATCACTAGAGTTGGCGTTGATATAAAATTAAAATGTATAAATTGTGGAAGAATGATAATGATGCCTAGATATGAATTTAATAAAAAGATTAAAAAAATAGTGGAGGATTAGTATGGATAAAGAAAATAAAAAAGGTGAGTTACATCCAGTTTGGTTTTTTGTTATATTATCTGTTATAACAATAGTGCTAAGTGCAGTTTTATCTTTCTTTGGTTTCCAAGGAACTCAAACGGATGTGTCACTTGGTTCATCATCGACATCCATTTTAACTGTGGAATCATTACTTAGTGGTAGTGGTATAAAATTTATAGTATCAGAAAGTATAAATAACTTTCTTAAATTTACACCTCTTGGAACAATAATTATTGGTCTTGCTGGTGTGGGATTAATGATAAAAACTGGATTATTAAAATCAATATGTAAAAGATTAAATAAAATAATACCAAGAAAAACAATGTTTTTTATATTTTCATTATTATGTATAATAATGGGATTCAGTGTTGATTTTTCATTTGTAATAATGATACCTGTCGCAGCAATATTATTTACAGAATATAAAAGAAGTCAAGTAGTTGGTATGACAATGGCATTTGCGAGTGTTGCAGCAGGAGCAAATATAAATATATTTTTAACATCTATAGATTATAGTTTGACAGAACTTGCTAAATCATCAGTAAACTTAGTAGATTCAAATTATTCATATGGATATACTGGTAACTTATTCTTTGTAGTTATATCAAGCTTATTACTTGCATTAGTTATATCTATAATAACTGAAATAATTGCAAGAAAAAAACCAGTTAGAATTGGAACAGAAGAACTTGAAATAAGTGAAAAACTAGATAAAATTGGATTTAAAAAATCATTATTAGCATTTGTAATTATGTGTGTTTTACTTGCATATGCAATCATTCCAGGACTTCCTTTATCAGGATTCTTACTTGATTCATCACAAAATATGTATATTAATAAATTATTTGGTGCTAACTCACCATTTGTAAAAGGATTTTTGTATATTGCATCACTAATATTCATAATATGTGCATTTATATATGGTACTGCTACTAAACAAATTAAAAATGGAAAAGATATGATAAAACATATACAAAGCAGTTTAAATGGACTTGGCGAAATGTTATTACTTATATTTGTTACATCACAGTTTGTTGCATTATTTAAATATACTAATATAGGTAATGTTGTTACAGTTAATTTATTTAATTTAGTAGCGGATATAAAACCATCATTTATAATTTTATTATTATTATCATTTGTAGTAATAGCAATTTCTAATATATTTGTTCCATCATTATCTACAAAATGGACATTATTTGTTCCAAAGATGATGCCACTATTTATGAAATCAAACATAACACCAGAATTCACTGGAGCGATGTTCCGTTTAGCGTCATCAGCAACAAATATAATTTCTCCAATATTTTCTTACTTTGTTTTATATTTAGGATTTATTGGTTTATATAGTAAAAATGATTTTACAATAAGAAAATGTTATAAAATGTTAATGCCATATTTTATTGCAATATTAATTTTATGGTTATTCATAGTATTTGGTTGGTATGTATTAAAGGCACCTATTGGTCCAAATGTATTCCCAACAATATAAAATATTTAAGAATTTACTTAAATATTTTTTTTATATATGTTATACTATTAAGGAAGAAAGAGGTAATAGTATGAGTTTAAAGGCAGGAATAGTAGGTCTTCCAAACGTAGGGAAGTCTACATTATTTAATGCAATTACAAAGAAAAATATATTAGCAGCAAATTATCCATTTGCAACAATTGATCCAAATGTTGGTGTCGTTGTTGTTCCAGATAAAAGATTAGAAGTATTAGAAGAAATGGTTACACCAGAAAACGTTGTACCAACTTCATTTGAATTTACTGATATTGCGGGTCTAGTTAAAGGTGCATCAAAAGGTGAAGGTTTAGGTAATAAATTTTTATCACACATAAGAGAAGTAGATGCTATATGTGAAGTAGTAAGATGCTTTGACGATGCAAATATTACTCATGTTGAAGGTAGTACTGATCCAATAAGAGATATTGATATAATAAATCTAGAATTAATATTTGCAGATTTAGAAGTAATTAATTCAAGAATTGGTAGAATAGAAAAAAAAGCTATATCAACAAAAGATAAAGATGCATTATTTGAACTTGAATTAATGAAAAAAATAAAAGATGCTTTAGAAAAAGATATACCGGCAAGAAGACTAGAATATACTGAAGATGAAGAAAAAGTTATAAAATCATTTAATTTATTAACTAAAAAACCAGTAATATATGTTGCTAATGTACTTGAAAATGAAATAAATGAAGAAAACGATTATGTAAAAAAAGTAAGAGAATACGCTTCAAAAGAAGGATCAGAAGTAATTACATTATGCGCTAAAATGGAAAGTGAACTTAGTGAACTTAATTATGAAGATAAATTATTATTCTTAGAAGAACTTGGAATAAAAGAAAGTGGTCTTGATAAACTTATAAGAGCAGCGTATTCATTATTAGGTCTTGCTACATTCTTTACTGCTGGACCTAAAGAAGTAAAGGCTTGGACTTTTAAAAAAGGCATGAAAGCACCGGCATGTGCAGGTGTAATTCATAGTGATTTTGAAAGAGGATTTATAAAAGCAGAAGTTATATCATTTGAAGATTATAAAACATATGGTGGAGAAAAAGGTGCAAAAGAAAATGGTAAATTAAGACTTGAAGGAAAAGAATATGTAATGCAAGATGGAGATATTTGCGTATTTAGATTTAATGTATAGTAAAAGGAGAGTATCAAAACTCTCCTTTCTTTTTAACGTAATACCAAACACCACCAGCAACAATTAATAATCCGAATATTGATACATACACATATGGGTTACTTCTTTTTATTTCATCAACTTTTGTATCAGAATATGTTGGTATATCCATTCCATCATAATTATCATTAGGATATTTTTTTTCTTCATCCACTTGCATAAAAGAAAGAACTATACTAATAATAACTGGAATTAATAATAATAAAATTGTATATTTAATTACTTTTTGTTTCATTTATATCAATCCTAACTAACTAAAAGTATATCATTATACTTTATTTTATGCAACATATTAAAAGAAAAAGCATTTACTTTTTAAAATTTCTTTGTTATAATACTTTTGCGAGTAATTATTTACTCTCTGCCTATATTTTATAGGCCATTAGTCCAAAGGGAGGTGTAAGAAATGAAATATGAAATTTTATTCATTGTTAGACCAGATTTAGAAGAAAGCGCAATTAAAGATGTTTTCAAAAAATTCGAAACAGCATTAGCTGATAATGGAGCAAAAGTATTAAGCTCTAAAGAATTAGGTCAAAAAGAATTAGCTTATGAAATAAACAAACATAAAACTGGATATTATTTCTTAATTAATGTTGAGTCAGATGCTGAAGCAATTAAAGAATTTGACAGATTAGCAACAATTAGTGAAGAATTAATTCGTCATATTATTGTAAAATTAGATAAATAATCAGGAAGTAGGTGCTTTATGAATAAAGTAGTATTAATAGGAAGATTAACAAGGGATCCAGAACTTAGATATACAAGTTCAAATATTCCAAGTGCAAGATTTTCGTTAGCTGTAGATAGACCATTTACAAGTCAAAGTGGTGAAAGAGAAACAGATTTTATTAACATAGTTGTTTGGAGAAAACAAGCAGAAAATGTTAAAAAATATATTACAAAAGGAAGCTTAGTTGCAGTTGAAGGAAGAATTCAAACTGGTAGTTATGAAAAAGATGGTCAAAGAGTATACACAACAGATGTAGTTGCTGATAATGTTCAATTCTTAGAAACAAAAGCACAATCACAAAATAGACCTGTTGAAGACTCTGTAACACCAGCAGATTTTGCAAACAATAGTGTAAAACCTACTGACATGAATGAAGAAGTATTTGCTGATTTTGGTGATTCAATCGAAATTAGTGACGACGATATAGCATTTTAATAAAAGAAAAGGAGGTATAAGCCTTGGCTGAATTTAGAAGAAAAAGAAGAAAAGTATGTCAATTATGCGCTGGTAAAGAATTAGATTACAAAAACGCAGATGACTTACGTAAATATATTAATGAAAAAGGTAAAATTTTACCAAGAAGAGTTACTGGAACATGTGCTAAACACCAAAGAATAGTAGCAACTCAAATTAAAAGAGCAAGAATGATGGCAATTTTACCATTTACTAAATAGTTTTGATTATTCAAGACTATTTTTTTATTACTATTTGTACTGACATAATGTTCAAAATGTTGTATAATATAATTACTTATGTGTTGTTTAGAAAGAAGGTTATATTTATGAAAGTTATATTTTTAAAAGATGTAAAGGGACAAGGAAAAAAAGATGAGGTTAAAGAAGTTAAAGATGGTTATGCAGAAAACTTTTTAATAAAGAATGGATATGCAATTAAATATAGCTCAAGAAGTAGTGAAATACTTGATAGACAATTAACAGATAGAAAAAATAAAGAAGATGAACTTATAAAAGAATGCGAAAAAATTAAAAAATCTTTAGAAAAGATGGAATTAGAATTTAAGGTAAAAACAGGTAAACAAGATAAAGTATTTGGATCTATTTCATCAAAACAAATTTCAGATGAATTATCTAAAAAAGGTTATAATGTTGATAAGAAAAAAATAGTTATTAATGAAAATATTAATACACTTGGTACATATGTTGTAACAATTAACTTACATGCAAAAGTAGTAGCAACTTTAAAAATCAAATTAATTAAGGAGTAAGAAAATGGATAAAAGAAATATGCCATATAGTTTAGAAGCAGAACAATCTGTTTTGGGTGCAGCTTTCATTTCAAAATATGCACTTCAAAAGATATGTGATGAACTAGAATCAGAAGATTTTTATCTTGATTCACATAGTAAGATTTTTGATGCTTTATCAGAACTAAATGCAGAAGGTAAGCCAATAGATATTACAATTGTAACAAATAAACTTGAAACAAATAAAACATTATCTAGTGTTGGTAATATTGAATATTTAGTTGAAATAATTAATTCAGTACCAAGTGCATCTAATGTTGATTATTATATTAATATTGTTCATGAAAAAGCAATTTTAAGAAGATTAATTAATGTTTCAAATGATATTGCAAATGAATCAATGATTGAAAATGGAAATGTTAATGATATATTAGATGGCGCTGAAATGAAGATTTTAAATGTTGTTAAAACAAGAAAATCATCAGAGTTTCATAAGATTCAAGATGTAGTATTTAAAGCACAAGAAAACTTAGAAAAATTAAGTAACCAAAGAGGAGAAATAACAGGACTTCCAACTGGCTTTTATGAAATAGATAAATTAACAAGTGGACTACATGAAAATGAACTTATTATAATTGCGGCTCGTCCTGCTATGGGTAAAACTGCATTTGCTTTAAATGTTGCGACAAATATTGCTAAAACAACAGATAAAGCAGTCGCATTATTTAACCTTGAAATGAATGCTGAACAATTAGTAAACCGTATGTTTGCATCAGTTGCGCAAATAGAAGGCTCTAAACTTAGAACAGGAAGACTTGATAATAATGACTGGAGAAAATTAAGTGAAGGAATTAGTCAACTTGCTGATACTCATATATATATAGATGATACTCCTGGTATAACTATTGGTGAAATAAGAAGTAAATGTAGAAGACTTGCAGCATCAAAAGAAGGTCTTGGAATAGTTATCATAGACTACTTACAACTTATTTCAGGTAGTAGTAAATATGCAGGAAATAGACAACAAGAAGTATCAGAAATATCAAGAAGTTTAAAAACAATGGCACTAGAACTTGGTGTACCAGTAATTGCGCTTGCACAGTTATCCCGTGCTGTTGAAGGAAGAGATGATAAACGTCCAATAATGAGTGACTTAAGAGAATCAGGTTCAATAGAACAAGATGCTGATATAGTTGCATTCCTTTATAGAGATGATTATTATAATAAAGAAGCAAGAATGGATGGTAATATAAGTATTAGTGAATTTATTGTGGCTAAACACCGTAATGGTCCAACTGCTACAATAGAATTATTATTTAAGAAAAATACTAGTACTTTCTCAAATTATAGTAAAGAAGAAGAGTAGGAGGAAAGTGTGATGAGTAAATTTAAAAAAAGTTTACCCGTTGTTTTATCAATATTAATCGCACTAATTATTATTTTAATAACTGGTTTATCAAGTCCCAAAAAGGATAATATTGAAGAAGTATATAATGTTTATCTTGATGGAAAATTAGTTGGTGCAGTAAAATCTAAAGATTCTCTTGAAAAGTATATTGATGAAGAACAAAAAGAATTAAAAAAGGAATTTAATGTAAATAAGGTATATATACCAAATGGAATTGATATAGAAAAGTGTGTTACACATAAAGCAAAGATTTTATCAGAAAAACAAATATATGATAAGATAAAAGAAGAAAAGAACTTTACAATTAAAGGTTATGTTGTAAGCATTAAGTCAGATGATGATAAAGAAATAAAAGTAAATGTACTTAAGAAAAATTTATTTGATAAAGCAGTTAATAAAGTTCTAAAAGCATTTGTTGATAGTAAAGATGTGGAAAACTATAAAAATAATACACAAAAGAAAATAGAAACAACAGGTAGTCTTATAGAAAATATTTATATTAGTGAAAAGATAACAATAACAGAAACATATTTATCCACAGATGAAGTAATATTTACTGATGTGGATACACTAACTAAATATTTATTATTTGGTTCACTTGATAAGGATGAAGAATATACTATTAAGCCAGGTGATACAATTGAAACAGTTGCATTTAATAATAAACTTGGTGTAGAAGAATTTTTAATAGTTAATCCAGAATTTACAAGTAGTAATAATCTTTTAAGTGTAGGACAAAAGGTTAGTATTGCACTTATTGATCCAATATTTAGTATTGTTGTTGAAAAACATATTGTTGAAGATATGGATAAACCATTTAATACTGTGGAAAAAGAAGATTCAAGTATGTATACTGGACAAACTAAAGTTCAAACTGAAGGTGTCAATGGTACTCAGAGAGTTACAGAAAAAGTTAAGTATGTTAATGGTGAAGCACAACCTGCGGTTATAACAAATGTAACAACAATATCAGAACCTGTTGATAAAGTAGTATTAAAAGGTACAAAAAGTTATGGTTATGGTTCTAATTATACCGGCGGAGGAACTCCTGCGGTTACATCTGGTGTATGGGGATGGCCAACAATATCACCTTACATAATAACAAGTTATTATGGATATAGATGGGGACGTTTACATGCAGGTATAGATATATCTGGTTGTGGATTTGGTTCTCCAATATATTCAATAGGAGAAGGAACAGTTTCTGCAGTTACTAATACTTGTGCTGATAGAGGTTATTATGGTAGTAGATGTGGTGGTGGATATGGTAATGCTGTTAGAGTAAAATACTCTGGTGGTATGGAAGTTATATATTCACATATTATGGGAAGTAATATAAGAGTTTCAGTAGGTCAGCATGTTTCAAAAGGTCAAATAGTAGGATACATGGGTAATAGTGGTAGTTCTACAGGTACTCACTTACATTTTCAAGTTAATATGCCTAGTGGATCAGTAAACCCATTAACACTTTATAGATAATGAAAGTATGTGTATTATCATCGGGAAGCAAGGGTAATAGTACCCTTGTTATTACAGATAAAGTAAAAATATTAATTGACCTTGGAACAACTACTTCATATGTAGAAGCAGCATTAAATAATTTAAATGTAGATGTTAAAGAAATATCACATATTCTAATAACACATAGCCACGTAGATCATATAAAAGGATTAAAAGTATTTATAAAAAGATATAATCCAGTTATTTTAGTTACAGAAGATATGAAAAATGTTTTAGAAAAAGAACTTGGAAATTTTAGATATGAATATTATGAAGATAAAAAAGCTATAATTGGTGATTTAACTGTAAATGTAATTAAAACATCACATGATGCGGAAGAATCAATAGGATTTGTACTTACAAATAATAATTCATCAATGGTTTATATAACAGACACGGGATATATTAATCAAAAATATTTTAAAATCTTATCAAACAATAACTTATATGTACTTGAAAGTAATCATGATATAAAAATGCTTATGGATGGACCTTATCCATATTATTTACAACAAAGAGTAAGAGGAGATAAAGGACATTTATCAAATAAACAAGCAAGTGATTACTTATGTAAATTTATTGGTGATAATACTAGAAAAATCGTATTTGCGCATATTAGTGAACACAATAATTCATATGAAAAAGTAATTGAAACATTTAATGAAGAATTATCTAAAAATGATATGAAATTTGATGATGTATTAATTGCTAAACAAAATGAAGCAACGGAAGTTATAGAAGTATGATAAAAATAATAACTGTTGGAAAAATAAAAGAAAAATATTTAACAGATGCGATAAATGAATATTTAAAAAGACTTAGTAAATATACTAAAATAAATTTAATAGAAGTTCCTGATGAAAATTTTGATATAACTAAAACACTTGAAACAGAAAAGAAAAGTATATTAAAGTATGTAAGTGAAAAAGATTATATTATTACAATGGAGATAGATGGAAAGGAACTTTCAAGTATAGAGTTTGCTAAAAAAATAGATGAAATTCAAATAAGTAATAGTAATATATGTTTTATAATAGGTGGATCATATGGTCTATCAGATGAAATAAAGAAGATGAGTAATTTTAAATTATCATTTTCAAAAATGACTTTTCCTCATCAATTATTTAGATTAATTCTTTTAGAACAAATTTATAGAGCATATAAAATAAACAATAATGAATCATATCATAAATAAAAGAAGTTACATTTGTGTAGCTTCTTTTCTCTTTAATATAAGCATGTTGTTAACTATAATGTTATCCACAGTACAACACTTTATAACATTATTAACTTCTTTATTAATATCATTTATTATATTTAAATGAATAGTATTTAAATTTCTATTATTTATAATATAATTAAGTATTGAAATTGTTTCTCTTAAGTATTTATCTATAAAAGCCTTGTTTGTATCATAAAGGCTAGACACATTATCAAGTCTATCACATAATTTAATAATTAATGCATCTTCACTCATATTTGCCATTTTCATAGATAAATATTTAGTTTTACCCATTTCTTTTTTTAATACATCATTATTTGTAAGTTCTTTTACTAGATTAGATATTATATTTCCAAAATTACATATAAGTTCTTCATAAGTAGTATTTGTATCTTCTAAAGTATCATGTAAATATGCCGATGAAACTAAATCATCAATATTTTCTGCATTATTCGCATATTTTTTTACTAAATTCGCAACATTTATAGGATGAGTAATATATTCAACAGGAGTATTATTTTTTCTAATTTGACCTTTATGTTTTTCTCTAGCAAACTCTAAAGCTTTATTAGTAATTAATTCATTATTATTTATCATCTAAAACCACCTACAATATTATTATATACTATAAATTAAATACTTTATATATTTTTTTTGAATTTTTATATATTGCTTTACAACTCAAAATATAAATAATCCTTATTTTCCCTTGACAATATTAGAAAAATAGATATAATTAAATCTGCACGCAAAAAAAGGAGAAGAGGAAATTTTTATGAGAATGAAAGAGTACGATGCATATAAAAAAAGAGAAGCAAAAGTAATTTATGAAATAAATGAATATAAAGTAAATGAAAAAATATTAAATTATTTAGAATCAAATGGATTCAATATAAAAGATACTGATATATCATATTTATCAAAAATGGTAACAAAAATTGTATTTAATTATAGAATGTTTGGTAAAGAATTTTCAGATAATATTTTGAAAAATAATCCACTATATATTTTTAATGTATTTGGAAATAATGCGTCACTTGATATAAAAAATGATGTGAATTCTTTATTAAGAAGAAATAGTATTAATGATAATTTAGTTGATTATATTGATGAAGTTGCTGATAATGTAAATTCTATGATAGATGAAGAAATAGAATTAAAAAAACAGGACAATAAAAAATTAGCTTATGCTGTACAATAAATGAAGGATTAATCCTTCATTTTTTTTAATCTTATGATATAATTATAAAGGTGATAGTAATGCTTTTTAATAATGACTGGGATGATATCCTAAAAGATGAAATACATAAAGAATATTTTATGACAATTTTATATGAACTTAGAGAACTATATAAAACAAAGGATATTTTTCCACCACAAAAACAAATATTTAATGCTTTTCATCTTCCATATAAAGATGTAAAAGTAGTTATATTAGGTCAAGATCCATATCATGGAGTAGGAGAAGCACATGGTTTTGCATTTTCAACGTTATCAAGTAAACTTCCTCCATCGCTAAAGAACATATATAAAGAATTATATGATGATTTAGGTATAGAAAAAGACTATAATAATGGTGATTTAACTCCATGGGTAAAACAAGGTGTAATGCTTTTAAATACAGGTTTAACTGTGGAAAAAGATAAACCTAATTCACATAAAAATTTAGGATGGCATAAATTTACAGATGTAGTAATACAAAAATTAAATGAAAAAAATGAACCAGTTGTGTTTATATTATGGGGTAATAATGCAAGAGAAAAAAAGAAATTTATTACAAATCCAAAACATTTAATAATAGAATCTGCTCATCCATCTCCATTTTCTGCATATAATGGATTTTTTGGTTCAAAACCATTTTCAAGAACTAATGAATTTTTAAAGAAAAATAATATGGAAGAAATAAAATGGTAAAATAAAATGCAAGAACATACCTTGCATCTTTTTATAGTTTAAAATCTTTTATATCATCATCATTCATGTCTTTGCCATCAAAGAATGTTTTTTCTTTATATTTAAGTATTTTTCCCATTATATTATAAGGAAACTTTCTAATTAGTCTATTATAAAATACAATAGTTTCATTATAGAATTTTTTAAAAGCTCTAAGTGATTCATCAATATCTTCAATATCATAAGTTAATTTAATAACATCTTCATCAGTTTCAAGTTCAGTATATTGACTTTTAACAAAGTTAATTTTATTAAGTGCCTCAACTAATTTTCTATCAATTTCAAAACTACTTATCTTTTTATCTTTTAACTTAGAAATATCATCAACTAATACTTTCTTAGTTTTTATTTTTTCCTTTATAATATTGTTTAATTTAATAATAATATCAAACTTTTCTCTAATTGCTTCATCAATTTTTCCTTCAACTTCATTAATTCTTATAATGTAATCTTGAAATTTATTATATATTATGCTAAAAGCAATAAATAATAAAAAAATAACTACAATTATAATTAAAATAATAACACTTACTTTCATATATTCACCTTCTACTATAAAAAAATTATAGCAAAATAAAAAGAATATTACAATCCTTTTAAAGTAAAATCAGGACTATAATTAATATTCTCTTCAAACTCAACATAATTTAAATAAATCATTAATATAAGATACCATTTTCCAGTAGATGGATCACTTATTATTAAATGATCTCTTCCTGCTTGTTCAACAACACCTGTAAATATTTTATCTTTCCATTCAATTGAATCTGGAAATGATACATAAAATTTACCATATTTTCCTTTATTTAATCTTAAAATGTTTTCAACGTAAGATTGTTCCATAGGAAATTCTGTTGTACCAACTGTTGGAGCATATTGCTGATTAGGATAACCAGAACTAGTTCCTATATTTGTATTTTGATAACCAGTATAATATCCATTATTATTCATAAAATTCATCCTTTCTACAAAATTATATTATTTGAAAAAGTAAAATATTCGTATATAATTATATTAGGAGGACATATATGAAAGTAAAAGTTGGTGTATCAAATAGGCATATTCATATGACTAAAGAAATATAAAAAGAAGAGAACTTTAAAAATGATGATATTGTTAGTGTTAAACTAAGTGATAATACTATTATTGATAATGTACATATAAAAATAAGTATAGGTGATTATCCAGAACTTCATATTGATACAGTAGATTCAAAAGAATATAAGTTATTTACACGAGATAATGTAGAAATTTTAAAATAAATAGATAGAAAAAAATATAAAATTATTGTATAATTATTTGTGAAAGAGAGGTAGAAATTATGGAATTAAAAGGAAGTAAAACAGAAGCAAATTTACTTGCAGCTTTCGCAGGAGAAAGTCAAGCAAGAAATAAATATACATACTATGCTTCAAAAGCAAAAAAAGAAGGATATGAACAAATAGCAGCAATATTTGAAGAAACTGCAGGTAATGAAAAAGAACATGCTAAAATATGGTTTAAAGAATTACATAATGGAAGTGTTCCAAGTACAATAGAAAATTTAAAAGATGCCGCAGCAGGTGAAAACTATGAATGGACAGATATGTATGCTACATTCGCAAAAGAAGCAAAAGAAGAAGGGTTTGATAGAATTGCAAAACTATTTGAAGAAGTTGGAAAAATAGAAAAAAGACATGAAGAAAGATATATGAAATTAATTGGTAATATAGAAGATGATTTAGTATTTAAAAAGGGAGAAGAAACAGTTTGGATTTGTCGTAACTGCGGATATGTTTATGTAGGAGATGAAGCTCCAAAAGTTTGCCCAGTATGTGCTCATCCACAAAGTTATTTCGAAGAATTAAAAGAAAATTACTAATATGAATAATATAGTTTTATTTGAGCCAGAAATACCTGGTAATACAGGAAATATAATGAGAACATGCGTCGCAACTAATACTAAATTACATTTAATTAAACCATTAGGTTTTTCTTTAGATGAAAGTCATTTAAAAAGAAGTGCTGTAAATTATATAGAAAATTTAAACTATGAAGTATATGAAAATTTTGAAGATTTTAAATCAAAAAACAAAGGAACATATTACTATTTTACAAGATATGGTAAAAAGCCTCATACTTCATTTGATTACTCTAATACTAAAGAAGATATATACTTAATATTTGGAAAAGAAAGTACAGGTATTCCAAAAGAAATATTAAGAGAAGATTTAGATAGATGTATGAGAATACCAATGACAGATAAAGTAAGAGCACTTAATTTATCAAATTGTGCAGCAATAGTTATATATGAAGTATTAAGACAACAAAATTATGAAGGTTTATTATTTAAGGAACCTCATAAAAGTGAAGACTTTATAATTGAATAGGAGAATAAAATGAAAAAGAGTAAAAAAATATTATTTGTTATTTTATTATTAATTTTATTAATAGTAGTTGGATTATTAATATGGTTCTTTACTAAGGACTTAAGACTTTCAAAAGAAGAAAAAATAGTAAATGATTTAACAAATATGGGTAATGAAATATATATGAGTTATTATTATCCATCAGTTTCAAGTGGTAAAAACTTAGATGAAACAAAGGAATTTTTACAAAAATATGAAACAATTGGTTTAAAATTTAATTTGACTGAACTTGAAAAATATAGTGAAGATTTTTCTAATAAGATAAAGAATTTTAAAAATGGAGATAAGTCTTGTGATAAAACAAATACTATGGTAATAATTTATCCAACTAGTCCATATGGTAAAAATAATTATAATGTACAAGTAAGTTTAGATTGTGGGTTTAAAGCGACTGAAGAAAAATAACTAGAAATAGTTGTTTTTTTGCTATTGATAGGCATATGCGTAATAATAAGATAATAATGTGGAGAAAGTAAAAATGAAGGAAAAGAAAAAAATAGAATCAATTACAATAGAGGATAATGAAGAATATTTAAGACAAATATCAAAAGAAGTTGATATTAAAAATGATAAAGAATTAATGAACGATATAAGTGTATTAGATGAGTATTGTAAAGAAAATGCAGTAATGGCAATGGCTGCTGTTCAACTTGGTATACCTAAAAGGATGATATATTTAAAAAATACTAATTTAGATATTATAAATAAGATTCAGGCTAATACTGTAAGTGAAAAAGAAAAAAATTATAATGAAGCAAAAGTATTAATAAATCCTATTATAACAAATAGAGAAGGATTAACTGATTATTGGGAAGCATGTGCTAGTTGTCTAGATAATTTTGGAAGAGTTTTAAGACCTTACAAAATAGAATTAGAATATTATGATGTTGAAGGTACTAAAAAACAAGAAGCTTTTGAAGGATTTGAATCAACTGTATTATCACATGAAATTGATCATTTAGATGGTATATTACATATTGATATAGCAGAAGAAGTGTATCAAATGCCTGCTGAAGAAAGAAAGGCTTGGAGAATAAATCATGGATATAAAGTTTATAGTAAAACAGGCAATTATGAAGTATTAAGAAAAGAAAATAGTAAGAAAAAAGTATTAATAAAAAAATAAATGTTTTAAATCAACTTAAATAGTTGATTCTTTTTAGATAAATATGATACACAAACAGAGTTGTAATAAAGGCCTTGAATAATAAAGATATTTTATAAAAAAATAAGAATAGGAATATTGTTAATTACATTAAGAAATTTATTATATTTAGCTTATATATATTTTTGTAGAAATGAAATAAGTGATTTTTGTAATTTTAGTAGTGGATTATTACAATTTAACGCTAATGTATAGATATTACTCCAATTTTATTTTAGTGTATTAATATTTTTACATACCTCAAAAATTGATTATTGAATAAAAATGTTGAAAATAATACAATTTAATTAATGATCATATGAGGAGGGATATTTATGTATTATGGATCAGGAACATATGAAGCTTTTGCTCGCCCAGAAAAACCAGAGGGAGTAGATAAAAAATCTGCTTATATAATTGGTACAGGTTTAGCAGGACTTTCAGCAGCATTCTATTTAGTAAGAGATGGACAAATGAAAGGTGAACATATTCATTTGTTAGAAAAATTAGATTTAGCCGGTGGCTCATGTGATGGAAGAAAAGATGTCACTAAAGGATTTTATATGCGTGGTGGACGTGAAATGGATAATCACTTCGAATGTATGTGGGATATGTTTAGAAGTGTTCCATCAATTGAAACACCAAATGTTTCTGTATTAGATGAATATTATTGGCTTAATAAACATGATCCAAATTATTCACTATGCAGAGCAACTATAAATTGTGGTGAAGATGCACATACTGATAAAATGTTTAAACTTGATAGAAAATCAGCAATTGCATTATCAAAATTATTTATTACACCAGAAAAGGATTTAGAAAATAAAAAAATATCAGATGTATTGCCAGACTCATTTTGGGAAACAAATTTCTGGTTATATTGGCAAACAATGTTTGCATTTCAAAAATGGTCATCTGCATTAGAAATGAAAAGATATCTATGTAGATATGTTCATCATATAGATGGATTACCAGATTTTTCAGCTTTAAGATTCACAAAATATAATCAATATGAATCAATGATTTTACCACTTACAAAATATTTAGAAAGTAATGGTGTAAAAATTGAATATGGAATAGATGTTAAAAATGTTATATTTGAATCTAAACAAAACAAAAAAGTAGCAACTCAAATTATATATGAAAATAATGGACAAGAAAAAACAATAGATTTAATAGAAGACGATTTAGTATTTATTACAAATGGCTGTTGTACGGATACATCTTGTTATGGAGATCAAAATAATGCACCAGATTTATCAAAAATAAAAAATGGAAATGGTGAATCATGGGATTTATGGAAAAATATTGCTTTACAGGCTTCTAATGGTGAATTTGGTAATCCAGATAAATTCTGTGGTAATGTAGATTTAACAAACTGGATGAGTGCGACTATAGAAGTAAGTGATGAAAATATAATTAAACATATTATAAATATATGTAAACGTGATCCAAGAAAAGGAAAGGTTACAACAGGAGGAATTGTAACTGTAAAAGATAGTACTGAAAATTGGTATTTATCTTGGACAATTAATAGACAACCACAATTTAAATCTCAAAATAAAAATAGTATTTTAGTTTGGGTATATGCTTTAAATACTACTAAACCAGGTAATTTTATAGAGAAAGCAATTAAAACATGTACAGGAAAAGAAATATGTGAAGAATGGTTATATCATATAGGAATTCCAACTAATGAAATTGAAAAGTATGCTGATAAATGTAATACAACAACATGTTATATGCCATATATAAATGCATTTTTCCAACCACGTGAAGAAAAAGATAGACCACTTGTAGTACCAAAAGAATCAATTAACTTTGCATTTGTTGGACAATTTGCAGAAACACCAAGAGATACAATATTTACTACAGAATATTCTATTCGTACAGGTATGGAAGCTGTTTATACACTTTTAAAAGTTGATAGAGCTGTACCTGAAGTTTGGGGTAGTAAATATGATGTTAGAGAACTGTTGAAAGCATGTTATTACGCTGTAGATAAAAAGTCAGTTGATGAACTTCCATTAACATTTGCTGAAAAACAAGCTATAAAAATAGTTGAAAAGAAAATCAAAGGAACTGATCTTGAAATATTATTTAAAGAAAGTGGTTTATTTAAATAAAAATTAAATATGAAATGTTTATTTCATATTTTTTTTAATGTATAATATATTATAGGTGATAAATAATGAGCAGTTTAACTACAAAGAAAGCAATAGCATATACGTTTAAAGATTTATTAAAAGAAAAACCTTTTAATAAAATAACAGTTAATGATATTGCAAATAAATGTGATATAAATAGACAAACATTTTATTATCATTTTCAAGATATAAGAGATTTAATTGAGTGGATTTGTATAGATGAAGTTGATAATTTATTAGAGAAAAAAGATGAATGTGAAAAATGGGAAGATAAATTTTTACTTATTTTTAAAATAATGGAACAAGAAAAAATTTTTATAAATAATATTTACAATTCTGTTTCTGTAGAAGTATTAAGAAGTAATTTGTATAGATTAGTGTATCCTATAATATATAATGAAATAGTTGAAAAATCTAAAGGTAAAAACTTGCGAGAAGAAGATAAAAAATTTATAACAGATTTTTATAAATATTCTTTTGTTTCTATAGTTTTAAATTGGATAGATAATGGAATGCATGAAAATCCTGAACTAATTGTTGCTAAAGTAAGTAGTCTTATCACTGGTACAATTGATCATGCATGTTTATCTGTAAATTGAAAAAGTATAAAATAGTAATTTGATGAGGAGATTAGTTTGAAAAATAACTAGTCTTTTTTTATTGATAAGTTTTTATAAATTTAATGATATTGTATCATTTGTTTTCAAGTTTCTTGCAATAATTCTATATCTTAGGTCATTTTCTTTATTCATTAGTAATCATCTTCTTATCTTTTAAATAAGTCTGTTTTTTTCATTTAAAATAAAATAAACAATAACACATTTGGGTATTTATCATAAAATAATTTGAGGAGAGATTTTATGAATAATAATGTGAAGATTGTTGTAGATGCAGGACATGGAGGAATAGGATAAATCCAAAAATAAGTGAATGACTATGAATGATAATAAATACAGGAATTTAAAGATACTTGGGAAAGTATCTTTTTAACATTTTAAATAAAAAAGCAATTAGCACTGATGCATTTCTATTGCTAATAACACATTTTTGTGGTATATTGTCCTTATAAGGAGCGTATGTCAATAAACGACAAAAAAATATGCTTAAGAGCAAAAGCATATTTCCTTATAGGTAGCACCCAACTACCCAATAAATTAAAAGCAAATATTTAAAAGAAATATTTGGAGAATTGAATGAATGAATAAATAAATCAATTCCTATATTAATATTAACACAAAATGATTTTAAAAGTCAATTGTATAATAAATGTAGTGCATATTGGTTTACATATTCTAACTAGGAAGGAGATCAATATGTATTTTTATTTACTTGAATAAACAACTTTAAATGGTGGTTGGTGTTGCCTCTTTTGTTTATTATGATAAGGAGGCTAAAGATGAAAGATAAAGAAATAATAAACGAGATTTATGAAAATATAGCAGAAGAACTCAATATATCAGATAGTGTGTTTGAAAATGCAAAAAGGAGTTATAAAGCATTAGGAGAATTTTTGGAAAACAATATTGAATACCCTGTTGAAGTTTATCCACAAGGATCGATGAATCTTGGAACTTTAATAAAACCTATAGGCGATGATGATGATTATGATTTAGATGCTGTTTGTAAAATTTATAACAATTTTGATTCTCCAAAAGATTTAAAAGAATTAGTTGGTAATGCTTTAAAGAAAAGTGAAAGATATAAAAAAATGTTAGCTGATGAGGGAAAAAGATGTTGGACATTAAATTATTCTGATAATTCACATTTTCATATGGATATATTGCCATCAATACCAAATAACATAACTGATAAATCAATAAAAATAACACATAAAGAGAATAACAACTATAAATATATGGTATCTAATCCTGAAGCGTATGCAGATTGGTTTGATAAATTACAAGAGAACGAACGAAGAAATTTATATAGAATAAAGAATCGAAAATTCTCAAATAAAGTTGAAGATTTGAGAAATTTTGGAATTAGAACTACTCTTCAAAAAACAATTCAAATATTAAAAAGACATAGAGATATACAATATGCTAATGCCACTGATGAAGAAAGAGAATGTAAACCAATATCAATTATAATAACAACTTTAGTTGGGAAAATGTATTCTGAAAATGAAAGTATTGTGGATTTAATTGATAAGTTTTGTACATCATATGAAGAGTACATAGAAATAGACTCTAATGGATATTATGTTATTTCCAATCCTGTTAATAAAAGTGAAAATTTTGCTGATAAATGGAAAGTATATCCAGAAAGGAAAGAAGCGTTTTTTAACTGGGTAGAAAACTTAAAATATGATTTAATTACGAATAACTTTATGATATTTGATGATATAACTGAAAAGACTAATTATTTAAAGAAAGTATTTGGAAACAAAACAATAGCAAATGTATTTGAAAAAAGAAATTCATCCATGAGTGAAAGATATATTGATAGGAAAAATATTGCAACAATTACTACTAATAAAACTGATACTAAAGTAAAGGAACATACATTCTTTGGCGAATAAAATTTTTAAAAAACCAAAGAATGTTGCAATTCAGTTATTAAATCTTAAATCAAAGTATAACTGCCTTGATTGTAAGTTAGGAATGGGAAATTTAATTTGGAAACAAAGTGTAAGACCTTCTAAATTATCTAGAACCTATGATATTACAGTAAAATATAACGGAATAACACCCGAAGTTTACTTATATAATCAAGGTATTATGACAAAAAAAGATGAATACATTCCTCATTGTTATAAAAGATATTATAATAATAAAGATGACGAGTATGTAAAGTTGTGTTTGTATTATCCAAAATATCAAGAATGGTCAAGTGATATGTTTTTGTCAGATACAATCATCCCATGGACAATTGATTGGTTATATTTTTATGAACTTTGGAGAATAACAGGAAAATGGTTAGGAGGAGGTATTGTTCATGAAAAAGTTTAAAAAGATTTTATATTTGGTGAGAACAATTATTTTACCAATATTATTAATTGCTCTTACATCAATAGGTTTATCATCAATATTTAAAATTGTTGATTACGAAGGGAATGGATTTTTAATTAAATTATCAAATATAACATTCAATCATCCTAGAAGAGTAGCTTTTGTACTATTGTTTTTTGGACTTTTAATTATATATAGACGTTTAAACAAGGGTAAAGAATATGCTCCTACTGATATTTATGGAGATTATCATATTAGTATCTATTATATTGCTTGGTTAATTGCAGGCTATAAAAGAGTTAATTTGAAGATGAAACCTATCCCTTTACAATTTCAATTGTTGAATATAAATAAGTTGGAATGCTTTGATAATACAGAATATTCAAATTGTAATTATAAGTATAAGGTAAGCCGTAAAGGAAAATGTAACAAAAATACTAAACAAATAAATATTATAATATCTGATACATATCCTATCACAGAAGAAAAACTTCCAAAAAAAATAATAGACAATTATACCATAATCATAACTAGAGAAGGTGATAAGGGAATTAGAATAAAGTCTCAAGAACTAATAGAAATACTTATTAAAGAGGTACAAAGTACGAAACAGTATTGTAGAAATTTTAACTTATTTTTATCAACTCCTGCTTCCACAAATATAAGCATCTTTAATCAAGTATTTCATACAGAAAGAGATAAATTTGTTATTAATATTTATCAACAAGATAGTGAAAACGATTTTAAATTTAAAGAAAAATCTGTAAAAATTAAATGTTAAATTATTTTATGATTAAATTTAAGATACTTAAAAAAGTATCTTTTTTCGTATACAAAGAAAGGAGAAATGATATATGAATTTAAATTATGCAATATTTAGAAGTGAACCTATTTATACAATAAATGATTTAGCACAAATAGGATCACACAATAAAAGAGAAAAGAAAGCTTATCAATCAAACCCAGATATAAAATTAGAATTAACTCATAATAATATTGAATTAGTACCCTTAACAGAAAAGTATGTTAAGGTTTTTTATAACTTAACTAAAGACCATAAAAAAGAACATGATGAAAGAATGAAAACTGAAAGAGAAGATAGAAAAAAGACATTTAAGCAAATGTTAGATAGATCTAATAATGTAATAGCTGATGAATTAATGTTTACAGCAACTAATGAGTTCTTTAAAAATATGACAAGAGATGATATAAAAGAATGGGCAGATACTTGCATGGAATTTGTTTATAATGATTTAGGTTATAAGAAAGAACAAGTTTTACATGCAACAGTTCATATGGATGAAAAAACACCTCATATACATTGTGTAGTAGTTCCATTAATTAAAAAGTATGATAAAAGAACTAATACTGAAAGATATACTATTTCTAAAAAACAATATATAAGAGATAAGATACACTTATCAGAGTTACAAGATAAATGCCATAAAAGATTAACTGTTAAAGGTTATGATTTAGAAAGAGGTATTAAAGGTAGTGATAGAAAACATATTAAAATTAAAGAATATAAAAGAATAAATAGAGAACTAGAACAGAAAATAAACGTTAGATCCGATAGACTTACCAAAGAATTTGAGAAACTAGATAAAAAAATGAAATCTTCAAAAAATGTTCCATTTGATAAAAAACATATTTTAATTGATAAAGATACTTTTGATACAATGAATAAAGTAATTAATGAATCTAAAAAAATAAAGGAATTAGAGCCTAAAATAAAGCGAGTTTTTAACGAAGTTAATAATTATGCTAATAGTTATAAATCTTTAAAAAAAGGGAACCAAAATATTAAAAAAGAGGTTAAATCATTAAAGAATAAAAATGAAGAGTTAGAACAAGATAATAGAAACTTACATAGTTTTATTAAATACTTATTTGATAGAATAAAAAAGTTCTTCAGAAATATATTACTAAAAGGAAATGAAACTTCTAAAGATTTAGCAACTCAAGAAGTGAAAGATTATTATAAATATAGAGATTTCGGGCAAGATGATGTTATTGATATTGCTAGAGGAACATCAAAAGAAGATGAATTATTTGATTATGCATATATTCCTGATTATCATAAAGCTAATAGAGTAGATATTGAAGATGACTTTGAGATGGAAATTTAATATATGAAGATAAAAGAGTAAAAATTTGTGATATAATTATTATAGGATTATTTATAAGGATGTGAGAATATGGAAACTGAATTAAACTTAGATGTTTTAGAAGCTATATTTGGAACTAAATTTATGGACACAGAATTTCTAAAAAAACAACTTAGAACAAATTCTAGTAACTTATTATCTGAACTTGAATCTTATAGAATATTTGATGAAGAGGAAACTAAGGTTATTGATATTATTGAAAATAACTATAGAAAATATAGTAAGATAATTATTAACGAATTATCCAATTATTATTTTCAAATGCCTATTGAAATGGCAATAGCAACGAAAGAACAGTCAAAAATTAAATCATTGTTTTTAAATGCATCTGAAAGATTAGGCTTTGATAGTGGACTTCAAGCTCAAATTGATTCTGATTTGGAAGAGATAGCAAATAAATTAAATAAGAGATTTACATTTGACGAAGCATCTTTAGTTCATTTAATAGAGGCATCAAAAGGTTCTAATATTCAATTAGAAGAAGATAGACCCAGAAGATCTTCACGAAATAAAAGACAAATACTTAGGCAAAGAGATGATGGAACATATTATTTGTCTGAAATAACAGATACTAAAGGAATTGATACTTATACAACTGGAAGAAGTATTCCTATTGACACAATAACAAGAGATGATGGTAGAACAATGCACAAAACTACTGTTGATGAAAGTAGTAATATTGAATTATCAGCTTATCCAGGTGGAAAAGATTTGGAAAGTACTACTTCTACAGATGAAATAATGAAACAAATAATGAAGAATTTGTTTGATAATTTAGAATTGTGTGTAGATACTTATAAATTCTTCTATACAAAAAATACAAACGATCCTTTAGAAAATAGTGTATCTGTTCAAAATACTGCAATATTGGCTGATGATTCACAATTTGATTTTTACTATAATATTAATAGATGGAATTTACCTCATTTATTAGGATTACAAAAAGGAGAAATGATATCAGAGGCAACAAAAAGATATTTTGCTAAAGTAAGATCTGATGGAAGTGTGTATTATCCAATAGATGAAAATTCATCAGCATTTGCTATATTAAAAGTATTACTTGAAAATAAAGATAGAATTATTGCAGATAGAGGATTAATTGAAGAAAACGGTAAAACATATCAATTATTTCCATGGGAAAAGATAATATTAAAAACAAGTTCATTTATGAGAGGAGATTTCTTTAAAACTTGCTTTTGTTTAGTTCAACTAGATCGTGGATTAAATGCTCCAAATGAAAAATTTGCATCTATATCTTCAACTAAATATGATGACGATATGGTTAATAACAGATTTGATGCAAAAAAAGTATTAAGAGATTTGATAAATACAGTTAAACAAAGGAAAGATTTTATCTTTAGAACTTTTGTTGAAAACTACGATTCAAATGGTAATTTCTTAGGATATGTTCCACAATCTATTGATACTGGGAAATCTGAGAGTATAGTTACAAGTAATGGGGAAAGAATTGAAACTCTTAATAGATTTAGAAATGCTTTACAAGGCAATCCTGATAATGGTGGAAGTGTAGTTCAAAGTATCGAAAATGAAAATATGGGAAAAAGAATATTTAGTCCAATTGAACAAGCTTTAACACATATTAATATTTTATCAGGATTAAATGTAGGGTTGCAAATATCAGAGCAAGCTTATGCTTTTGAAGAAAGTTTAAAATCTATGTTAGGAGAAGAATTAGATAAGGATTTGCAAAAAATCTTAACTCCAACTACATCAAAAAGAAAATAACATTACTCGTTAATGTTATTTTTTATATACTTAATAAAATTTTTAGCAACTAAACTTTTATTGTCAGTATTCCATACCATACCAAGATATTTTTCAGATAATGGTATTTCTAAATTAAGTTTAAATAGTTCTCCAGTTTCTAATTCTTTTTTTATATGTTCTTCTGTTAATAATCCAACACCAAAACCAGCTTCCGTGAATTCTTTTATCAAAGTATTACTTCCAAATTCCATTTCAGGATGTATTTCAATATTATTTTCAGCACAATAATCATCAAGTCTAATTCGTGTAGTAGCTCCTTTTGTTAAAACCAAGAGTGGCAATTCTGTTAAATCTTTTTTATTTAATTTTTTCCCTTTTAAATGTTCAAATGTGTTATTACAAGCAAGACAATCGTGTAGTGTAAGCATTTTTGTTGAATCAAAGTTTACTGGCAAACCATACGGCATATTAGTAAATATAACATCTATTATTCCCGTTTTTGCTTTACTAATTAAATCAGAAGTTTTATCAGTGAATATCCTAATATTTATTTTAGGATATTTTTTGTGAAAGTCTTTAATATAAGGCATTAAGAATTCATGAAGTATTGTTTTACTTGCTCCAATATTAATACTTCCAGTTTCCATACTTGTAATAACTTCTAAGTCATTTTCAGCTGATGATATTAATTCCATAGCGTCTTTTATTTTTTTATAGAAAGCTTCCCCAGCTTCAGTTAATTCCATTCCATCTCTTTTTCTGATAAATAAATTAGTATTAAGTTGTTCTTCTAAAGTTTTAATAGATTTACTTATTGCTGGTTGACTAATAGATAGTTCATTAGATGCTCTAGATATATTTTCGTTTTTAGCAACATAATAAAATGTTTTATATAATTCCAAATTTATATTCATAACAACCTCCTTATATAACCAGCAGTTATACCTGATATGAAAAATCGGTAATTTAATTATATCACTTTTTGGGTTATAATACTAGTACTTTCTGAAAAAAGCGAAATTTATTGGAGGGATTTTATGCTTGAAAGGTATTTATTATGTTTATTTAAACAATATTGTGATGCTAGAGGACTAGACATAAACAATATGAATAATATGTATTCAAACGAGTTTGTTGATTGGATTGTTCAAAATAAATCTCTACTAAGTAATTATATGGATTACTTATATGCTTTAGGATTTGATTATCCAGCTGATGATATTGTAGAGATAGGTAAAGGAGAATATGATTCAATTTCACAACATGGTATAAATCTAATATCAATATTTGCAGGAACATTAGGAAGGATTAATGCCAGCTTGTTTGTTGATAGAGGCATTCCTTTAATCCTTAAACAAAATGGAATAGTTATTCCTAAAGAACACATTATATTAACTCATAATCCATATTTTGAAAGTGAAATACTTGGATGGTATTCTATTCATAATTTTGGAGAAAAGAATATTAGTATTGGAATGTTTGGAAAATTAGATGATGAAGATACTTCAAGAAAAGTGAAATTACTAGAACAATTATCAAAACAAATGACAGATGATTATTCATTTGATTATGATACCGATGGTGGTAATTACTTTTGCTCATTAAATAGCAAGAGGTACATTAAAAGAAAAATCTTAACTAAAACTAGATAGATTATTAAAAGGGGGAATTTGAAATGAAAGAAAATTTGTTAAGAACTAAAAGATTATTAGAAAGAAAATGTTTTGCAAGTGATGATGGAAGCGAATATCAAGTAGAACCATATTTAGAAGTAGTAAAGGCTATTGATAATGAAGGAGCATTTAATCACATTCAAGATTATATTAATGGAGCTAGAGAGTATTATGCTAGAAATGGAATAGAATATGATGAAGTACAATTATATCCAAGATTTTCGTTATATTTTGATTCTAGATATGCAGAAAGATATCCATATACAATTGAGAAGAAAGTAAAACCAATTCAAGATATACTTCGTGTTTATGTAAATGCTGTAGGTTATGAAAATAATGGAAATAGATCGACAGTAGATCCAGATGACATAAGTACATATCAGGAATTTGTTATTACATTTGATGAGTTTAAAGCTATGTTAGAAGCAAGTGGATTAACAATAGGATATTCAACATTTGAAGATATTCTAGAGGATTATAGAAGTTATAAGCCAACAGTTTGTAAGATATCAAAAAGTAAAAATAAAATAAAAATACTAACTAAGGAATAGTATGGAAGAATTAATGCAATGGTATAATCAGATATCTTCTTTGCCAAAATTGAAGATTACCGTAGCACAGGAATTATACAGAAAAGCAATTAATACTCAGGATGAAACATTAAAGAAAAAGTATATGGATGAACTTATATTAGGAACTTTATATGTTGTGTATGAGTATATAAAAAGAAATGGATTAGAATTGTTAGTTTCTTCATCTTACGATATGAAAGATATAATTAGTTCTTTTAATAGTGTATGGATAAAAAAACTATACAGTGGAGAATTATTAAATGTTGAAAGATATTCATTATTATTTACATCTCCATATTTTAATGAAGTATTTAACAACTTATGTGGTGATGAAATATTAGTAAGTGAGCAACTAGGAGTTTCTACTGAATGTTTAGTAGAATTAATAACATTATATATATCATATAGAAATAAAGTATTGGAAAAACCATTTAAGGAAGTAATTGAAGAAACATTCTTTACAGATAGATGGAATAGTTGGTCTTATTATATTTATAAAAGTGTAATAGAAACAATTCCTTTATTAGAAAGAATATATAATAATTTGAATTTTGATAAATTAAATGATCTTAATGTAGGAAAGACAAAGATAGCTGATTATTTAAGATTAATAATAAATATGGGATTGATAGAACCAATATCTAATGAACTTCCTGATAATAATGATATGGAAGATTCTATTACTACAGATATAGTAATGAAGCATTTTATTAAAGATGTTGATAAAGTTCTTGATGATAGACAAAAATCAATTATTCATGAAAGATACGGATTAGACAATGGTAAACATCAATTCCTAGAAACTGTTGGACAACATCATGGCATTACTCGTGAAAGAGTTAGACAAATTGAAGCGAAAGCAATAAGACGATTAAGAAGAAATGAAAATATTCGAAAATATAAGGGGGAAGTTATATGAAAAAGATAGACATTTCTTTAATAAGAAAATATGTTAATGGAGAAGATTTAGGAGAATATAGTATAGAGCAATTAGAAAATGATAAAGATTTTATGATTGGAGTTATTAGTTATACTAATGATATCAAAATGTATTCTTTTTGTTCTGAAGAAGTAAAAAAAGATTATGAATTTGTAAAATATATAGTATTAAAGTTTAAGAATAATTCAGAGTTTATTACAACAGTAGCTGACAACTATTTAGATAATACTGATACTGATTGGGAAAGAAGAGAATTAAATATTATTATGGAGAAAGTTCTTCCAAAAGAACTAGCAGAAAAATATGAGATGGTTAATGAAACTTTATATTTTGAAAAAAGATTAGAAGTTGAAATAGCTGAAGCTAAGGATTCAAAATTAGAATCTATGATTGGAATGGGATTTTGGCTAATATTTGACCAATATAGTGGTAGTGATGTTATATTAGATTATTATGCAAATAATATGATTGGAGAAATAATTAGAGATAATAATATTAATTTTGAAAAAATGTTGCATACTCAATTTAAGTCATCCGATAAAATTACTGAAATTGGTATAAATAATTATATTGTTAATTTTATAGGTTATTATGATTCTATGCTTAGCTCATACGTTAGTACACATTTAGATATTATTAAACCTATTGCAAATAGAATTAAACTTATACAAGATAACTGGGATAAGTATTCATCAGTTGATGAAACTATAAGATATAATAATATGTTAGATATGGTACATGAATATATGGGTATGTCTAATAGTAATATGGAAGAAAATGAAGTACTATATTATGTTACAAAAGAACTTGGAATTATAGAAAAAGTAAAACAATATTATGGTAGCAAAGCATCAGAAGAAAGATTTGAAGAAGAATATGGATATGGATTATATGATGATTGTGATGAAGAAGTAATAGATGATATGGTTAGATTTGAAATTGAAAGAAATCTTAAAGAAAGATTAGTATATCTAAGAGTTAAAAAAATAATAATGAATCAATTATTTTCTGATAAACCATCAGATTTATATTCATTAATAGATGATGAACCAAAATCTAAGGGAACATCAAGATGCAAAATTATTAAATTAAATCCTAATTATAAAAAATAATTGTATTACTATAATTCCATTATAGTAACCCACTGTTATTGGCATAGCCAATAACAGTGGGCAAAGGGAAATTCCCTTTTGAAACCCAAATAAGCGACAAAACTACAAACTAATCGTAAGTAGTAATGTCGCCTTTTTTATTGCAACTTACGTATTATAAAAAAGGAAGAATACTATCGCCACTTTCATTTACTATCGTAAACAAAACGTGTCACGTATTCTTTATATAGAAATAACCTTAATACAGATTATGTACTAAGGTTATTTTCTTTTTGGAAATAATGCACTATCAAATGATGGATATTTAGACTTATCAAATTTTTCTAAATTTGGTCTAATCATAGGAATTATTTCCTTTAATCTATCTAATATTTCATCATTAGATAATTCTCTTTTTTCTATTTTTGCTAATTCTAATTTATCAATTAAATCAGCTATACATCCTTTAACAGCAAAATCAACTTTTCTATTTTCTTCAAAATGATCAAGTGCATCGAAATAAAATTTTTCATAACTTTCTATTTGTCGTTGGTAGTCAGCAGTTGATCTTTTAACTGATAAATCTTTACCCCAGTTTATATCTATATCATCATAACCAGCAAATTTCATTAAATCTACCATACTTAAGTTAAGTGTTTCTGCGATTCCTTTTAAGTAAAGAATATTTGGTTTTAATCTTTTACCAGCCTCAATACGAGAAACTTCTGCACAATCCATATTAGATCTACGAGCAAGTTCTCTTTGTGAAATACCTAGTTTTTCTCTTGTTTCGCTTACTAATTTACCTAATTCAGTAGTCTGTTTTTTCATCTAATACCACCTCAACTGAATTAAGTATAACATACGGTGTTGTAAAAATCAATACATTTTTGTAATTGCGTTGTTGACAAGCTCAATATATGGTGATATACTCAATGCAAAATCGATGTAAAACTCATCAATAAGAAAGGAGGAACAGAGATGAATGAGGGTGAAGCACCTAGACATTTCAAACTATAAGATATGGAGAGATAAAAACATCAAACCCGAAGCAAAAGAAATATATGCCTATCTATTTACAGAGGGATTCGAAAGAACTATCTCACATATAAGTATTGGAAGAATACAAAGGGAGCTGAAAAGTATAACCAATATCGGATTTAGAAATAATCTAAAGATATTAGAAAAGAACAAATATCTAGTTTATAAAGAATATGATACAGGATTATATGAATATCACATTTGCTAGAATGATAGAATCACTAGTAAACATAGGTACAGTAAATGTTCGGAGATTTATGTTAGTATCTTTTCTATAAGATATATAGAATAAATCAAAATAATATCTTCCACTGAAGATATAAAAAATCCATCTTAGGATATTATTACTCAAAATTGGGAATGGAAAAGCCCATATTTATTAGATAGGAGAACTATTATTATATTAGATTGTGAATTTATCATGACTCCAAGAATATTATTTAATGATAGGAATTTATCTAAAACAGATTGTAGTGTTTTAGGTCTTATCATTTCACTTACCTTAAAAAATGGATATTGTTATGCGAGTAATGAATATTTAGCAGACTATGTAAAAGTTTCAAAAAGAACAATTAGTGATTCATTGTCTAAAATAAAACGATTAAAATATATCATAGTAAAATATGAAAGTAATAATTGTAGAATATATCTTAATAGTGAAAAGATACCAACAAAAGTTGCGAACCAAGTAGCAAAAAATTGTAATGATATGGTAGCAGAAACTTGCAACCATAATATAAATAATAAATATAAAACAATAAAGTCGATTTTTGTCGAAAAGTTTTTGTTGACAAATTAGAAAATTGATTGTAAAATATAAAAACAAACGGAGGTGAAAAATATAAAAAATATATCAGTACAGCAATGGTTACC
>ERZ1034901.439-NODE-439-length-33351-cov-27.486995_pt1 | contig 33351 bp, 25 predicted proteins | sample MGYA00520628_ERZ1034901 | MGnify/ENA primary metagenome ERZ1034901 (study PRJEB33766, sample SAMN09781783) | gut metagenome | biome: gut microbiome | host: Homo sapiens | place: Madagascar | study: EMG produced TPA metagenomics assembly of the PRJNA485056 data... | reverse complement strand
TCATGATTCTTTCTTGATTGAACAATAATAATTGACTTTATGTATTTGACTGAGTCTTTTTTAAATATAATTGAAAACAAACGCAATATAAGCATTTTTTTTGTTTTTCTTATTATAAGCTTTAGTGGTATTGCGATTACTGATTCCTTGATCTATAGTACATCAAAGAAAGCAGAACAGGAATTAAGCTTAAATGGACATAACGTTATTACTGTAGATTTTGAGGATAAAGTATCCGATAAAAAAATAAGTCTTTTATTTAAAAATACCAACTACATTTTAGCAAAATCTAAAAAGATGATATTTTCAGTTGGGGAGTCACCATATAGTGACGATATGAAGATCGTGACAGGAACAGAAAAAAAGAAACTAAACACCAAGAGAATAGATATAACTCAACCCTTTGAAAAAAATGTTATTTTGTACTCAGAGGATCAAAGCCATAAAATCTTTTTTTTAAATGGGCTTCCTTTTCAACCAATAGGAAAGATTGAAAAGAAAAAAACGGAGTTTCTGGATAGTTTGGGTTTATCATCATTTGATGATAATGTAAATTACATTATTCCACTTGAAACAATGTTAAGATTAACACTGGATGATTCAATTGATTCCATTGATCTTTTTAAAAAAAACGAGATTACAAGTGGTGATATAGAGTACATAAAAAAAATTTTATTAAATGGTAATATAAGGAAGTTTTCTATACATTCCCCGCTTGATGCAAAATTGGCAGTAGACAGAGTTTTAGATAGATTCAGTTTACTTACAAACTCTATTTATATTTTATTAACCATGATAATGTTGATTGTTATAATCTTGGTGTGTAAAAAAACGTTTCAGAGTAGAAGTACTGAGTTTGCGTTAAAAATTATTCACGGAATAAATAAAGCTGTTATAATTCGAACTGTAATTATTGAGTTAATAATCATTACGTTTATTGGGCTGTCGGTCGCAGTAATAGTAACAATTATGATGACATATGTATTATCACTATTCCTTGGGATTGTTCTTTTATTTCGACCCGTGATGATCTTATTAACTTTTATTTTAGTTATATCCGCTAGTTATGTGTCAGGGCTACATTCTGGTAACTACTTCTTTAAACAAAACCCTGTCGAACTCATTAAAAACAGGAGATTATGAAATATTTATTTTTTTTGATTGCAACGCTCATTGCTTACAACGCGTATGCCGGAACTAAACAACCTTGTTTACTTGAAGATTATTTCAAGCAAACTGAGTCTTATAAGTCAAGCATGCTTGATAATGAAGTAAAGGTGCTGGAATTGGAAAGAGAACGTTTATCATTTCTTCCTGATGTGAGTGTAAGTGTTGGTCAGCAAAGTACAAACGAAAGCTCTTTTAAAGGCTTTAATAAAAGCTCAATATCTCTAGGTTTATACCAATCTGTATACAATGGCAATAGATATAGTATATTCAAAGATAAAATAGCAAATGATATTGAGTATAACAATTTAATGATCCACGACAAACGTAACAGATACCTTGTTGATTTATATCGTTCTTTAATCGAGTATAATTATAAGTCTGATCTCCATCAATTATATTCTTCGCAATTTGATAAACAAAAAAAGCAACTTGATGTTTACAAAGCAAAGTTGTCATCAGGTGATATTGCAAAATTTGAATATGATATAGTCAAACTTCGAGAAGAAGAACTCGAAAACCAAGTCAACATTATTAACAATGAAGTAAGACAAACAGAGTTATATATTAGAACAAACTTCAATATTCCTGTAGAAGTCATAAAAAACATTACAGGCAAGGAAATTTTGTCATGTAAGACAGCTGGAACGAAATACATACTTGATAAAAGTAGAAGTCTACTTCAACAAAATGAAAATAGAAGCTATGAATTGAAAATGACATCAACGAAGCCGAATATAAGTTTATCTTTATATATGCGTCCGCCTTCAAATGGTACTCTGAATGACATAACGACTAAGAAATCGGAATTTTTTGCTGCTGTAAACCTGACTGTTCCACTAAGCGAATACTTTTCTGTTAAAAATAACAAGAAAGATCATGCTATTTCAATCCGAAGGATCAATGATACATACGATGAAAAACATAAACTTTATATAAGGGAGAAAGAGAATCTTATTAGTAAGATACAAGATCTAGGAAGCAGCATAGAGCTTACTAGAAAAAAAATTAAACTGAAATCAAAAGAGGTTGATTATGTAATGAGTAGATTCAGCGAAAAAAAAGAAACAATATTATCATATTACAGGCAGTTAGACGAATTTGAACATGAAAAAATCAAACTAAGGCAAGACGAAAGAGAGTATGAATACTATAAGACTTATATTGCTATTCTTGATTAGCGCACCTGTATTTGATGCTGTCGCAGAAACATACTATGGTACACTTCGTGGTGAAAAAATTATAGAGCTGAAGAGTCCATTCTCTGGCGTAATTGAACATAACCTGACTATTGACGGAAGAGTAAATGAGAATTCATCGCCCATAAAAATTAAAAGTCTTGAATTGGAATCTAAAATTGAGATCTTAATAATTAAGATAAATACATTGAAATCAAAGATCTCAAGACTAATACATGAATGCAGAATTGCACAAATATACTACGATAAAGGATTTATTTCAAATGCTGAATTGAATGAGAAAAAAGATGCTATTAGTGAAGCTAAAATTTCTTTACAAGAATTAACGATTGAACTAACCACGCTAAAAAAAACGCTTGAAATGGGCACTCCATTAATAGAGAATAAATTCCTAGTACGCCAATTTTATACCGTTGATAAACAAATTGTAAATGCAGGTGATCGTATTGTTAGCGTAGAAATAGTTGATGATTTCTATATTGATATTAAATTTGATCCCGTAACCTTAAAAGGTAGGCTACAGGATAAAGAAATTACTGCGAGATCACTGGTTACAGGACAAACAGCAAAAGCTGCTGTATTCAAAATATCGAATCCGATCGACAACAATAATACCCAAGGTTCAAAAATAGCTAGTTTGATTGTTAAAACTGATGAAATTGATCTTCCACAATTACTTGATACTGTTTTCGAAATAGAAATAAATGATAGAAATTAATATATCCTCTAAAAGCTTTGGTGACAGATTATTATTTAGTGACTACAAACTTTCAATTGATGAAAATGAATTTGTTGTATTGACTGGCCCTTCTGGCGCTGGAAAAAGCACATTATTAAATATAATTGGTTTGCTTGACCACGATTACACAGGAGATTATCTTTTTTTTAATGAATCTGTCAATTATAAGTCGTACAAAAGCACCATGAGGATAAGAAGAGATAATTTTGCTTATATATTTCAGGATTCACTTATCAATGATCGACAATCAGTAATACGAAATTTACTTTGTTCTGTTGACTATACTCAGCTTCCGTATGCTAAAGCCCGTATTGAAGACACCTTACATCTTGTCGGCCTATCTCATCATAATGGTCTAGCATCATTACTTTCAGGAGGGGAAAAACAAAGATTGGCACTAGCCAGGGCACTTATTAAAGAACCCAAGATATTACTTGCCGATGAACCGACGGCAAGTCTTGATGCAGAAAACAAAATTAACGTCATGAATATACTCAGAAATTTCAATAATAACGGTGGTACTGTTGTCATGATAACGCATGATCTGGGACTAATTACATCAGGCATGAGAATTATCAATGTTGGTTAAAATATTTTAAATAAAATATGTTGATTATATCATTTATTCTATTTTTCACATGTTACTTTTCCTGTTTCACTAAACAGGGAATTATTCTCGCTTTCAGTATTTTAGCCTTTACTATTGTATTTTTATATGAAGTTTTCGGTGCATACTTTTTAACCCTACACCCGAACCTTCACATTAACGCATGGATATTGTTATGTGGTTTGTTACATTTTTCTTCTTTTTCTCTCGATTTGGTTTCTCCGGGCTTTTACTCCATTCTCTGGTAATGGTTTGTATAAGTTTTATAAAAATAATATTTCCTATCCACCCATTCATCCTCCTATACCCATACGCAGAAAGACTCCTACCGGCAACAGAAAGTACATTCATAAATTTATTTATGTTGTATTTCTTGTCTGGGGTTTTGTTTTGTCGATGCAATTTTTCTTCACGAATTGCCTGTGTTATCTTTCTCTTTATATTCTTTTTAATTTCTAATGGACAGATAAAAGAATCAGAGAAAGTAGATATTAAAATTGCAATAGTTCAGATAGGGTTATATTTCGAGAAAGGAGGTAGTACTACTAAATTATTTGGTGAGCTCACGAATTTTCTTAGTCGCCATCCAGAAGTTAATGCTATTGTATTTTCTGAAAATAATTTTTTTTCTTATAAGACTAAATACAATAAAGAGATGTCAGACAGATTATTATCCAATGTCGAACAAAATCTATTGCATCATGAATTTCATCTTTTTTTATCTTTTAGTGGTTACAAAGATTTTAATAATATCATCACGTTATACCAGTTTGGCAACATCAGAAGAATTAATCAAAAGAAAGTATTGATTCCATTTATCGAGAAGCCAGGGCTATTCAATTCACTCAGCACACTGACTTCAGAATTTTACTCTGTGGATAAACATCATAGAAATACTATTTTTAATATAATGAACAACTCAGTTTCTACCTATATTTGCTATGACGCACTTTTTCCTGATGCCTATCAGGAGGTCAGTGACATCGTATTGATACAGTCAAATTATGCTCTTCTGGACAAAGGTTATGGTTTTGAACGTCTACAACACATTGCTACTTACCTTGCAAAATTTGTCAATGGTTTGAAAAGTAAAATGGTCATTAATGTCCAAAACACTGGAGGAACTGTCGTTCTTTTTAATGGCTGGCGCATCGATAATAATATTTACGAAACGTCTAAAACTGAACCTTTTTTTGTCATCGATACCAGTAAACTATGACAACGCAGGGCGTCTAACGCATGATTGTGTTTATCTACTGCAGTTCGTCAGCAGTATTGAGGCCCGTAAAAGATCAGTACAAAACGTGCACTTATTGTAAGACTTACACTTATAATCATGAGGAGTGATTATGCCTGCTGTCGGGAACGAACTCATCATGCCTATTCCCCTTGTACATGCAGAGTAATCGCTCTTGGCAGCCGTTCAATGTTAATGCTGGCGTGAAAGGTGAAGCAGAGGGCTTTTGCTGCAAGTCAAGGTCTGACCTTCAGGGCTGGAACAGGCTCACTCTGCTTCATATGATGGTAGCTAGCTACATACAAGGGCTGAAGGAGACAAGTGATATCCGGACGACCGTACCGATTTACGACGGGCTTAGGGACAATAAAACCAGCATTAAGCTCATTTGCAGATGTATGAGTAATGCAGACTTGTTAACTGGTCCTTTCAGATGTATATTTAAGACTCGTTAAACAGTCTCAAAGGTGTGTTATGCCTAACATCATTCTGTCTGACACCAGTGCAAGTGTCAGTGAACTGAAAAAAAATCCGATGGCAACAGTCAGTGCCGGAGAAGGCTATCCGGTCGCCATTCTTAACCGAAATCAGCCTGCATTCTACTGTATTCCTGCTGAACTGTATGAAAGGATGCTTGATGCTCTGGATGACCAGGAGCTGGTGAAACTGGTTACTGAACGCTGCAATCAGCCACTGCATGATGTGGACCTGGACAGTTATCTATGACTTATACGGTAAAATTCAGGGATGATGCCCTCAAAGAATGGCTGAAACTGGATAAGTCTGTTCAACAGCAATTCGCAAAAAAACTAAAAAAATGCTGTGAGAATCCTCATATGCCGTCCGCAAAACTACGTGGACTAAAGGATTGCTACAAAATTAAGCTTCGTGCATCGGGGTTTCGCCTAGTTTATCAGGTGATTGATGACATGTTAATTATTGCGGTTGTCGCGGTGGGTAAACGTGAACGTAATAACGTTTATAATCTCGCCAGTGAGAGAATGAGATAGTAACCAGACTGAAAGTACTGAAAGGACGTGCTTAATTGGGGGTAATATAAAGCAGATTTTACAGTCTGACATTTCATACTCGCCTGCGCCCGATGGTGATCCGTCGATGTTGAAACAGCCAACCGCCATGGTCTGCGATGGCTACACGATATTGCTAACTTTCCACATCTAACACGATTTAAAACTTCTAATCGCTAAAGAATTGAATGTTAAGTGAGCAGATACGTGATATAAAGATAAGTTAAAAATATCTTATATGGAACGACGAACTAAATTTAACATAAGATAGATTGTGCGCACAACTGATGTAACTGCAATATTCTAATGTCACTTTGGGGATTTCAACAGTCGCTTCGCTAAAGCCCCCAAATACCCCAAAAATCTCCATCGGCCGGTCAATGAGCATCCGACAGCGCTGGAGGATATCTTTGTCTGACAGGAGCGCAGAACACTCTCGGAATCCCTGACATTACAATACGATAAGATGCTGTATCTCGTTGAATCAACAGAGAAAAATACGCTAATTGCTGGCGGACACAGCAAAAAGAGATGTTTTCTGAAATACGGTCAGAATCATTTTCAGCGCGCTGTATGACTATGCACGAAAGTTAATGACGATCGGTTTGGGCGCGTACGCTCTCCATGAGGCACATTTTCAGACGTTTTCAGCCATGAAAAGAAGAAATCAGACTGTCGTAGCAGACGAATAGTGAGCGATTCAGCACGAGAGTCGTCGACGAATCATCCAGTATTTTTCATTGCGACTCTCTGGCGACTCTCCTTCTCTGAACACCAGAGCGACAGCGTGCTGATTCATCGATAAATCACGACGAATCGTTGTCGAGTCATCCAGTAGTCGCCGACGAATCGGAATCGCACCTTTTTTAGTTCAAAATATAACTGAAAAAACGCAATGCACTGTTAATTAAGAGGAATCAGCAAAAAGTTAGTTTTGCGTAGTGTGTGGTGCTTTTGGTGGTGAGAGCCACCAACCAGTTGAGCCTTTTTGTGGCGTGGGTTAAATTATTTCAGGATAATGTCAGCAGAAGTGAAAATATGAAAAAGTGGGTGTTAGCCATCTGCCTGATATTTATAAACGGGATATGGCAGCGGACTTATGCAGGTAGACTCTGTAGTGGTCAACAAAAACTGGCCACAGCTTTAGAGTTTTTCCAGAACAATCGTTCTGATTCATTCGGCGTCAAACCACCATTATATTGATGAGGTCTGAGCTGGCTGTAATATCCTGTGATGTAATTCGTTATTGCCGTGCTGGCTTCGCTAAAATTAGATATGAAAATGATAGCGTCCGTTACTTCACAGTTTATGAAGGAAAACTCCTGCAAACATTCCCTAAAGACTTCCAGGTGACAGGAGCATGGGGAGAAGCAATGAGGCAGATCGGCAACGCTGTACCTGTCTTACTGGCCCAACGGATAGGGCAGCATTTACATAACCTGCTGAATGCAAGTTTACAGGCAGATATTGAACCTCTTAAATGTGCAAATTTCGATTAGATATCTCAATAAATACTAATACCGAAACACATTGTTAGTGGTAGTGCCCGGTGATACATTCGAGGTCGAATGTGTAAATGTAATCTTTTGTTATTAAAATGACTTCGTTGTTTTCACAATGATCTTTAATTCAAGCTGGCACTACTAATTTAATTCCTGAGAACCCGCCTACAAGGCGGGTTTTTGCTTTTGGGAATACGTCCTTCCTGCCTTCGCCCCATCAGCTGCGAATATCATCATACGCACGCGTTTTATCAAATTCGTGTTTCGCAAACGGGTACAGTGGGATAATTTTCCTGGCGCATTTTTTCCACGACTTTCGCTACCAGCTGTTTATCAATCCCCTGCCCTTTCAGGCTTTCATCAACATCGGTATGTTCGATAATCGCTAAATTCTCTCCGGTCGGCACAAAGACAATTTCAGCTATTTGATTTCCCTGCGCATCATTGATGTGAAATTTATTATGACCCTCACATATTTCCATTTTCCCCTCGCTTATTTAAGACGGTATTTCAGCGCGCCGCTCGGGCACGTATCAATAACATTCACGACGGTAGCGACGTCTACTTCATCCAGCATGATCCACGGCTTACGTTTGAGATTAAATAACTTGCCGTTGCCATGTACGCAATTGCCGGAATTTGTAGTGATGTGATGGCCCCCCTTCCCAAGGTGGTCAGTGCCATACATTTACTAACTGCATTAATCCGGGAGTAACATCACTACAGGCCCCTTTTCAGGGGCCTCTTCCTGTCAGAACATATAGCGGAAATTCGCGTTTATCGCGTTATCCACGTTGTATTTACCAAAGGCGGATTTCTCAAACTCCAGACCAAAGCGCATGTTGTCCTTTATCTGTGCGTTCATGCCGACATTGAACAACATCCTGCTGTCCTTCTCTCCTTTAATCCGTTTCTCTCCGGAGGCATCACGAAGAACCGTCTCGCCGTTATTCAGCAGGTCGAACTGCCAGCTGGTGCCGGCCCGGGCCGTCACGCTCCAGTCCTTACCACTGAATGTTTTACCCAGCTCAACCCCCGTTCTGCCAATCAGCGGGCTGAAATCCTTGTTCTTCATACTCAGATCCATCTCACCGTCTTTCCAGCGGAATGTTTTCCCGGACACTGCGCCGTAAACCAGTTCGGCCTGAGGCTCAATAAAAGTGTCTTCCGTCAGGTGATAACGGTAACCCGTCTCCGCTCCGGCATACCAGGAGTGGGTTCCGTAGTGCTTCGTACCCAGACCGGCAAAGTTGCCTGTGTAGTCATTGTCATGGTGAATATATTTACCAATCAAATCGATATAGGCACCGGAGTTAAACAGTGCTGAAGCATACAGACCGCCCCCCACGGATTTTGTCTTCCCGCTGAACGCATCACTGTCTGCACTGCTGTCGGTATAGGTCATTGTGATACCGGTGAACAGGTCGACACCATCCAGCGCATGTTTTTTGTCAAAGCCGACCTGAACGTGGGTGTAATTATCGCTATACCCGCCATCGGCTGAACCGGCGCCGTTCATGATACGGGCCCAGGCACCGGCATCACCGTTCGTGTCACGCAGCTCACCCATACGTTTGTTCAGGTTGTTAACTTCCGTCATAAAGTTTTTGTAGCCGGCATTCATGAAACTGTCCGCCTTCGCTGCAGACGCTTTATCGGCTTCCGTCCTGAAACCATCCAGAATCCATTGCGTACTGCCACCAGTGGTGTCAACACGCAGCGCCGGTGTTACCCGGCTGAAGCCTGTCACCCGGGTGCCGGCCTTAAAGATATCCTCTGATGTTCCGGCCGGCGCGCTGACCAGCGGGATGTTCAGGGACTGCCCCGGGGTCGGGTTCTTCATAAAGCTGACATTCAGGGTGTTGTCTGAGCCGCTGGCTTTCTCCGTCACGCTGATTTTATCGGCGTTCTTCAGGTCAGTGCGCAGGACAAAGTCACTGCCCGTGGCATCCAGTGTCTTAACCGTCAGGGTACGGAAGGCACCGTTTTCTTCAGACTGTACCCGGCTGTTGCGGGTCGTCAGACTGTTGATGTCGGAGTCTCCGGTCAGCTGCCACAGACCACTGTTCATCCTGACGTTTCCTTTACCGCCGGTGATGGCGCCGTAGTACGCCGCGTTATATCCGCTGAACAACCCGGCAGCCAGAACAGGGGAGACAGAAGAGGAAACTGAACCAGGGTTTTCGGAGCCAATACGAATTGTGGATGAACTGGTTGCAAGAACATCCCCGGAAACATGCGCCTGCTGGCTGATGTCCAGCGTGGCGTTATCACCGGTTAAATCATAGCCTTCTGTCATGTATGTCAGTACGGGCATCCAGGTGTTATCAGCTCCGGCTTCCGGTGTTCCGCTCAGGGAGAGTGTACTGTTCTTCCCAATCTGAACCCGACCGTCACTGTAGAGCCCTTTCTGTGCGGTCAGATGCCCGCCGTCACGAACAGAGAGAGCAGAGTTCACAAAGACACCACTGTTCTGCAGCAGAGCATCCGGTGAGGAGACATTTACCTGACTGTCATGAGCCTCAATCCCGCCGGTGAAACGGCTGTTAATATCCAGCGTGGAGTTATTGTTAAGCGTGATATTGCCTGTGTAACTGCTACTGCCGTCGTCTGCTGAGCGTCCTTCACGGACATCCTGGCGGAAGCCAAAACCATTACCTGTAATATTGATTCCATCATACTTATCAATAAATACCGGAACATCGCCTCCAAGTTTCAGCGATGAATCTGACGCAACGATATCGCCTTCAACTATTGAGTTTCGTGCAGTTGTGAACTCAGCATTATCCAGATTCAGCGTCTTAAAACGAAAATGTCTGTTTTCCCAGTCGGGCTGCTCAAAAGAGGACACCTGGTTATTTGTTTTATACTCACTGTTATTTTTCTTATTTGCCTCACTTTCCAGTCTGGCAAAATCAGCAACATAATCTTTGTCACAAAGAACTCCGGGGACATAGCAGAACCGGGGACCTTCACGGAAAATAGCATGTGTTGTGGCATGTCCCTGTAGTCTTAGCTGGGAGTTTCGCACAGTGATAGCATTGTGTGTATCAATGTTCCCGTCAATAATCAGGCTGCTGTCGGCATTTTTTTGTGTTCCGGCATGTTCGATATCCGTATTTCCCGTGATGTTGCCGTGATAGATATAACGCGCGGCGTTTTGTAAGGAAAGAGTCGCTTTTTTATCTGATGTATTGGTGATTACTGTACCAACATCCGTTGCCGCTATCTTTTTAAACGACTGGCTGAACCCGTTTAAATCCAGTGTCCCCCCCCGACTGGTAAAATAAATGCCTCTGTAATCACTGTTTTTATCCAGCGCATCAACCTGCCCCAGTTTGACCGTTCCGCGACCGCTGGCAACATAGATAGCATTAAACGCTTTTTCTGCATTAAGAAAAACGGTACCGTCACCCGTTTTCAGGTTATTCCCCTGGGCCACATTGACATTCAGTGTCCCGGCTCCTGTTTTGTGCAGGTTATCGTTTGCCACTCCTTTAACCGACCAGTCAACAACCGTCCCTTTTCCGATATCAATACCCGCCCCTTTATAGGTTTTATCTTTCCCGGTGACCGCATAATGTTGCCCCTCATCAAAAATCATTCCTCCGGTTCCTGAGTTCAGGTTATCGGTGAGTTCAATATTCCCGCCACCATGAAATTTCAAATCTTTATTTTTATTATTCTTGGTCAGCTCAATAGCGGTTGTGTTACCGTTAACAGTAATATTTTTATTATTGACGGTCATTTTCTGACCATTGAGGTTCACCTCCTGAGTAAAAGTATTTTTCAGAGTATCGACAGTGTCCTGATCATATCGGGCAAAAAAAGCCCAGGTATCCTTACTAGAGAATGCTTTACCATATGTTGTTCCAAGAATGACCCATTTTTTCCTCTGATTATCATAAAGATAAAATCCGGAACCGCTGTCTCCTCCTGTCACTTCATTATAAAATCCGCCTGTATTATTCGTGGCTAACATATTGTTCCAGTTTAACTGAAACATAGAAGCACTGCGTAATAATGGATTATATGCCTGTCCCACCCCATAAGATGTAACACCGGTTGCTCCGGCTCCAACCCGAAAACCGATTATCTGTTTCTTTCCATTGAACTCAATACCATAACGCTCTAATGCTTCTGCTGCTGATAAGTTGAAATCAGCATGCTCTGTTGCACCAGCTGTTTCAACAACAAACTTATCCAGACGCTGGACCGCAAAGTCACCTTTGGTCACCCGATCAACATAATGATAGTCTGACTGTCCCCATGTCTGAGTTTTAACGGCATGGTGAATAGTGCCATTATGGCTTGCGGTAACACTGTAGGCATTACCAATAGCAGTTGTTGCACCTTTAGCGGATACTGGAGAAAAATCAGGGATCGTTACTTCAGGAAAACTGAATTCACCACCATTTTTTAATGGCGTTTTTACCCCATATGCCCCAGGCTGAAATACACCTTTATTCTGTGCCAAATCGAGATAATCACGGATCCAGAAATTTCGGGTATCCATCTGTGCTGCATAGGCATGTTCAGCAGCACCATAAGACAAGGAGGAAACTATAAATGTAGCGAGAAGTTTTCGACCAGTTTTAGAGGATACTCGGGATGCTAATTCTGATACAGCTATAAGCCCTTGAGTAAGGTGACAATACTTAAGTGAATATATTCTGTTCACGGGTAAGACTCCATAACGTTTATAACATAATACCAACAAATAGAACTATGCCTTTATTAATAAATAAGCTTCCAGTTACCTTTATTAATTGCAGTAAAAAAAATAAAAATTCAGCCCACGCCTGTAAAAAGCACATCCACAATACAGATTTTATAGTAGTGCAATTAGCATATTTACATTGCAATAATTAAATCACATTGCGCCACCTAAGATTATTTAGAAAAATAATAGCAACTCCATATCCACATTACATAATGAAGGACAAAGCTACAAAAATAAAAGCAAGTAATAAACACCCCCATATGGCGTTTAAGTGTTTTTGTATTTATTGTTTTTTATTTTATATCATTGCGAGGCGCAATTCTTCATTTATTTCGCACACTAATATTATTTTATCATATTCTTTTATTTTTTTCGAAAAACAATAATAGTTTTAGCTTGTGGATGTTTTTATATTCGAAGATTAATTGAGCCCATGGGTAAATAATTCGCTATTATTTAAGTAAACCGCTATATATGTAGATAATGGCGAATTAACGTATCATCTGACACTCTTCTCTCCAAAATTAAGAAGTAGTTGACTCCTCAAGCCAATAAATGTGTATAGAATGATTATACTGGATAGTTACAAGTTCACCGATACGGTGCAGGACTTCAGTGGCGATGTCGGTGGGAGCTTTTGTTTCGTGATATGATGGACGTCCCTTCTTAATGCAGTCAGTGCCATGCTTTTACTGACTGCATTAATCCGGGAGTAATATCACATGAACACGATCAGGATTGTTATATTGCCAAGCCTGTTTTTCAGGTCTGCGTCTGGATTAATGATGATTCTGTTGCATAGAATAGAAACATCTCATGCTCCAAATTGCAGGATATCGTTCAACGATTCGAGTCCGGAACACTAATCGCTATGGAAGCATGTTCAACTTCTCATTTTGGGGGAATGAACGTTCAGTTCTATGGGATATACCCCAAATATTCCCTGCGCAACAGCATCACTTTTGGTTAAAAAACAACATTATTCTTAAGATATAGAAAAGAAACTCATCATGGATGGGTAAAACTTATTAAAAATGCATACCTTTTTCACCTCACAGGAAATAGATTGAAAATCAGTAAGAACTGCTTCTATCGCTATTAGATATGCAATATTAATTATGATTTCCTTTTCACTTTCAAGGAGAACTGTTTTGGTGTTATACCAAAATAACTTTTAAAATTACGGATAAAATATGATGTACTAACATATCCGACCTCGTCAGATATACTATTAATATGTTTTTCAGACGTAGTTATTAGTCTTGCTGCATGTTGCATCCTAATATCCAGAACCAAATTGTTAAAATTATTATTCTCTTTTTCAAGTTTTTTCCGAATTGAGACTTCTGACATATGTAAGATATTTGCCAGATCAACCAGTCGCCATGGTTTTGAAAGATCCGATTCTATTATTAACTTTAATTTTTCTGTAAAAGTAGAGTCTGTTGAAACTGATAATGAGCAAACCAAAGATTCAATATCATCAACTTTAGATAACAAATAAGTAATATTATAAATTAGTCTATGATGAGGAACATTTGCTTCTATTATCATCTTAAATATCTCTGTATCTGTCTTATCCGCCATGCAATTAAAAATTCTACTTCGCATAGGGCCAACTTTATGTGGATTCAGTAACAATGGTTCCATGACTTTACAGATACAACTTAACATATTGTTATCTATATGAAAGATATCATAAGGCATGCCTTCACCTAACACGTTAAGTGTAACATCAATGACTGTATTTTTCTCAATATAGCATATTGATTCAGGTGGAATATTAATAATCCCTCCATCTATCGTTTTAACCAGTAATTGGGCATTGCGAAGATAAATAATAGCACAATTGTAAAACCTAATCTTTTTAAGAACTAATGTAGAGTTACCGGGTATATCTCCTCTAACAGCAAGCCTCATATTACTTAAAGCATTTTGACTATTCATACAGTCACCCCCATGCTTTGTAAGAATATAATGTCATGGGGTATCCTCTCTGTAAACTCGAAAATAACGCAAAGATGAATACCTCTCAGTAAAAAGTTTCTCATCGACATAGCGACTAACTTTAGAGACTCTAAATAATTAGTCTCTATGATGAGAGAATTTATTAACTTTGATAATAATTACATTATGAAAAAATATGAAAAGACAGAAATCAAATCATTTGATGTTACAGATAACATCTAAACAGAACTGGGAGCTTCCGTGTCGTCTCAGCACCAAACTTAATCTTTATCATTCTTATTCTATAATAGACCTTACTTACACTTAAACATGTGATCTTTGAAATTTCTTTTATTTTCCTCCTTTTAATAAAGTAGAGGTACAGAATCTCTCGTTCAATATCATTAAGAGAGCACAAGATTTGTTCTGGTGGATATGTATAATCAATTGATAACCGATTTCCATAGTGTATAGTTACATTATCAGCACATATGCACTTAACAGGCCCCCCAGAAAAAAGAAGACTGTATAAAAAATAATTATTATTATCGCAGACTATATAAACATGACTATATTGCTGAACGGCCTCATATACAGAGGCACGCCCACTGAACTCAAAACATTTATACCCTTCATCCTGGCTTGCAAAATATAAGATACCATTTTTTAAATAAATGTCTTTTGTAACCATTATTAGAGCAACGGTCATAGCATATATAAAAACATTAGATACCTGAACTGAATTCAACTATAAGCTAAAGTAAAGAAAAAGGCCATTCTAAAAAATAGCAACATAAGATAAAATTTTACACTACTGAATGTCAGGCAGATAAGTATATTTGACTGTCTATAGTAATCAATCAATAAGAAAACCTGAACAATATGTTCAGGTTTTCTTTTTTATCTACTCTACGACTCAGAATGTATAACGAATATTAGCATTAATTAACTTATCAATATTGTAAGAACCAAACTCAGATCGCTCCATATTCAGACTTATCCTGGTGTTTTCTTTGATTTTAGTATTTAACCCGACATTGAATACCACTCTGCTATCTTTACCATTATTAATATATGTATCACCTGCCAGATCCTTGAATGCTGTCACAGTAGGCTTAAATAAATCGTACTGATAATTAATCCCAGTCAATGCTGTAATTTCCCAGTCTTTGCCCCTGAATGTTTTGCCAAATTCAATGCCTGTGCGACCAATCAACGGTTGCATCTGCTTACGTTGCATATTGATCTCAGCTCCATTGAATTGCCAGGAAAACTGATTCTCAGATACAGTACCGTAGATCAACTCTGTTTGCGGCTGTATATATGTTTCGTCAGGTAAGGTAAAACGCCAACCGGCCTCAGCGCCCAAATACCAGGAGTGCGAGCCATAATCTTGTTCTGGCATTCCTAACGCACTTGATGAGTAATGATTGTCATGACGCACATATTTCCCGATAGTATCTACATAGAGTCCAGAGTCAAACATAGCTGAAGCGTACACACCAATACCCGTTGATTTGGTTCTTCCTGACCATCCACTTCCCCGGTTATTACTGTTTGTAAATGTCGCCGTGACCCCAGTAAATAACTCTCCGCCTTCAATTATATGTTTCCTGTCTGCCCCAATTTGCAAGTGCGTATGACTTCCGGTAAATCCATCAGTAGCTGAGCCCGAACCACTGTTAAGTCTAGCCCAGGCTCCTGTTTCACCATGGGTATGGCGTAAGTCACCCATACGATCATTCAGATTATTAATTTCTGTAATAAAGTTTTTATAACCGAGATCCATAAAACTCTTGCCTGTCCGCAAAGCGGCTTTATCAGGCTGTATGTAAAATCCCTCCAGACGCCATTGCTTATTAACGTCGGTCTCCAACACATCAAGTTGCGGTGTGAAACTATGGAACCCCGAATTTATTGAAACCGGGTTAAGTGTAAATATATCGCTTTGTGTATTTTTCGGGGCAGTAACCAATGACACAGGGTAACCGGCCTGTTTTACTGAATTCGTCGTAGGAATAACAACTAGTGTGTTATTCGCCCCTGTCAACGTCTGGTTTACCGTCACCGCATCTGCTGCTTTACCATCGGCATTAATAATGAACGAACTGTTAGTGGCCTCCAGCGTATCTGCCGTCAGTCCCCCCTGCCCGAGACGATTAAAACTCAGTGTTGAACCATTCAAAGTGAGCGACTTAACCACCGACTGCTCATTTGCCAGCCAGGCAGTGTCCTTCATTGTTACACTTGCCAACGGCGCGCTGATATTTCCATAGTAATTTGTGGATTGGTTAATATCAGTCGTGCCAAAGCTAATGCTGGCCGCATCATTGGCATTGATATCTCCAGTGATGATCCCACCCGCGCCAACATTTAAGCTCGTGTTTTGTCCGCTAAGCTCCCAGCTTTGGGCGGAATACATCGTTCCTGGCTGGTCTGATAGTAAGGAAAGGCTCGAACCCGCATTACTGCTTACTGTCCCGTCAGAAAGCAATCCGGCTGTAGCGGTCAATTTTGCCCCTTCACCTAATGACAAAGAAGATTGGGTGAAACGGCTGAGCTGATTAAGTGTGGTATCTTTAGAGGTTATCGTCGTCGCACTATCTGTACTATCAATACCACCGACAAAATGTTCATTAATAGTTAGTGCCGATCCTTGTTTCAACTGTACATGTCCATTGAAACGACTCTGATCATCTTCAGCGGTTGCCTTTGACTTACCCAATGTTGGTTTGGTTGCCACGCCATTCCCGTCATTGAGATCAATATAAAGATCCTCACTACCTAATGTAACGGTAGAATGATCGGCATTAATTCTCGTATTAAGGCTGGCGTTTCTTGCAAGGTTAAATTCAGCATTTTGTAAGTTAAGCTCAGCCATACTGAACTGTCGATTTTCCCAATCGTTCTGAGTAAATGACACCGGTTGGGTCAGTACAGAATTGTCACCCAGTGCCTTTAACTTATTTGCTACGTCCTGACTGCTAACGGCGTGAACAACCGGATGTCCTTGCATAAATAGCCGACCATTTTGCTGAGTTACACTCCCCTGAGTATTCACTCCACCATCAATGACGAAATCATTCTGTGTTCCTGCTGTAACCTCATTATTGATATTTAGATTGCCGGTGAAATGGCCGTGCCAGATATTAGCAATCGTGGCTGTTGTATCTGGGCTGTTGAAATCCAGATTAACATTAGCCATGGAGCCACTGTTAGTCAGTATGGCTCCATCATCAGCCCCGTTAAGTTTATGAAAAGTCAAACCGTTTCCATTAATGTCGAGCTTGCCGCCATGATAGCCCCATTTGATATTATCTGGATTAATTTGTTTGTCGTCGCTTAGCACCAGAGTAGGGCGCCCGCTTACAATACTGACAGAACTGAACGCCTGGCTCAGTCCGTTATCATCAGCACGCTGTGCTAATATTACGGTTCCGTCTCCCACACTTAAACTTCCTGGGTTTACACCAGTACCGCTAATTTTTAACGTCCCCGTACCCAGTTTATGCAAACTATCACCAGTAACCCCATTAATCTGCCAGTCGACAAGATGCTCACCATTAACAATAATTCCGCCACCTTTCCATGTCTGAGTATCAACGGGCTTGACAATATAATCATCATCAAAAGTAAGTGTGCCAGCCCCCTGATTAATGGCATTTTCTAACACTACAGTACCGCCGCCCTGAAAAGTTAGATCTTTACCGCTATTAAGCGAAGCAGGCCATGTTGCGCCCAAATTTCCATGCATTTCCCATGATGTGCTTCCCTGGGTTAATGAACCAAGTCCCGTTTTTTCGTCATATGACCAATGAATATCCCCCTCACCTTGTTTTGTATTTACCGGTGCATCGGCATCTTGTTTCATCGTATTTTTTACATCACCGGCAGGAATTATTGTGTACCAGTTAGTATTGCCATTGACCCCTGCATATGAATTGAGAACGGCTAACAAAACCCATTTATTTTGGTCTGCATCCCAGGCAAAAAGAGGAGAACCGCTGTCACCGGGAGTACCGTATGTTGAGAGCGGAGTATTAGTGGTATTCGTGACAAAACTCCAGTCAGATATAAACGGCGTATTTACTATTCCACCTGTTTTATACGAGTACGCCCCCATTAAATGGGAAATTTTTCCGTTGGTATCTTTTACATATTGAGTCCCTGCTCCTACTCGATAGAACACAGGGAAACGGTTAGCATTTTGATAGGTTCCATTAGCTGTGCCCGCATTGGTTATATCTAGCGGTGTAACCTCAGTAACAATTTTGTTGAGACGGGGAGTGTGGAAATCTCTCCAGTGGTTATTTCTGTCAACAAGGGTATAGGAGGAATCATCCGCATAGCCAAATTTCACATATTGATAACCAACATTGTGCTTAACGCTGACGACATATTGTGGCGAAACCAATGTTGCAACCCCAGTCAAGTCATTAGAGCTGAAGTCAATCATGGGTGCCTTATTCAGCGTCGTGACGGGATTGCCATTTTTATCGTATAGAGGAACATTTTCCGCGCCGGGACGGAACTCTCCCTTATTCTCAGCAAAATCACGATACGTTTGGTAGGAAGTAGTGGAGCTAACGACGGAAGCACACGATGGAAAGCTATATCCTCCCGCCATTATGCTCATCAATAGTAATATTGATAATTTTGACTTCAAAAGAAATGTCGAGGTATTTTTTCTTTTTATATTTTTTACCACTTCCGATACAGCAACAATTTCACCTCTATGATTTTTCTTTAACACATATATTTTATTCACATCACATCCCCCAACAAGTAAAAAATACTTAATTATATATTAGTCTTACCTTGAGATAGTCAAGAGGTGATGGAGTATAGGCAAATTAATTATCAAAAAAACATATTTATTAGAATAGTCTAAAAAATAAAAAAATCAGATAAACAAAACACAATAAAAACATAAGATAAGAATATCATGAAAAAAGCAAAAAAATGCTTTTTTTTTGCCATTTACAACACCTTAAGTGTCAATTAAAAAACAATGTTTAATTTTGCCCCTTGTTGATCAAACAACAAAAAAAAGTAGTATTGATATCGCAACAACAACCAAGCCAATGCAGATAGAATGCAGAATGCGGTAAGTGTTGCATTTAATTAAGAGTTTCTTCTTATCTTACAATTTTTGATAATGAGTTTCTATTATGAATAAAAAACTTCTCGCAATGGGGCTGTTATTAAGCATGACCGCAGGTTCAGCTATGGCAGCAGCAAATTCTGGTACAACCATCGGAACAGGTACATTAGTGGTAACAGGCGCTATTGGAACATCTACTTGTTCAGTGACTTTTCCACAAAATGTGACAATGCCGACTATTACTACTGCCATGTACCAACAAACAGCTAACCAAAATGCCATGGCTCAACAGTCTGCTGGTAATATTCAGTTTTCAGGATGCAATGGTCAATCCGTTGATCTTAAAGTGATGGCCACCGGTTTTGGTGGGATTGCTGGGAGTAAAACAATCGCTTATCCGAAAATTTCCAATAATCAACAAGGTTGGTTGGGTCTGACTTTTGGTGTATCTAAAGATAACGGTTCGTCTTTTACGAATATGAAGCTAGACAATACCCCACTGCGTATTGACGTTACGAATGACACATTTGCATTACCTGTGCGTGTTGAAGCAGTTAAAATGTCATCAAATACTGCAACTGATGTAGGTCAAGGCAATTATAGCGCATCTTTTGTTGTAACTGCCACATACGCCTAATGTTCATTCATTGATAAAAAAAGCATGGTTGATGTACAACCATGCTTTTTATGGAATAAAAATGAGAAAAAAAATACTTTATACTTTTCTTCTCCTGTTATCGTCACCAGTTATTGCACGTGATCTTGAGGGTATAAATTTAGACTTAACCAGAGTAATATTTGACTCACAACAAAACAGTGCATCAATAAAAGTCAATAACTTTAATGAAAGTAAATCTTGGCTATTGCGGTCATGGATATCCAACTATAGCAATGATGAAAAAAATAAAAATTTCATTATAACTCCAATTCTTTACAGGATATTGCCTAATGAAAGCATTCAATTGAAAATCGATAAAATAGATAACTTATTACCAACAGATAAAGAATCTATTTTCCGAATTAATGTGCTTGCAATTCCACCAAAAGAGATTAGTAATGATAAAACTAATTCGAAACCTTCTGATTTACAATTTGCAATTAATAGCAGAATCAAACTAATTTATCGTCCGCATAAACTTAACGAAACAGGCAAAGTTAACGCTGCATTTAAATCCCTAAAAATATTAAAGAAAAATGAATATATTAGTATAGAAAACACAACACCTTACTATATTACAATGGATAATGTGAAAATTAACAATAAGAAAGTAACCTCAATTGAAGATTTCATGGTTGCACCATATTCGGAGTTTAAAATACCAACACAGAATGCAAAGTCTTTTAGTTATACAACGATTAATGATTATGGTGGGAAAAACCCGGTTGTAGATATTAAATTCTAATATTTTTCATCATTTTTCGGGAGGCAGTTTGAAAGTTTCATTAAAAAAATCCTTATTACTGGTAAGGATCGCACTCCTGTGCCCGGCGTTCAGTTGGGGGGCAGCGTCTCCCGTTTCTGGTCATAATAATGAGTTATCATTTAACCCTGATTTTCTGGAATTATCTGATGGTAACAATGCTAAAAACATTGACCTAGGTTATTTTATGAATGCGAGTGGGGCGGCGCCTGGGGAATATACTGTTGACGTTATTATGAATGGTAAAATAGTTGATAGTCAAATTAAAATTGATTTTACCGAACAAGATAATAAGCTAACCGCCAAACTGACGCCTCAACAGTTGGAACGCTGGGGAATTGATACAGATAAGCTCTCCGTATCTACCCCATCTGCTTACCAGCAAAATATTGCATATATTATTCAGGGCGCAACAGAGAAATTCGATGCGAATAGCCAAAAGCTAATATTAAATATACCACAAAGCTACCTCAAACCTCAGGATTGGTTAAGTACTCCACCCCATCTCTGGGATGAAGGTATGCCAGCACTAATGGTTAACTATCTATTTAATGGAATTAAGCAAAATAATAATGGCTACGGTAGTCGTAGTCAGTTTTTATCTCTGGACAGTTCTCTGAACCTTGGTGGGTGGCGCCTTCGTCATAACGGTAACTGGTCAACAAACTCATATAATAAAGAGAGCCACTGGCAACCCGTTAGTGTTTATCTACAGCATGATTATTCTTTTCTTCAGGGAGGGCAATTTATCGTAGGCCAGACCTCAACGGATGGTGCGATATTTGACAGTTTTCCTTTTGAAGGTGCACAGTTTTCATCTGATGATGGCATGATTGCACCAGAGCTCAGTCAGTATAGCCCTGTTGTCCGTGGCATTGCTTATTCTCAAGCGCAGGTATCCGTCAAGCAAAACGGTGTTGTCATTTATCAAAAAAACGTCCCACCTGGACCGTTTGAATTACGCGATTTTAACCAAATATTCACCGGTGACCTGGAGGTGGAAATTCGTGAGGCAGATGGCAGTATTCGCCATTTTACTCAGGCGACAGCTGTTTTACCGGTTCTTCAACGTCAGGGACGCTTACGCTATAACCTGGCATTTGGAAAATATCGCTCAAGTTCTACTTTGAATAATAGTGTGTCTGATCCTCAGTTTGTTCAGTCTTCAGCAGCTATCGGATTGCCTGATGAATATACATTTTATGGTGGTGCCATCAAAGCAGATAATTATGCAGCAGTTCTGCTTGGCTTGGGTAAATATTCCGATTTTTTTGGAGCGTTCTCCCTGGATGTCACTCATGCTCGCTCACAATTTTCGCAGAATTATAAGTCTTTAGGAAAACAGCAAGGACAGTCTTACCGTTTTATGTATTCGCGTGGTTTTGGTGAGACAAATACGACATTGAATATTACCGGCTATCGTTATGCCACACGCGGCTACTACGATTTTGATGAGTTACAACAAATTCAGAATGGATTCGTTGATGAGAAAAATATAAACAGTTATCATCAACGTTCACGTATATCAACAACGATAAATCAAGATCTTCAGGACTGGGGACAACTCTACCTCTCAGCAAGTAAAGATCAGTACTGGGATACCGCGGATGGATATAACTTATCTGCGAGTTACTCGCTGCCATTCCGCTATATCTCGGCAATGCTATCGCTCGGATATAATAAAAGCCCGTATTACCACGAGGCAGATAAATCGCTGTTTTTATCTGTTTCGGTACCGCTCAACTCATTGCTGAATGGAAATAACCTGTTCTTAACCACGAATACCATTACGAATAATGGTCAGGTGCAACAGCAGGTTGGATTAAACGGCTCCTCACAGGATGGTGAGTTTAGCTATGCCGTGGCGCAAGGCTGGCAGAATCAAAACCGAGGAGAGTCAGGTAACATTAACCTTAACTATCGTGGACCTTATGCACAAATGAACGGCGGTTATGCCTGGCAAAAAGAGTCCAGTCAATGGACATACGGAATTAGCGGTGGTGTTACGTTGCATCCACATGGATTAACCTTATCCCAGCCATTAAGTCTGGACAGTGCCAGTGCTCTGGTTCAGGCTCGTGATGCCGCCAGCGTAAGAGTATTGAATGGTTCAGGTATTTATACGGACTCGCGTGGATATGCCGTTGTCCCATATTTAAATCCCTATAACCGAAATCAAATTTCGCTTGATGTAAATAGTGTTAAGGATAATGTCGAGCTGCTAAATACAGATGTTACTGTCATCCCTGCTCGAGGAGCTTTAGTTTCCGCCCCGTTTAAAGTCAATGTCGGTAATAAAGCAATCATTACCTTAATACAGAAGAATGGCGAGCCAGTACCGTTTGGTAGTGTAGTGACATTAGATTCTGAAAACAGCATTAACAGCAGTATTGTTGCTGATCAAGGACAGGTGTATATGTCAGGGTTACCTGAAGAGGATACTCTTATTGCACAATGGGGTGAGGAGCCTTCTCAAAAGTGTAAAGTAAATTACAAATTGAAAAATAAAACAGCTAAATTCAATGAATTAACTTTACAATGCCAATAGTCTATAGTTCTTAGATTAATAACCCCGCATGTGCGGGGTTATTTTCATACAACATATTAACAACATTGTTACAGATTTGTATTACTTACGGCGGATACAAATCATCTATTCAACTGCGAATATCATCATACTCACGCGTTTTATCAAATTCGTGTTTCGCAAACGGGCACAGTGGGATAATTTTCCGTTTTTCCTGGCGCATTTTTTCCACGACTTTCGCTACCAGTTGTTTACCAATCCCCTGCCCTTTCAGGCTTTCATCAACATCGGTATGTTCGATAATCGCTAAATTCTCTCCGGTCGGCACAAAGACAATTTCAGCTATTTGATTTCCCTGCGCATCATTGATGTAAAATTTATTATGACCCTCACGTATTTCCATTTTCCCCTCACTTATTTATGACGGTATTTCAATGCACCGCTGGGACATGTATCAATAACATTCACGACGGTAGCGACGTCTACTTCATCCGGCATGATCCACGGCTTACGTTTGAGATTAAACAGTTTGCTATTACCGCGCACACAATTACCGGAATGCTGACATATTGCGGTGTTGAAATAGACATCGACCTTTTCGCCGGTATAGCAGCGATAACCAACGTCCAGTAGTTCCTGATCCATGACCTTCTCTCCCTCATAAGTATGGTTTTCGCTATAAGCATAGCTCTCGAATCGCCAGACGACACCGGAAGTTTCAGTTACCAAATCCGCTTCCCCGGATGGCCAATCCCTTACTCCCTTTGAATTACCCGCAGCATCAGAGATAATGCTTAGGAAATTTGTCATACAAGGAAGCTGATGAGACATTCACTGCCCTGCCGCATGTTACGCAAACGTCCGATGAAACTCAGTACCACGGTGATCTTAATGGTCAGCGCAGTGCTGTTCTCGGTGCTGCTGGTAGTGCATCTGGTTTACTTCTCGCAAATCAGCGATATGACGCGTGACGGGCTGGCCAACAAGGCACTGGCCGTGGCGCGTACCCTCGCCGACTCGCCGGAAATTCGTCAGGGCTTGCAGAAAAAACCGCAGGAGAGCGGTATCCAGGACATCGCTGAAGCTGTACGTAAACGCAACGATCTGCTGTTTATTGTCGTTACCAATATGCAAAGTCTTCGCTACTCGCACCCTGAAACCCAACGCATTGGTCAGCTCTTTAAAGGGGACGACATCCTGAAGGCGCTCAACGGCGAGGAAAATGTCGCTATTAATCGCGGTTTTCTGGCGCAGGCTTTACGCGTATTTACCCCTATCTACGACGAAAATCATAAGCAGATCGGCGTGGTGGCGATTGGCCTGGAGTTAAGCCGCGTAACGCAGCAGATCAATGACAGTCGCTGGAGCATTATCTGGTCAATTTTATTCGGTGTGCTGGTTGGCGGGCTGGGTACATGGATTTTAGTCAAAGTACTTAAGCGCATCCTGTTCGGCCTGGAGCCTTACGAAATCTCAACTCTGTTTGAGCAACGCCAGGCAATGCTGCAATCAATCAAGGAAGGTGTCGTTGCCGTAGACGCGCGCGGCGAGGTCACACTCATCAATGATGCTGCGCAAGAACTGCTTAATTATCACAAATCCCAGGATGACGAAAAGCTATCGACACTGAGTCAGGCATGGTCGCAGGTGGTGGATGTCTCGGAAGTATTACGTGACGGCACGCCGCGACGAGATGAAGAGGTTACCGTCAAAGATCGGCTATTACTCATCAACACCGTACCCGTACGCAGCAATGGCGTTATCATCGGAGCCATCTCTACCTTCAGGGACAAAACGGAAGTTCGTAAGCTAATGCAACGGTTGGATGGGCTGGTCAACTATGCCGACGCACTTCGTGAACGCTCCCACGAATTTATGAACAAATTACACGTGATTCTCGGATTATTACATCTGAAGAGTTATAAGCAGTTGGAAGATTACATTCTAAAAACAGCCAACAACTATCAGGAAGAGATTGGCTCTTTGCTGGGTAAAATCAAATCTCCGGTTATCGCTGGTTTTTTAATCAGCAAAATTAACCGCGCGACCGATTTAGGCCATACGCTGATATTAAATAGTGAGAGCCAGTTGCCAGACAGCGGTAGTGAAGATCAAGTCGCAACGTTAATTACCGCGTTGGGAAATCTGATAGAAAACGCGCTGGAGGCATTAGGGCAAGAACCCGGTGGTGAAATCAGCGTTACGTTGCACTACCGTCACGGCTGGCTGCACTGTGAAATTAACGATGATGGTCCGGGAATTTCCCCCGACAAAATCGATCACATTTTTGAAAAAGGTGTCTCGACAAAAGGAAGTGAACGAGGCGTCGGTCTGGCACTTGTCAAACAACAGGTTGAAAATCTCGGCGGCAGCATTGCCGTGGAATCGGAACCCGGGATTTTCACACAATTTTTTGTCCAGTTACCCTGGGATGGGGAGAGGTCGAGCAAATGATCAATGTATTAATTATCGATGACGATGCAATGGTAGCGGAGTTGAATCGCCGATACGTGGCGCAGATCCCTGGTTTTCAATGCTGCGGAACAGCCTCGACACTGGAGAAAGCCAAAGAGATTATCTTCAACAACGAAACACCTATCGACCTGATCTTGCTCGATATCTATATGCAAAAAGAAAACGGGCTCGATTTACTGCCTGTCCTGCACAACGCTCGATGCAAAAGCGATGTGATTGTCATCTCCTCAGCTGCTGATGCCGCAACCATTAAGGATTCTCTGCATTATGGCGTCGTTGATTATCTAATCAAACCGTTCCAGGCATCACGTTTTGAAGAGGCGCTCATCGGCTGGCGACAAAAGAAAATGGCGCTGGAGAAACATCAATACTATGACCAGGCCGAGCTGGATCAGCTAATTCATGGCAATTCATCTAACGAACAGGATACCCGCCGTCTGCCAAAAGGCTTAACGCCGCAGACTTTACGCACGCTGTGCCAGTGGATTGACGCTCACCAGGACTATGAATTTTCAACCGACGAGCTGGCCAACGAGGTTAACATCTCTCGCGTTTCCTGCCGCAAATATCTGATCTGGCTAGTGAATTGTCACATCTTAGTTACCAGTATCCATTATGGCGTCACCGGTCGTCCGGTTTATCGCTACCGTATTCAGGCAGAGCATTACTCATTACTGAAGCAATATTGCCAATAACGCGTTATTAGTTATCTGGAAGTAACAATTATTGCAGTAATGCAAACCAGCACTGGCACAAGTTACATCAGCCATCAGTAAAACTTGTGCCAGATCAAATATAATTATCCCTCTTCATCCCCTGCGAATTAATATCAATTCGGATAAATAGAGTTTTTAATTTCAAAACGCTAACAAAAGTTAATTAACTATTATGTCACCCGTATTATGTGTATTTTTACCCATAAATAGGTAGATCAGAATAATCTATAAAGTTGATGACATCCGTCTGTAGAACAAAAAATAGACCAATAAATATCAACAAGATAGCGCAAAAACAGACCATTAACATCTGCGAAACACAAACTATAACCCCATCGCCAGAGAGTATTTTTCTCTGAAAAAAACACTTATCACAGTGCATAAATTTACTGCTGCCTGAATCAGCCAATATTCACTGTGAAGTATTTGCTCGAGCCAGCAACGACCAAACAGATATTTAGTCAGTCTCTGATAACAGTTCATCCAAAACAGAATGTGGCTGTGATCTATTTGGCAAGAATTTAAATGGGATTATCGCGAGGGTTTACACATGTTATTTACCATCCAACTTATCATAATACTGATATGTCTGTTTTATGGTGCCAGAAAGGGCGGTATCGCGCTGGGTTTATTAGGCGGTATCGGCCTGGTCATTCTGGTCTTCGTCTTCCATCTTCAGCCGGGTAAACCACCGGTTGATGTCATGCTGGTCATCATTGCGGTGGTGGCAGCATCGGCGACCTTGCAAGCCTCTGGCGGTCTGGATGTTATGCTGCAAATTGCCGAAAAAATGCTGCGTCGCAATCCGAAATATGTTTCCATCGTCGCGCCGTTTGTCACCTGTACGCTGACCATTCTTTGCGGTACGGGTCACGTGGTTTACACCATCCTGCCGATCATCTACGACGTTGCGATTAAGAACAACATCCGTCCGGAACGCCCAATGGCGGCGAGCTCTATCGGCGCGCAGATGGGGATTATCGCCAGTCCGGTGTCGGTTGCCGTAGTATCGCTGGTCGCAATGCTGGGGAACGTAACCTTTGATGGTCGTCACCTTGAGTTCCTCGACCTGCTTGCGATTACCATCCCCTCTACCTTGTTAGGTATCCTGGCGATCGGTATTTTCAGTTGGTTCCGTGGTAAAGATCTGGATAAAGACGAAGAGTTCCAGAAATTCATCTCCGTACCGGAAAACCGTGAGTACGTTTACGGTGACACCGCCACGCTGCTGGATAAAAAACTACCGAAAAGCAACTGGCTGGCAATGTGGATCTTCCTCGGGGCAATCGCGGTGGTCGCACTTCTTGGTGCTGATTCTGACCTGCGTCCGTCTTTTGGCGGCAAGCCGCTGTCGATGGTACTGGTTATCCAGATGTTTATGCTGCTGACCGGGGCGTTGATTATTATCCTGACCAAAACCAATCCCGCGTCCATCTCAAAAAATGAAGTCTTCCGTTCCGGTATGATTGCCATCGTGGCGGTATACGGTATCGCGTGGATGGCCGAAACCATGTTCGGTGCGCATATGTCTGAAATTCAGGGCGTACTGGGCGAAATGGTGAAAGAGTATCCGTGGGCTTATGCCATTGTTCTGTTGCTGGTCTCCAAGTTTGTTAACTCCCAGGCCGCTGCACTGGCAGCAATTGTTCCGGTTGCACTGGCGATTGGCGTTGACCCGGCATACATCGTGGCTTCAGCACCGGCTTGCTATGGTTATTACATCCTGCCGACCTATCCGAGCGATCTGGCAGCGATTCAGTTTGACCGTTCCGGAACCACCCACATCGGCCGCTTCGTCATCAACCACAGCTTTATTTTGCCAGGGTTGATTGGTGTGAGCGTATCGTGCGTCTTCGGCTGGATCTTCGCTGCGATGTACGGGTTCTTGTGATTGCACTCTGCGTGCTGCCCGTCGCTGTGCGGCACGCCATTTTCGTATAACAAATACAGAGTTACAGGCTGGAAGCTATGTCAAATAAAGAGTTTATTTATCAGGCGCCTTTCCCGATGGGGAAAGACAATACCGAGTACTATCTGCTCACATCCGATTACGTTAGTGTTGCCGAATTTAACGGCGAAACCATCCTGAAAGTGGAACCTGAAGCCCTGACCTTGCTGGCGCAGCAAGCCTTCCATGACGCTTCTTTCATGCTCCGCCCGGCACACCAGCAACAGGTAGCTTCTATTCTTCATGACCCTGAAGCCAGCGAAAACGATAAGTATGTGGCGCTGCAATTCTTGAGAAACTCCGAAATCGCCGCCAAAGGTGTATTGCCGACCTGCCAGGATACCGGCACCGCCATCATCGTCGGTAAAAAAGGTCAGCGAGTGTGGACCGACGGCGGTGATGAAGAAGCCTTATCAAAAGGTGTCTATAACACTTATATCGAAGATAACCTGCGCTATTCACAAAACGCACCGCTGGACATGTACAAAGAGGTCAACACCGGCACTAACCTGCCTGCGCAAATCGACCTGTACGCAGTGGATGGCGACGAGTACAAATTCCTCTGCGTCGCCAAAGGCGGCGGTTCTGCCAACAAAACGTATCTCTATCAGGAAACCAAAGCCCTGTTGACTCCGGGTAAACTGAAAAACTTCCTCGTTGAGAAAATGCGTACTCTCGGCACCGCAGCCTGCCCGCCGTACCATATCGCGTTTGTGATTGGCGGCACGTCTGCGGAAACCAACCTGAAAACCGTCAAGTTGGCAAGTGCTCACTATTACGATGAGCTGCCGACTAAAGGGAACGAACACGGTCAGGCTTTCCGCGATGTCCAGTTAGAACAAGAACTCCTGATCGAGGCTCAGAAACTCGGCCTCGGCGCACAGTTTGGTGGTAAATACTTCGCTCACGACATCCGCGTGATTCGCCTGCCTCGTCACGGCGCATCCTGCCCGGTGGGTATGGGCGTCTCCTGCTCCGCTGACCGTAACATCAAAGCAAAAATTAACCGCGAAGGCATCTGGATCGAAAAACTGGAACACAATCCAGGCCAGTACATTCCGGAAGAACTGCGTCAGGCGGGTGAAGGCGACGCGGTGAAAGTCGATCTCAACCGTCCGATGAAAGAGATCCTCGCCCAGCTTTCGCAGTATCCGGTCTCTACTCGTCTGTCACTCACCGGCACCATTATCGTTGGTCGTGATATTGCGCACGCCAAGCTGAAAGAATTGATCGACGCCGGTAAAGAGCTGCCGCAGTACATCAAAGATCATCCGATCTACTACGCAGGTCCGGCAAAAACGCCAGCCGGTTATCCATCGGGTTCTTTAGGCCCAACCACCGCAGGCCGTATGGACTCTTACGTAGATCTGCTGCAATCTCACGGCGGCAGCATGATCATGCTGGCGAAAGGTAACCGCAGTCAGCAAGTCACCGACGCGTGTCATAAACACGGCGGCTTCTACCTCGGCAGCATTGGCGGCCCGGCGGCAGTGCTGGCACAGCAGAGCATTAAGCATCTGGAATGTGTCGCTTATCCGGAACTGGGTATGGAAGCTATCTGGAAAATCGAAGTAGAAGATTTCCCGGCGTTTATCCTGGTCGATGACAAAGGAAACGACTTCTTCCAGCAAATCGTCAACAAACAGTGCGCGAACTGCACTAAGTAACTTCTTCGGCCCAGCGCCTGGCGGCATACTGCCAGGTGATCCCCCTGGGCCACCTCTTTTGCGATTGTAATTTCACGCTTGCTGGTGAATAGTCAGTATTTTCCCTGACTTGCGAACTCACCATGACCCGCACACTCAAGCCGTTAGTTCTTAACACTGGCGCACTGGCGCTGACGTTAATCCTGATGTACACCGGAATTTCGGCCCATGACAAACTCACCTGGTTGATGGAAGTGACGCCGGTAATTATTGTCGTACCGTTGCTGCTTACCACCGCCAGACGTTATCCGTTAACGCCACTGCTTTATGCACTGATTTTCTTTCACGCCATCATCCTGATGGTCGGCGGTCAGTACACCTACGCGAAAGTCCCCATCGGTTTTGACGTGCAGGAATGGCTGGGATTGAGCCGTAATCCGTATGACAAGCTGGGGCATTTTTTCCAGGGACTGGTGCCTGCACTGGTAGCACGAGAAATCCTCGTGCGTGGGATGTACGTGCGCGGACGTAAAATGGTCGCGTTTCTGGTCTGCTGCGTGGCACTGGCGATAAGCGCCATGTATGAGTTGATCGAGTGGTGGGCGGCACTGGCGATGGGTCAGGGAGCGGATGATTTTCTTGGCACCCAGGGCGACCAGTGGGACACGCAATCCGATATGTTCTGCGCGCTGCTGGGCGCATTAACTACGGTGATATTGCTCGCTCGCTCTCATTGCCGCCAGTTACGGCGCTATGGCTTAATCACCAAAGCGCCGGACGCGATTACCCCTTAACGGTGCAACCAGCCTGGCAGCCAGTCGCCGTGGGCGGCAATCAGATCGTCAACAAGGGCATATATTTCGTCAATGCCCAGCACGGCGGCGGTGTGCGGATCCATCATCGCAGCGTGGTAAACACGGTCACGGTTTTCGGTGAGAATGGCTTCGGTGAGCAGCGTCTGTACGTTGATATTGGTTTGCATCAGGGCTGCCAGATGCGAAGGTAGCGTACCGACTTTGGTCGGCTGAATGCCATTAGCGTCAACCAGACAGGCCACTTCCACGCAACATCCTTGCGGCAGGTTATCAATCAAGCCATCGTTACGGACGTTGCCATAAATCACGCTCGGCTCTCCGGTCCAGATAGCGTTCATGATTGTGCTGGCATATTCCCGTGATGGTTTAATATCAATCCGGGAGGCGTTCTTATACTCCTCCAGCTCTTTGTGCCAGTTCGCCAGCTGCTCGACGCAGCGTTTCGGGTACTCATCCAGCGGTACTTTATAACGCTCAATCAAATCCTCACGGCCTGGCTTAATAAACCACGGCGTATATTCGGCAAAATGTTCTGACGACTCCGTGACGAAGTAGCCCAGCTTTTTGAACATTTCATAGCGCACAATGTTCTGGCAGCGAGGATTCCCATGAATATTCGGCTTCGGTGCCTGACCTGCGTCATAAGCCGCCAGCAGTTCCGGGTAGAGATTCACGTAACTGCCGTCGGTGGTTTTGCGCTCCAGCTCCAGGTAAAACGCCATATGGTTGATACCCGCGCAACGATAACGCAGCGTGGCGGGATCAATATTGAGATCGCGCGCCAGCTCTTCCGCCGTTCCCTGCACCGAATGGCACAACCCTACCTGTTTGATATGCGGATAGCGGGCATACATCGCCCAGGTATTCATCGCCATCGGGTTAACGTAGTTGAGCATGGTGGCATCGGGGCAGACTTCCGTCATGTCCTCGCAAATTTGCCACAGGTGCGGAATGGTACGCAGTGCGCGCATAATGCCGCCCGGCCCCAACGTATCGGCAATGGTTTGTTCCAGACCGTGGCGCTTACAGACCTCGAAATCAGTCACCGTGCAAGGTTCATAACCACCAATCTGAAATGCCACCACGACAAAATCGGCATCCTGTAAGGCTTCTTTCTGTTGCGTGTGGCAGGTAATTTTGCCGCTGGCTCCTGCTGAATCCATCAGCTTACGCACCACAATGTGCGACTCTTCCAGGCGAGTTGGATCAATGTCCATCAGGGCAATATGCGCCGTTTTCAGCGCCTCGCGATGAAACACATCACCAAGAATATTTTTTACGAAAATTGTCGAACCAGCGCCGATAAAAGTAATTTTGGGTGCAGACATCATTCAGGTCTCCAGGCTTGCTTGAATGATTTCATCATGGCAGGCGATGTCGCAGAAAACCTCCGGCTTCCCTGTTGAGCATTCCCAAAAGCTCAGATCCAGGGTTACTTAGCAGTAAATATGAGTTTTTGGGACTAAATTGACTGAAAAACAGAGTAATTAGCCCTTATAAAATCCTCTCTCTTTATGTTTTGTGTCGTCATTCGCAGTCATCCTCAGCTACTCATGACATAATTCTGATAATCCAGGAAAGAGATCCATCCATGAACACAGACACGTTTATGTGCAGCAGTGATGAAAAGCAGACCCGCAGCCCGCTGTCGCTGTACTCGGAATATCAGCGAATGGAGATTGAATTTCGTGCGCCGCATGTCATGACCACCAGCCACTGGCATGGTCAGGTTGAAGTGAATGTGCCTTTCGATGGCGATGTGGAATACCTGATCAACAATGAACAAGTGAATATCAATCAAGGGCATATCACGCTGTTCTGGGCCTGTACGCCGCACCAACTAACCGATACCGGAACTTGTCAGAGCATGGCGATTTTTAATCTGCCGATGCATCTGTTTCTCTCCTGGCCTCTGGATAAAGACCTTATAAACCACGTCACTCACGGCATGGTGATTAAATCGCTGGCGACACAGCAACTTAGCCCCTTTGAAGTGCGCCGCTGGCAGCAGGAATTGAACAGCCCGAATGAGCAAATCCGCCAGCTCGCCATTGATGAAATTGGCCTGATGCTCAAGCGATTTAGCCTCTCCGGCTGGGAACCGATTTTGGTCAATAAAACCTCGCGCACGCACAAAAACAGCGTCTCGCGTCATGCGCAATTTTATGTCAGCCAGATGCTGGGCTTTATTGCAGAAAACTATGACCAGGCGCTGACCATCAACGACGTGGCTGAGCACGTCAAACTAAACGCCAACTATGCGATGGGGATATTTCAGCGAGTCATGCAGTTGACGATGAAACAGTACATTACCGCAATGCGCATCAACCACGTTCGCGCGTTACTCAGCGATACCGATAAAAGTATTCTCGATATTGCCCTGACGGCAGGTTTTCGTTCGAGCAGTCGTTTTTACAGTACTTTCGCCAAATATGTCGGCATGTCGCCGCAACAATACCGCAAACTTAGCCAACAACGCCGCCAGACGCTTCCCGGTTAAAAACGATATCAGTATCAGCCAAAAAAATAATTTAGCTGTCGATAATAAAC
>ERZ1034901.435-NODE-435-length-33439-cov-57.861101_pt1 | contig 33439 bp, 50 predicted proteins | sample MGYA00520628_ERZ1034901 | MGnify/ENA primary metagenome ERZ1034901 (study PRJEB33766, sample SAMN09781783) | gut metagenome | biome: gut microbiome | host: Homo sapiens | place: Madagascar | study: EMG produced TPA metagenomics assembly of the PRJNA485056 data... | reverse complement strand
GTGCCATTCACTGACATGAAAATTCCGTTGTTGGTAAACTTATATGGTTGAGATAAGTTATTACCCAACAATCTAGCCACACCACTGGCTAACAACCCGACTGGTTGTGGATAAGGGTCTGTACCATACCAAGCTGTTAATAATGGCATAGGTTGGACGAAAGCAGAATTGCTAAACAAGTCTGTCGTCTCATCCCAGTTTGTCACATCATTCTTTAACTTGCTTGGGTCTATGTAATGGTATGAAACAGATTGTCCAGAAGTATAAATATACTTCAAGGTCTTGTCTGCATTGCCAACAATCTCATATTTTTTGCCATTGAGATACAGATTAAAACCATTCTTGTTTATGGTGATACTGCCATCATCATTCAAGGTAATATTATTAGTGCCATTCACTGACATGAAAATTCCGTTGTTGGTAAACTTATATGGTTGAGATACCTCAGACAATTTATCTTGTAAGTCAGACAATTGTTTTTTTGTCTCAGACAATGTTTTTACAATCCAACGGTCTAACAGAGGGCTAGACTTTATATCAAATTTTCCCGATACTGACGCTAACAATATGATATGATTAGCATCAATATTTGCTCTTCCAATTATCTTAAACTTATTATCATTCAAGTCAAAAACTAAGTCAACTAAATCTTCCAAAATGATACAATTTTCTATGCCTTTTGGAGATGTTGCCGTTTCTACACCAAGTTCTGTTGCTAATTCGCTAAAATTAAGAGTTCTAGCAAGAATACCTCTTACTACTATCATACTAAAGTGAAAATACACATTGTTAGAAGATTCTTCCAAGTATGATTCCCCTCCGTCTGGTATATAAAACTGCGCTCTATTTGTCCTAAGTAATTGGTTTTTTGTCTCAGACAATGTTTTTATAATGTTGGATTTCTCAGCAGCAAGTTCATCAATAGCACCCTGCGCTGTGACAGAATCAAGTCCACTCTCTGTGTTCTCGTATGTTACTGCTGTGGCTTGGCTTGCACCACCACTTGCGGAAATGCCCTTGATAGCCTCTTCCATCTGCGTACTGCGAGTCTGCAACAATGAAATATCATCATCGTTGGCGGTGATTTGCTGCTGCTTATCGTCAATCTGTGATTGCTTATCATCTAGCTGGCACTGATGGTCTTTCAGTGTATCATCTACGTTCTGAATGGTTTCTACCAAATTCTCAGGAAGACCAGTAGCTGCATTAATAGTCTGACGAAGCTCTGGGTCTAACTTCTCTACACCGATGGTGTTGTCTTTCAACTTGTCTTTGGTGATGGAGTTCTTTGCCAACTTCTCGTTGGTGATACTACCATCCTCCAGTTTCTCGTTGCTGACAGAACCATCTTGTAGATTGGAGTTGCCAACAGAATCAGCAGCCATCTTTTCGTTGGTGATAGCACCATCCTTGATTTGCTGAGTTGTTAACTCATCGGTGACATTGACCTTCTTGTCGAGCGATTCCTTTACTGATTCTCCCGATTCCTCGTCTTTGACGTACTTAGAATATGTCAGAGTCTGGTCTTTGCGCCCACTGATGAGGATGCTGTTGTATTTTTTCTTTTCTGCCATATTATTCTTTTAATTTAATTTGATATTCGTTATCATCACCAGCTACAAGTTCGTCTGACCAATAGTAGTAGAGGTCACCTAACTTTGTGGTGTTCATGGAAGTCTCGAAACCGCATTGGATGAAGATGAGCGGCTGGCGGCTTGCAAACCAGATGTATGGTTTCTCTTCGGTGGTTTCAATGGTAAGAGACTGACCGACAAGAGAGCCTTCCATAAGCGTAAGGCCTTCCATGTTCAACTCACTCATATTCTTGGCTGACGAAGCTCCATAATAGCTTGCCTTGACGGTTCCGCTTGCCGTAATGGTAACGTAGCCTGATACGGCTGGGATGAAGACCTTGTGGGTGATGCTGTTGTAATATTCAGCAGTAACATCTTTGCCATCCATGATTACCTTAACTTGACCGATGCTGAAACCTTCTATAGGCATGAACTGAGCTTCCAGTTTCTTTCCGTTGCTGATAGTTCCGTTAATTACGAAGTTCTCCTGATTCTCCACCATTTGGGTTTCCCCATTGATGGTATAGCTGAACTTAGCGTTATCAACGATGAATGATACAGGGCAAGTAGACTGATTCTCGGTCACGATGTAGTAGCGGAGGTTGAATAAGCCAGTATGCTCACCTTCCGTGATGCCGATAGGAACATTACTCATAGAGTTGTGTTCTACGATTCTCAGAAGGTTGCGCTCGATGCTGACCATTTCGCTACCATCATACTTCCATGATACCCTGACGTTGTAGTTGCCGTAATCAAGAGAGGAAGGGATTTTGCAAATCAGTACATTTCCTTGGATTCCTGCTACCTGAACTGGAACAGAAATTGTATTGCAGAAACAGCCCAACAACTCAACCCTGATGTCGGTGGCAAGATTCATATCGAAGTCAACGAGTCGCTGGAACTCTTTCGATACGTCCATTTTCCGCACCAAGATGTGTAGTTTGAAACTATTCCCTTGTACTATTTTATAAATCATATTTGATACACATTATTAATAATACACAAAGATAGGCAGAATTTTCTCTACTTATCCTTTATCCGTTAACACTTGAACAGAAAAACTTTAGATTAAGCCTTTCCAGCGTAGGAATTTGCGTTTTCGGCTGAGTTTTCCTTTATTACTCTTGCAGTTGGTATGATATACGCAATCCTTGAAGAGGTCTCTAACCTTCATGTCTTTATCTACCAGCTTTGTCTTCTTGAACGCTTCAAAATAGGAGCGGTTCATAATCATCAAGTTGCCCTTCTGCGTAGGGAGGACATAGAAGATGTCACCGTGGTTCTTCTTTGCTGCGAGGTCTGCCTTAGCCGTAGCTTGGCGGTACATGATTTCGCACTTGATGCGCTTGAAAATGTTTTTTACTTTCATAATGGTAATTATTAATTATTGATACTATATGATGGTTGCTGCCGAAACAGAAACCTTTCTTCTCATTACTCTTGCCTGATATTGAATCATCTTTGGCATTTCCATTTCATTGAAACAGATGTGAAGTCCGATGGCTCTGGTCATGAGCAAATCATCGTGCTTTCCGTCGATGGCTCCGTATGCTCCGTTCTTCTTACGCTCGTAGGTAAGGAACTCATTCAGGCATCGTTGGTCACGCTCAACGTATAGATGCTCTCTGACTACCTGAACCAAAACAGAGATAACCATTGGCTTGGTTGCCACATTGGTATGGAATCCGTACTTGCGTGGAAGACCTTCCTTGATGTCAGCTTCGCTCTGCTTGCGTGCATAGAGATTATCGTACTCATCCTTGATTTGATTCAGGATGAACTCAGACTGGTCACCACCTTCCAAGATGTGCTCCTTGTCTTTTGTCTCCAAGGTGTTGGATTCAATCACCAATAGGGCATTGTCGTAGTACTTGGCTATCTGAGCTGCCTTCCATGCCAGCAAGTCCATATCTATGTGTCCGTACCATTGGGCTACCACGTATGGTTTGCCGCCTTCCATCATCCAATATCGGTCGAAGACACAGATAACAGACCAGTCTGCCTTACTACCTCTACCGCCAATATCCACGACAACCAGATAGCGGTTTGTGACCTTGCAATCGTCAAAGTACTCTGGCTTGCTCCATATCCACAACTGCCCAGTCTTGTCTTCTGTGAATCGAACATTCTGTAGGCACTTCTTGCCCTTATATCCGTCTCCATACACATCACCGATGAACTTAGGTGCTCGGCAACCTTTCTTGAACTGGTCAACCTTCTCTTCTGCAAATACCTTGGCTCCTGAGTGCTTGAAGGCCTCTACTGGGTCAGAAGGGAATCCGCTAGCCATATCGCCATGGTCAGTGAACTTCTTGCGCTCCATGATATACCAGTTGAGAGCTTCCAAAGGTGCTCCCATCTGCCACAACTTCCAAAGGTAGGTAACTGGCTCCTCACGATTAGACATCGTGTTGGTGTTGTTGCGGTTGTCGTACAACCATTTTGCGAACTCCTCTTTCTGTTTCTTACTCTCGAAGTCAAGATGGTATAGGTCGTAAATCTCGAACCAAGGTACGAAGAACGGCTCAAATACCGATTCCCCTGCTTCTGCTGCCAGCCACTCCTGATGGAAAAAATTGCCAGTACCATTGGCGGTTGATTCATATACAATCATGGTGTATGGTCTGTAGAGTACACCATTGGTTGCATTCTGTACAACTTCCTCAGGAGACTTGCCTTCCGTCTTCTCCCACAATCCCACCTCGGAACAATGGATAAGGTTGTAGTCTTCACCATTGGCAGAAGTTGGTTTCTGCATGGAACCCACCTTGATTTTGCAGAATCTCTGAGGAACCTTCTTGACGTTACCTGATGTTCCGAATCCTACAAACTTAGGCTCGTTCTCGGTATATGCTTCTCCCATTTCATGCAGGAACTTGACTGGGAACATCTTCAATGCTTCATCGAACATTCCTCGGATGGTTTCTGCGGTGTCCTTGACCTGAGCCACGATGAGCGAATTGAGTCCCTTCTGCCACATGAGTTGCAGCCAAAGGAAGTACATCTGAATAACCGTCGAACCTCCCCATTGTCGGGCTTTCAGCAGGATGAGACGGATAGGGCGATTCTTCTTTCTACGCTCCTCCAGCCACCTGAGCAATCTACGCTGCGGTCTTCTTAGAACAAAGCGGAAGGGGAGACCTCCACCTTTCGGCTTGATATAAATGAATACGGCAAAGAAAAAGAATGGGTCATGTTTCATTCTGATGCGAGTAAACTGCTCCACCAGTTGTTCCATTTCCTCCTCCTCGTTGTACGGCTCGTCTATATCTTTGTGCAGTTCCTCGATTACTGCCTTGCAGCTACCAAATTCAATGAGCATCTTCACGAGCGGAATCTTCTTCATTGATATAGGAAGGTTCTGTTTCTGAATCGGGTAATCGGGCAGAAAGAGCAGGAATCGCTTATCTCCACAACCTTCACCCTTGACGGGATTGAAGGGCGAGTTGATTTCCTTGATGCGTTTCTCGTTCTCCTGAAGGATGGATTTATAGTGCTTGGCTAGTGCATCGGTTACTGGCGGCCTGGTGGCGGTTACTTGTCTTGGCATAGCGGTGCGTTTAGATAACCCCACAAAAGACCTAGTACATAGCAGTAGATGTGGACTCCAACTGCCATGCAGGGAATGAAGATTCCGATACTGATATAGATTAAGATAATTGTATTGTACCTTATCTTATTATTAACGTAAGGGGCAATAAAGCCCATGTAGGCATAGATAAAACCGCTGAGACCAATGATTGGTACGGAGGATTGGTAAGGATAGCTGATAGCGATGAGATAGAATGCGACCATGTGACCGATGCCACAAGGTATGGCTCGATAACACTGATGGAAAACATATAAGTTGATGGCGGCATGGAAGACGTTCTGATGAAAGAACGGATAACTGATGCGCTGCCAAAGAGTGCAGCCATCTGACAAGCCCATGCCATCATAGCCCATAAGAGTGATACACATTATTATAATGTACCCTGCATAAAGCGCAATCTTCTCTTTCGCTCCTCGTAGCATCTTTTCTTCTCCTCCTTTCTCACCCTATAAAGTATGACGTGCATGGTTTGCGGAGTAAGATAGAAGCTGGGTGCTGGCTCGTAGCATACACGTTTGATAATATCCATCTTGGATAAGTGTGGATATTGCTTTCTATAATTCTTGAATCTTCTGAAAATCTCCTGATACATTGCCCTTCGGGTTGGTATCATATAATCAATGGATTTTCCCAACAATAAGTCTAATATGACTATATAAGCACGGTCTTCCGAGACCCAAAATCTACAGCTCGGAGACTGGGATAGTTTTTCCTCAATCTCTGAGAGTGTTATATTGTCTCCTGTCGTAAGTATCTCACGATAAGCCCTCAATATATCAGCATCACGTTCTTCTTTAAAATCACATCGTGAATCCTTATATTTCATATCTGACCCTGCAAATATACAAAAAATAATCGAATTAGTCGTATTAGAATAACGATAATTAACGGATAAAGTAGAAATTAGCCGAAAAAGCATTAATTTTGGGCATTGATTTATAAATTAATACATATATATATGCCAGATAATACAAATATTGAACAGAATGCTGGTGCTGCCAAGCAGCAGGAAACGAAGACCAAGAGAGACTTGGCTTTAGAGCGTTTGAAGACCCGACACCCAGACACGGAGTATGCGGATGATGAAGCTATGTATGGAGCCATCAATGATGATTATGATGCCGACCAGAAGGCTTTGCAGGGTTATAAGGATAATGAGAAGGCGATGGGTGACTGGTTGGGCAGTGACCCTGAGGCAGCTACCTTCCTACAAGCAATGAAGGCAGGTAAGAGTCCTTATGCCGAGTTGATTCGTACCCATGGCGAGGATGCTATTGACTACTATTCTGACCCTGACAATGCGGATGAGATTGCATCGGCTCAGTCTGAGTTCTTGCAGAATGCAGCCAACGGCAAGAAATTGCAGGAGGAGTATGACAAGAATATGCCATCCAGCTATGAAGTATTCGACAAGTTAGAGGAGAAGTATGGCGAGGAAGCTGTGAACGATGCCATCGACCAGTGCTTTCAGACAATGCGCAATGTGGTGACTGGTAAGTTTACTGAGGAAATGATTACTGCTTTCATCAAGGCTAAGAACCATGATACCGATGTTGCTGATGCAGCACATGAAGGTGAGGTTCGTGGCAAGAACAGCAAGCACGTCAAGAACCTTGAACTGAGAAAGAAGGGTGATGGTACTGCCGACCTTGATTCTGCAAATGCGGAGACCAAACAGACAGATAACCAGCCAAATCTTGGTGCGCTTGGTAGGGCATCACGTAGGGGTAATATTTGGGAGCGTGGTAACGAGAAGAGAACACGCATTCGATAAGGTGAAAAGATAATATATAATGTTTAATTAATATTTTGGATAACAATGAAGAAAAGTAACAAATTTAATCGGCTGCTTTCCATCTTTCTGATGGTAATGGCAGTTATTTTTGGAGTGAATGGTCAGGTTATCATGGCTGAGGCGGCTCTGCCTGATGGCGGTAGTACCGAGAGTGGTCACGCTGCGGAGGCTGGTGGTGCTACTGCTGCCGATGATGCTGGCAATGGCGGTGCTGCTCGTCAGGATGATGGTATTGCTACTGAGGGCAAGGGTCGTGAGCATTATAACGAGAATGGCACGGAGTTCTATGAGAACGACATCAACGACAAGATTACCAAGATTCGTCCAATGGCTACTCCAGTTGACCAGATTTCACGCTATGCTACAACCAAGCCTGCCTCATCTTTCGTGGTTGAGTATTGGAGTATCGGAACACGTCCTATCAAGACTACCGTAAAGGAGACAACCGTGGAGAGTACTGGTACATCTATGGTATTGAAGGTAGAAGACCCTGAAATGTTTACGCTGGATGATACCATCCGAGTGGTAGGTGTGAAGGCGATTACCAACTACAAGAATCAGGCTTATGCAGACCTTACCGATGAACCAACTCCTGATTTGGAACTTTGTGTGTGCGGTAAGGATAATGAGGGTTATCCTATTGTGTATGCCGTAAATGGTAATTTGGTCAAGAAGCAGCCTATTGGTATTCCTGCCTTGCAGAAGGGTCAGAAACTTATCCGCATGGCGAAGAGTTGCGGTGAGTTGGACGTACAGACTGGTCGTTTCAACAATCTTCCTGATTCTGATACTCAGTACTGCCAGAACTTCATGATTCAGGTTGAGGAGAGTACCTTCAATAAGATTGCTGCTAAGCGAGTAGATTGGGACTTCTCTGACATCGAGGAGGATAGTATCTATGATATGCGCCTTGCGATGGAGGGTACTTATCTCTTCGGTGATATGGCTTGTATCAAACATACTACCAAGAACAACTCGGCTCAGTGGTTTACAAAGGGTATCTGGTGGATGGCTGGTAAGGACATTGAGGTAGGTCATGTTGCTACTGCTGACGATATTAAGAAGGGCTATGGTAAGAGTGAGCGAGTGATTACAGACTTGGAGTTGGTTGATATTTCCAAGGACTTGTTCGTGGGTACTGGTATCGGCAACAAGCGCAAGGTGATTATCGCTGGCTCTGCCTTTGTGAGTGCATTCAGTAAGATTGACTCTGACAAGTTCCGCTTGAAGGACACCGTAGAGGTTTGGGACTTGAAGTTCAAGAGTTGGGAGACTGACTTCGGTGAGGTACTGATGATTCACTCTGAGTTGTTTGACCTCTTTGATATGAGTGACTGCGGCTTTGCCCTTGACCCTGAGTTCTTGGTTAAGCGAGTACACTTGTCTTGGACACGTAACGTGCTCGACTTGAAGAAGGCTGGCATCCGTAACACCGATGCAGTAGTTATTCAGGAGGTAGCTTGTCTGTACTTGAAGTACCCTAAGGCACACGCTCGTATGCGCCTTGCTGCGGTTTCTGCAACAGAAAGTGCAACTGATGCAGAAGAGACCAAGGCTGCTGCCTAAAAGCAAGTAGATTTGCAAATTATTCATCAAATAGTGAGGGGTGTGGGCACTAGCCCCATCCCTTTTTTAGTAACACATATATAATAAGGTATAATCATGTTTAAGAAATATCAAGCAGGTTCGGATTTAGCATTCAGCGTTATGGTAGGTAACGAGCGAATGCGTATTGTTTTTGAGGGTAAGACTATGGGAAGTAGCATCTATATGACAAGAGGCCCTAAGGTACAGAAGGCTATCGAGTCTCATTATTGGTTCAACGACAAATTCTTCTTGGTGGAGAGTATTGACGAGAAGAAGGAAGCTGCGGAAGCCAAGAAGAAGGCTGCTGCCAAGGCAAAGAAGAAGGTGGCTGACGAGAAGAAGACCCACATTGTGACAGATGTTGAGGATGCCAAGGAATATCTGGCAGAGACCTTCGGTGTGAGTCGTTCCAAGATGAAGACCAAGGACGATATTTTGGCGATTGCCAAAGAGAAGGGTGTTGAACTAGAAGGGTTGGAATAATGAGTACGTATGCTGTATCTGAACTGGTGAAAGAAGTGAAGGTGCTCTTGGACAGAAACCAAGAGACTTCGGGCTTGCTGACTCCTACCGATACTGATACCTTGTCGCAAGGCGAGTTGATTCAGAGTAAGATAGTAGATGCAGCAAGAATCATATTGGAGGATGCTCCTGCCAGTATGCTGGATGGTAAGACTTTCAATGGATTGAATACTGCTTGGGCTGAATCAAATGGTGCTTATGTGGGAACCGTCTATCTACCTTCCGACATGATTAGACTCCTTAACGTGAAGGCTAGTGACTGGAACCGCTCGGCTGAGATAATCACAGAAGAGGATGATGCCTACAAGATTCAGTGTAACCGATTCGGAGTAAGGGGAAACCCTGAACGACCTATCGCTGCACTCATTCATAATAGCGGTAATCGATACTTGGAACTTTTCACAAGCAAGAGTAATACGGCTACCGTATCGCTTACTTATGTGGGTATGCCTTCTATCAGTGAAGGTAATATTGAATTGCCTGAAACATTGAAGGATTCCATCGTGTATATGGCTGGTTATCTTACTTGCATCAGTCTTGGCGATACCGATACTGCAAGCAAATTCATTGAGGTGGCTCGAAAGTTGGCACATATTGTTGAACCTACAACATCATAAATTATGGCAAAGAAGAAAGAAGAAACCAAACTGCTATCGTTGAGCAGGGTGCTTGACAAGGAAGAATTGGATAGCGTGAAGGCATCCAAGAACCGATTTGACAAGCCATACGAGCGTACCTTCCATATTTTGCTGGAGGCTCAACGATACTATAACAACATGGATAACTTCCGAAAGCGAAGATTACGAAACAAGCGATACTGCTATGGAGACCAGTGGGGCGATACCATTGAGTTCAAAAGCAAGTGTGGCTTTACTAAGCGTATCAGGGAGGAAGACTATATCCGTGAGCAGGGTAGCGAACCATTGAAGAATAACCTTATCCGTAGGTTGGTGAAGAATGTGCTGGGTGTTTATCGCTCCCAGAGCAAGGAACCTACGTGCAACGCTAGAGATAAGGATGAGAAACGATATGGTGAGACCATGAGCGTGGTGCTGCAATGTAACCGACAACTGAACCGAGAGACGGAACTGGATGCACGAACCATGGAAGAGTTCCTGATAAGCGGTGCTGCTATCTATAAGAAAAAGTATGGATGGCGAAGAGGTAGGCTGGATTGCTGGACAGACTACGTGAACCCGAACAATTTCTTCATAGACAACAATATGAGGGATTTCCGTGGTTGGGACGTGAGTTGCTTGGGTGAGGTGCATGACATCACCATCGGCAACGTATTGAGAGAGTTTGCTAAGTCTCCTGCTGAAGCTCGTAAGTTGAAGGAGATATACAGACTGGCAGCTAACCGTGATTTCGTGATTGCAGACTGCACCCAGCGATTCGGTGAGTTCGACCCTAAGACTATTGACTTTATGAATCCTTCTAACCCTTCACTCTGCCGAGTGATAGAGGTTTGGCGCAAGGAGAGTAAACCGAGATACCGATGCCACGACTACAACAATGGCGATGATTTCAAGATTGATATTGAGGATAAGAAGGAGATAGTAGAAGAAGAGAACGAAAGAAGGCTGGCGAGAGGTCTTGCTGCTGGTATGCCGGAAGACGATATTCCTCTGATTGAAGCAGAGTGGTTTATGGATGATTACTGGCATTTCTACTATCTTTCTCCTTTCGGTGATATTCTGAGAGAAGGTGAAACACCTTATGCTCATGGTGAGCATCCATACTGCTTTAAGTTCTATCCGTTTATTGATGGCGAGATTCACAGCTTCGTGGAAGATGTGATTGACCAGCAGAGATACGTGAACCGACTTATCACGATGTATGACTTCATTATGAGGGCGAGTGCCAAGGGTGTGCTGCTCTGTCCTGAGGATTGTCTGCCTGACGATATGAGTTGGGATGATTTCTGCGATGAGTGGAGTAGGTTCAATGGTGTGGTGAGATACAAGCCAAATAAGAGTGGTCAGGTTCCTCAGCAAGTGGCGAACAACTCTACGAACATCGGTATCGGTGACTTGCTCAGCTATCAGTTGAAGTTCTTTGAGGATATTTCGGGAGTGAATGGTGCGCTGCAAGGTAAACCAGGAGTTTCAGGTACGAGCGGTTCGCTTTATGCCCAGCAAACACAGAATGCCACCATGTCGCTGCTTGATATTTTGGAGAGTTTCAGCCAGTTTATCATTGATGGTGCTTACAAGACCGTTAAGAATATGCAGCAGTACTATGATGTAGCTCGCAACTTCAATATTGTGGGTAGGGCAGGACAGATTGTACGCTACGACCCTAAGAAGATACGAGACGTTGAGTTTGATATCAACATCACGGAAAGCACGGCTACTCCTGTATACAGACAGATGGCGAATGAGTTCCTTATGACCTTGTGGCAGAATCAGGCTATCACGCTGGAGCAGTTGCTGCAAGTAGGAGATTTCCCATTTGGAGAGGAGTTGCTGCAATCGGTGGCATCCAACCAGCAAGCCATTCAGAATGGTGAGACTCCACAAGGATTATCTCCTCAGCTACAAGCACAAGTGGCTCAGGCATCACAGAGCAATCCGAAGGCTCAGGCGATGTTGCAGCAGATGATGAGCGGTCAGGGAGTGAGTCCTGATGGACAGAATCCACCGCTCGCTGCATAATGTTTAGTGATTAATGTTTAGTGATTATTGATTAATTTATAGTTATGATAGCAGACAAGGCGAATAATGAGAAATGGTATGGCAATGGGAAACCTGATACCAGCCAAAGTGGCAATGCCAGCAAGGGTATTGCTACGGAGACCCAAGGTAGGGAGAATAAACCCGAACTTTACGAGAATGATGTGCTCGGCAAGGTGGCGAAACGGAAGAAAAACGACATCTGGACGAGGGGTGGAGAGAAGAGAATCAGATTTAAGGACGAATAAAGAAAGGAGGTGTTTTTTTATCGTAACTGTATTTATCTGATATTCAGATAGCTACAGAAATATCTACGAGTTTATGGTGCTGCGTTTAAGATATTGGTATCTTTGCAGCATCATAAACTTTTAATTTTTATATTATGGATTTTGTAGATTTCGTAGAAAAGTATCAGCAGGAGTTGACTCCTGAACAGATGTTGGCAGTAGCTAAGGCTGTCGGCAAGTATCTCTCATGCAAGTTGAGCGATGTGGAGGAGCATCATCTTTGTGCGATGGTGTATGGAGTGTTGAGCGAAGAGCATTTTGATAAACACTTTGCCGATGATGCTATCAGCAAGATGTGGTATGAGGATGCTGACGGAACTAAGCACATGGCTCCCTTCTTCTCGGATGATGAGATAAGAGAAGCCTTTGACAAGCATCAGGATGATATTTCTGATTACACCATCCATGACTTGGCAGTGACCATGAATCTTCTTAGGAGCGACCATCATCTGATGCTGGAACGATATAGCAAGGATGCAGATGAAATGAAGGAAATGGTGGTTCTGATGGCTATAGAGTATCTGCAAGACCCTGATTGCTTGCATCCGACAAGCAAAATATGGCATACTATTAACGGATAAAGTGACTATTTGAGAATCATTTCTTATCTTTGCATATTATTAATGTTAATAGTATAAAAAGATAAGTTATGACTCCAAACGTACGTGAAGGATTGCAATATGGTACAGCCATTGGAATGGTAGTGAGCGGCATCGTCCTTGCCTTCCTATCATTCTTTCTGAACAACTATATTATTTCGGATGGTGTGCTCTGGTACATCAGTCAAGCACTTGTTTACTCTGGAGCAATATTCGGAGTGAACATTTATTTTAAGACCAAATTAGGTAACTTTGAGAGTAAGGTGAAGGACGAACTCGTAAATATGTTGAAACAAGTAAAGGAAAGTAAATAATATGAAGGTAACAAGAGAACAGATTTTGGAGATTATGCCGAATGCGAAAGCTAAGGTGGATGCTTTTCTTCCTTATATCAATGGTTATGCTGAGGCTTTCAACATTGATACTCCTAAGCGAATGGCTCACTTCTTGGCTCAGATTGCACATGAAAGTGGTGAACTGAGATATACCAAGGAACTCGGCAACAAGAACTATTTCCACAAGTATAATGTGGGAAAGTTGAAGAACATACTCGGCAACTTGAAGGATGGTGACGGCTATAAGTATCGTGGCAGGGGCTTGATTCAGATTACTGGCAGAGCCAACTATCAGGCTTTTCAGAATAGCAAGCAAGTGACTGATGATATAATGGAGCATCCTGAAATATTGGAGCAGCCACGATATGCCACCAAGAGTGCTATGTGGTGGTGGTGGAAACACGGCTTGAACAAATTGGCTGATAGTGATAGTTTCCTTGCCATTACCAAGACCATTAATGGCGGTACTTACGGATTGGAGCATAGGCGTAAGTATTTGAAAAGAGCATTGGTAGCACTCAAAGTGTAGGCTTATGAAGAAGTGGTACGATACTGATTTCTGGCAACTCCTGATATATGTTTTGGGTATGTTGCTGATAGCTTTTCTTCTGTCGGGATGCAAGACAAAATACGTCCCGATGGAAAAAGTTGTATGTCGGGACGTAGTAAAACATGATACTCTACATACTTCTGACAGCGTTTTCGTGCGTGATTCTGTATATCTCAGACAGCAGGGTGATACTTGCTTTCTTGACCGATGGCATGAGAAGACCATCTATAAGAATGTGTATAAGGTGAAGGTGGATTCTTTCCTGAAAAGAGATTTCATCCCAGTGCCCTATCCAGTAGAGAAGGAGTTATCCAAGTGGGAGCAGTTTCAGTTGAAATACGCTATTTGGTCATTTGGAGCACTCTGTGTCTTGCTAGTCGTTTTGGGTTATAAACTATATAAAAAGATAAAGAATGGCAGATTTAATAATTACAATCAAGAGAAGTGACGTGTATGAGGAGGTAGCGAAGACTACTGCCTACATAGGCGCAAAGAACAAACTGGAGGATGGTAAGTCGGCATTTGACCAAGTATTTGTGACGGATGCTGACTTGGCAATGATTGACCGATTCTATAATGAATCGGTTGATACATTGATGAATCTCCTGAAACTATTTGTTGAAGAGATTAATGATGAGGATGGAAACATCAACTGGAAGCTGACCTTATCAAGTAGATTTGATATAAAGATGCAACCTTCCATTATCCGTTCCGCTACATCATACCTCGTGAACAGCATCATCGGAAAATGGTGTGAGATTACTGCGCCTGACAAGGTGAAGGAGTATGCTGATAACGCTACTGCACTTCTTGCAGACATTAAAGATAAGGTTTTTCATAAGTCTGCACCGAGTAGAGTAAAACCACAATAATTTCTATAAAATATAACTATATGGCAAAGACATTAACGATTACATTGTACATGAGCGAACTCTTGTACGATTTCAGAAATAAGGCATTCTTGACTGGTCGGTCACGCAAGGCTGATGGAAAGGATGCTGAGTTTGTATCCAATATGCAGGCTAGTGATGATGATTCTGACAAGAATCAGGTTCTTCGTAGCATTCAGAATGCTTATGGTCAACTTCTAGTAGAATTGAGTGAAGGATTTCATGGAGTTGCTACGGCTACTTCAAAGAATGAGTTGCTGGAAGAAAGCAACATCACTCTTAAATTAGATATTCCTAGCAATTTCAATCTAGGAGTAAGAGACAGCCTGAGTTTTGCCATTCATGACTATATCATCAACAAGGCTCTGATGGATTGGTATATGATAACCAACAAGGATGATGCAAAAGATTATGCAGAATTGTCTGCTGTAGCATTGCAGAATATCCATAATGCTTTCAATCGTAGGGAGCGACCAACAAGAACCGCAATAGAATAATAATGAGTTATGAGAACTTGTAGTGTTGGGTATAAGGTAATGATAGAACTTCTGAAAAAGGAATTGGTGTATGATATAAAGAATACGGCTTATACTTATGCTGATTCTATTTCAAGTTCTGTAGCTGACCCACATCTGATTCACAATATCTATGATGTGGGTGAGGATGGTAATCGGGATAAACTGGCTAGAATTTTGGATTCAGCCATTGAGGATTGCCGAGAACTTCTTTTCAGATATACCAAGATGGAAATGCTTGGTGGTGGCTTTGATTCCAATGAGTGGGAAGAGTGTATAGGTTCCCCGACAAATGATGAGGATGCCTATTATCTAGCCATGAGAATGCCAAGTGGATTCTCGAAGACAAGTGTGCATACCATGATGGTATATATTCACGATTATATTGTGAACCAGTCTTTATATGAGTGGTTAATGATTGTTTATCCTGATGGTGCTGATAGGTTCTGGGCACTGGCTGAGGATAAGAAACAGAAGATGAAGGATGCCAGCAACCGCTCGGCTGGTAGAGCGAGAATCAGGTTGCATCCATTTTAATGTATTAGTCGTTTTAGGTTAACGTAAAAGCAAGGGTAGCTATCCATCACGGACGGCTACCCTTTATTGTATTAAATGACAATAAATTATATTTTTCTAAGTTTATGTTCCACTAGATGTGGATTCCTGCTTGGTTGTAACGGAACCGCTGACAGCAGCATCAACAGAGCCGCTTACTGCTGCGCTGACAGAGCCAGTGACAGCAGCATTAATATTTCCACTAACAACCGTCTTGATAGACTCAGGTAAAGTCTTGACATTAACATCTGTAGCTGCCAGCTTCAAACCATTCTTCTGCTGGTCGGCATACTGGTTCTTATCCTGAGCAATCAAGTTATTCATAGCCGTAGCTATGTTGTATAGCAGTTTATCGGTGTCGCTGCTGAGAGAATCGGAATCAACTGATGCGTACTTGTTGTTCTCAACGGTTGCCGATGTTGTCTCCTTCTCACGATACAGAACTGCCTGATTGATGAACTCCTGAGCAAACAAGAATGACTTGCTTACAAGTTGCTTAATCTTAGTATTGTCTATGTTGAGTGGATATTCGTACTGCTGGAGCATAGACTGCAAGCAACTTGCGGCTACTTCTTCTCTAGGCTGTAGGGTGGCGATGGAGAAGATTTCTTCTATTGATTCTTGTTGGCTTTCTTCGCTGGTGGTTTCATCAACTTCTGATGCTGTAGCTATGGCATTTTTAGGAAAAGGTCTAGCGTTTGATGTACCATCGGAAGAGGTTTCTCTGACGAGTTTTGTTCCAGTGGTCTTTGTGATTGATGAGTCAACAATATAGGCAACACCTACTTTTGTTTTATTCTGATTATAAAGATTTCCGTCTGAATCGAAATAGAACAACTGGTGTAAGTTGTTGTTGAACATTACATATCCCATGTACATATTTGTACTTATAGGATAAATATTGATACTGGTGGATAGAACTATCTCGCCATCTATTTTCATTCCCAAGGATGCACCTTGTTCAACTTTCTTTTTATCGAAATCTGTTAATGTATATTCTGCCATAATTATCTGAGTTTATTCTGTAATCTTGGTTGGAACTCTGTAGATAGTACGCTGATAGACTCGTTTGGGGCAAGTTTGCCAATTAGCGCAATTCTGAAATGTTTGTATGGAGAACCTACTAGGTTTCTGAGATACATATTTACAGAAGAACCAACGTAATACCAATTAGCTAAATCATTACTTCCAAACAGAACCGTTCCACACTTTCCTGCCTGAATGCTGCTGAAATATCCTCTTGTAATGCAATCGAACATGGTCTTATAGGCATCCTGACCAAGCGTTAAAGGACGGCTACATAGGAAGAATGGAACATTCTCTGTTGGCTCCTTCACATACACATCGAGTATGTTTCCTGCTTTGTCTGTAGCGTATGACTCTGGATATATGTTTACTCGCTTGTTGAAGACATTGTGCATGGTTCCCCACATCTTGCTTTTCAAAGAGTAAACGTAAGCATAAGTATAGTTTGGGTTGAACACTATGATACGGCTATCGTAATAGTCGTAAATCATATCAGCTTCTTCGAGATACTTACGGAAACGGACATACTTCACATCTGACTCAGGAATATTACCTAGTGCAAGGAGTTTATTCGGATAGGCCTTATCCTTTGTTGAATGTGAATAAATGGATAGAAAATCGAAAGGATAATCATCCAGTACATCGGTAAGACAAACAGACTCTCTTCCTTGCTGCATCATGATTCCTCGCTCTGTCGGGAACAGAACTGCATCATCAATCTGCAAAATGCCTTTAGGGTTGGAGCAAATTTCACGTAAAGCTGGTTGTCGTGACTGATATGTTCCTGTATCAGTCAACATGACTACCCATACACCTTCATCGGTGAATGCGTAGAGTGGAGCATCACCAAATTGACCTTCGCTGATTGGTCGGGTGTTGGCGGCTAGTGCGCTGATGATAGAAGAACCTACCTGAACAGAATTTGCTGCTGGGAATACCAAAGGATTCTCGGCTTCGCTCACCTTTATGACGTTTGGATGCTGTGTGATATATTTTTGGCTCACGACATTACTTAAAGCAGCATCGTATTCTTCCTTGGTTATCTCTGTGAAGTCACCTGTATCTATTGGTGTGTTGTCCCAATAATATGAAGATGAAATGACCGTTCCACCTTGATTTTCAAAACTACCACCTCCATTACTTCCTGCTCTTGTTGCTCCACTAGATGAACCCTTTTTAAGGAGTTTGTGGCGGTATATTTGCATGAAAGCAGGAATACCAGCATCATCGTGATAGAGGTACATATAATCAGACAACTCAGCTTTTTCTTCTTCTGTAGGCGCATCAACCCTTCCTCCAAAACCTTGGTTATCCAAAGAACCAGAAGATTGTCTGTCAGCCGCAATAGGAGTGGTACGATTCTTACTGATATTTATATAGTAAGACATACCGAATGTTTCGGAAGGTTTCAGATTTACCCTCTTCGAGTAATATTTGTCATACTTCGGCAAATGGAAATAGATAGTCATTGCCGTAGCAAGCGTGTTAGGATATGCCAAGATAGGGCAGATAGGATATTGCAGTTTGCCCTTATGGTATATATCTCGCTTGATGCTATTTTCGCTGATGCTTACCTTGAAGATAGCATCACAAATATAATCGGTGGTAGCGGTGCTGCTGACATCAATATCTACATACTCGTTCAGGGATAGCTGCGTGTTTGAAACCTTCCTCTTGGAGAAAATATCTGTATCGAAAGCATTATAGATGGTCTTCTTTACGTTTCCTATATGTAATCGGTTGTTGTATGTTATAGCACATTTACCTCCAAAAGAGTCTCGCTTGAAGTCTGCCAAAGAAATACTTTCTTCTGTCTGTAAAACTCGTTTGAGTTGTATATCTGTGCCTAGCTTTTCCTTGCTGATATTGGCACTGAGATAGAAGGATTTGTTTTCAAACGACTGATAAATATCTTCCTCTGACAAATATTGGAAGGCATCACAATTCACACCTGATGCCATGTTGCTGTTCCAAAGAAAACATTTGTATCGTGAGATACCTCTAGTTCTTTTTTCTGTATCAATAAAAGATTCAGGCTGTGACAGGTAAACATCTACACCAAGAATGAGGTCTTCCAAACCTTCGGGTATATCCATGCTTACGTTGATGGTGTGGGTGTGAAGACTTGTGCTTGTGCCTACAGATTTCTTTTCCTGATACCAGATAAACTTGTTGAATGATGTTTCAGGTGCAAGGATGAATGGATTTGATATGTTGATGTGTGAAACTCCATCATATAACTTGATAGCCAATACTCCAAAAACCGTATATTTGAAGTACTCCTTGCCTTTTTCGTTTAGTCGTTTGTTGATAAGTGAATCAAATGCGTTGAATATGATAGATGCGCCTTTGAGAGAAGTATCTACGTTATTATTAAAGTGTCTATTCGTCTCAAAAGCATTATCCCAATCATCGCCAAGGTTGGTTGATACATCACATTTCTCAGACTTAACATTGGTGATTGTTGCACTATAGCTAAGTGAAGAAAGGTCGAAACTTGTGTAGTTGCTACCTTTCCAATATGCGTACATTGTTTTCTCGTCACCTATGAAACATAAGATATTGCCAACTGCTGTGACGGCATTGACGTGGAATCCGTTGAGGTTGATGGTGTTCTTGGTTCCGTCTCCACTTTTCTCTAGCCAGTACCAAGTATCATCTGATTTACGGATGATGTAGTGGGAGTGAATCGTTTCATCGTGTGTTACCTTATGCACCAGTTCAATGGTATCTCCTGCATCCAGCGTGATGTTCTGCTCGGCTACTACTGGCTGGTGGATAGGGTGGAGTGCCCCATCCTCGTTGATGAGGTTGATACAGGTTGCCAACTCACCATCCTGACAATTATAGTCGGATGGTGAGTGTGTCAAGCCTTGAAATATTACATCTTGTCTTGTTGCCATGTGCTTAAATTTGATTTTGGTCGCATGATTTCGTAATAAGGTTCTCCTTTTTGTGACTTGCGTGGGATGCAAGTAAGGCGAACCATTCTGTTGAGTGGAAGGTTGTACTCATCAAGGATGGCGGTGATGGAAGGGTAGTCACTTCTGAAACCGACCTTCTTATACTTCTGATTGAATTGAAGCTGAGCGAAGGCGGTGTTGGCTTTGCGAAGGCCTTCCCAGTCCTCACGCATACAGAATCCGTATGTTCCTCTTTCGGACAACCTGAACACGAAGATAGAGGTGTCTAAACGTTCCTTGCGCATGATGTGGTCATAGATACCCTTTGAGAGCGTGACCGAGTTGGCTCTTCCGTCCAGTACCACAAAATCGTTGCGGTGTCGGAAACCATTGACTTTATCTATTAAATACTTGAATTTCATTTTGCAAATATACTATGAATTTATGAAATGCTTATTTTATCTGTTAATGATTCACGTCTTTTCCTGTTGATGGCTTGCATCTGTCTGACGGTTCTCTTGGCATTCTCGCTACGAAGACAACCACAAGAGCGTGTGAATCCTGAGAGCAGGGCTGAACTGAGGATTTTCTTTCCTCTGCCACAATCACACTTGCATATCCAATATACTCCGTTTCTTGCTCCCTTTTCAGAAGGGGCACGGCGGCAGACAACCAGTCTGCCAAACCTTTGCCCTGTGAGGTCTTTTATCTTTGCCATTACTTCTCTGCCAGTTTCTTTGCCTCTTCAACTGATACTGGCTTTCCGCTGAGAGGTATGCGGAAGTCGAACTTTGAACGAAAACCATAATATCCTACGAAATCGAAGCTCTGTTTCATACGCTCATCTGTGGTGATGTACTTCTTGTAAGCCTTCACCTCCTTCTCTGAGCGGTAGATGGTAGAGTTGACAAAGTAAGAACTGGTTCCCTTGTTGGCGATTACCGCAACAAAGAACTGCTTTCCAAGGAACTTCTCCTTGATACGCTGAATGATTGAGATTTTCTTTGTATTCATATATAAAATTTGATTAATTATTAAGAAGAATGCAGATAGGCTGCACTCTTAAAACTATTCGATTCCACAAGATACGATGCAATCTTCTTTGTTGATACCTCGGAAGTGTTCGCATCGCTGGCAAGCAAGACTACCAACCATCAGGATTTCCTTTGTGTACTTGCCTTTAATGCCGAATGGGCAGGGAGTGGTGTACTCGAAGTGCCCACCGACATATTCGTTGAGATTGTATTTAGGATATTTCATACTCGTTCTAATGGATATAAATTGAGTTTTTCGTACGCTCTTCTGAGCATTCCATAGGATGAAGAATTACTCCATCCGCATGATTTCGGCTCAGGGCAGAATCCTCTATATACGCATTGAGGAACACAAGCGGATGCAAGCAAAGGTTCTATACAAGCTAACTCGTCAAGTACCTTATACCATATCTCTCTTGTCTCCTTGGATGCCTTGTCGCAGAGTCTCAGCTTCGAGATATTGATAATCTCCTGAGCGTTGAGGGATAGCTGCAAGTTGACCAATTCATCCTGACGCATATCATGGCGAGATACCTTTGAGCCTGTAATATCTGGTCGTGATGTGGAGACGAATGGCTGAGCATGAACGTGGCGAACAAAGTGATTGCTCACCCAGTATGGTATGCCATACATCTTAATATCGAACTCCAATTCTCTGAGCGGTGAATGCTCGCTGAGAATCATCTGTTTCTTGAACTCATCACTAGGCTCATGTCCCAGCGGTTCCTTGCCTTGTGTGAACCGAGCAGCATCCACTACACGCTGCCAGTCCGTTACTCTTGTAATTTCTATCTTCATACGCTACTTATTTTTTGTTCTTATTCTAATATTAAACTCCCAAAGCAGAAAGCCTACATTAATTTCACAAACACCATATCAGGCTTGTAGTTGAATATCCATTCTCCGATATAATCTGCTGCTACCCATGCCATAACTATTCCTCCTCATCTTTAACACCAAATGGTTTTTTGTCTATAAAAACATATCTTTTAAACATACTTTTGAGTAGTTCTTTTCCTTCATTATTATTTGAAACGCAATAGACATTGATATATTCGCCAGATTTTTATCCTTCACCCACCCAAACGGTTGGTGCTTTTCCATTTCCTTCCAGCACTCTTCTGCGTCCTTGAATGGGCGATAGCTTGACTCTGGCTTGATGCGGTATTTATCATTTGTATAAAATGCTATATTTTCACCTAAATCTTCCCAAGGTTTCCCTTTAACAGAAGTCTGTATTACTTTTCCTTCGCTGAATGTCTTAATAATAGGCGATAACTCTACAGCTTCTTTTCTATTCATACTCAATCCTCCAATTTTATATTATGTTCATCTGCGAAATAATCTTCTACCTCTTCGCAATACCGACCCTCACAAAGTGATTCAGGATATGCTCTGTTAGTAAAATACTCTTGGCAGCATAATTTACAGATGTCATTTCCGTAATTATCTTTTAACTCTTCTCTAGTCATTACTCATTCTCCTTTCTTACTATATAGTCGTACATAGGCTTGCGCTTTCTACGATATTTATTACATATCTTTTCTGCCTCTTCCTCTGTATCGCAAATTGCAACAACTCCATCGGGATATGTGTCCCAATATCTAACTACTTTAAATTTTGTCATAATCAATCATCCAATAAATTTAAACTCGGCAATAGAGTGATAAAAATCGCCATTGCCATATACGTCACAACTATATGATTTACCATTAACTGAAACCTCAAAATAGTTGCCATCATCATGTACAATCTCTACCTCATCTGGCAGGATATTTTCCTTGAAGAACTCAGCAGATTGGATATTATCCATAGACTCCTCAGTCTCAAAGGTTACACACTCTTCATTAATTATATCTTCTATGTTCATATTCAATCTTCCAATTCTTTTATAATCATTTTTACCAAGTGATAATTATCTCCATCCCAACCTTCATCTAACGCTTTGCCATCCACAGAAGTATGGTGCTCATTAACGTAATCAAAGATAGCATTGTGAAAGAAGTCATCATCTGTTCCATAGTCGTCTTCATTATAAAAGCCTTCGTGACTTAGGAGTTCTTGGCATTCCTTGTGCATACAGATGGCTGACCGATATTCAGTATTAAACTGCCTGACATATTTGGTTCCTGCTTCTATCGTACAACCACACATATAACATTTGTGTGGCTTGCGTGCCTTACGCTCTGAATCTATCCAATCCATAATCATTTATCTTTTGGGTCAACGAATGGTAGCCAGTATTCTACATCAGGGATATTCCATCCGTTGTAGTCTTTGGCTATCTTTTTATCTACTATATGCCCGAAGCATAATCTGCCATCTGTAGTAAAAACAACAACTTCTTCATCTACTGGTGGAAGTTCTTCCTTGACAGAAATCCATACTGGATAAAACAGCCTTGTACTTATCTCTTGCATTTTGGCAAGTGCATCTTCTTGGTCTGAATCATACATAACCTTAAACATTTCTGTTATAAGGCTTATATGAGATTCATCAGGAACTCTATCACGGAATGTTTCTAACATAAAGTTATATAGTTCTTTATTTGATAGCTTGCACATTAAGCTATCCAAGTCTATTGTTGCATATACACTCATTTTTCAATCCTCCAACTCTTTAAGTGCTCCTTCCAAGTAACCAACAATCATTTTTTCTTCAAATTTTGAATAATAGTTACCATTCATATAACGAATAGTCTTTTCAATAGCTGATTTTATTTTTTCTTTGTTCATTGCTAATCCTCCTTATGCGTCATTATATTTCAGATTCTTAATTCTGTTAGCTTCTATCACGTCACACCCAGCGAAAGTCATTTGGTGTATTCCCTTACATTCTTCGGTCAAGTGTACAATTTTCTTTCGGGTTAAAATTTTAATTATCATCTGTAATTTTGTTTTCATATTTTCTTCTTTTTACCCTCTCCCTTTTACAGGAGAGGGTGGTTAGTTACTTATAAAGATACTCTTCCAATAAACTATTTAAAAAACTTTCTGGAGAACCGATTGCCGTATGTCTGAGAACCCAAATTCTATCTTTCCATTGACGGATAGGAGAATTGTAAACCCATGAAAAGCGTTTCTCATTTAGAGGGATTCCATAACCACCTTTATAGACTTTCTTCTTTAGCCACTTACGTAGCAGCTTTTTTATTATGTTCTGTATCATATAACTACTATTTATGCCCGAAGGCGTTAAACACTTAATCTTCTATCTATTGCTTTTATCACTTCTTGTATGGAAGCTGACTCATCGTTGGTTTTTGTATATCGTCTATCAAATATTGCCAGCATATTTCTAAGGCGAATAAAATCCGTTCTCTATAGCTTATCATTGCCCATACCTATACCTCCATTATTCTGCGTCTTCATCCTCTAGAAACGGATAAATAGTGAACTGATAATTGTCTAAGTCTTCAAGTTCCTTATCTGCCATATTAGCAGCTACGATACCAAAGTTATCAGCAATACAAGAAGGTAATTCACCGTCCTCTAGCATCGCTCTAAATTTCTCGGCTGAACATTCGTCCGGAACGTTAATGAGTTCTACTACTAATTTTATTGTTTTCATACGCTTTAATTTTTATAGTTACTGCTCTTCTTATACCCACCACTTATAGGCCATTGACCAAATTGTTCAAGGCTTTCTATATTATTTATAAGACTCCATTTGTCACCTATATCATCAGTTGTATAAGCTATAAAAGTCTTATGCGTGAGCACATTCCAACAGATTTCCAATCTGCGTAAAATGGTTTCTCTAAAATTATATCTTGCAGCCATACGATTTACTTTTTAAAATGAATATATTTGTCCTTATCTTCATCATAAGGACATTTGAACATCAAAGGACAAATTCCACAAGGTGTAATCTGTCTTTCCTTGCAATTGTTTCTTGAATCATAACTCATACGCTTTATAATTTTTACGTTCTTTAATTTCTTGAAAATTATATTCTTTTCATCTGAGCGTCTTCCTCTATTGCAATATCCATAAATATGCTTACTGTTTTCACAATAAAAACCATTAAAGATACAGCCTTTGCAACGATGATTCATCATATTATAATCTGTAACCTCTTGAATTTCTATTAAAAGGTAGACATCTTTACCTTTTGGAATAATGAATCTATCGCCAACTTTAAACTCTTTCATTGCCACCTCCTTCCTTTGGGAATAAATCATCAATATAGAGCCACTTTTCTATAGGTGCTCTCTCAACAAATCCTTTCCAAGATTTGAAATCTTTTACTTGGGCTAATGAATAATAGTTGCCTACATTATAGTGTAGCAATATCCATTCATCATATCCTTCTGGTTCTTCGTCTGTTTGGTGCCACAAGTTCTTCAAGAACTCTTCTTACGTCCACTTAGCACTATATATAAAAGCTGCTCCAATGAGCTTATCATTAGTAAGCTTACCATCATTAAAGTCAAATGCAGCATCTACTATTCTTCTTTCGTCTATCATACGCTTTAATTTCTCATAATGTGACACTTTACAACCTTGTTTACTAGATGAGGTTGCGAATTATTGAAGTTCTCTATGAACTGACGTTCCATCTGCTCAGGGAAGATGGGCTTGGTGGGCTTTGGGATGGTGATGGTAGCTTGTATTTTGCTACCATCACTCAAAGTCATTAAGCATCTTCTTGATATTTCTTCTATTCCAAACATTGGTTTAATGAATTTTGTAATTAGTAATGAATGTTTTGGCATGGTTGATGGCTGCTAACGCTAAATTTCTCCATTCGTGCCAGCTACGTTTCTCACAAAGAAGTCCTTTGCTACTTCAAAGGTTCTTCTTTCCCATTCAATACTATACGGGAATTTAATGGATTGCTCGGCATCATCGGTTATGATGTTTTCTTCAACTAGCTTTTTTATAAGATTTCTAAAAGAACAAAGAACTTTATTACCGATAAATTTTGTACGACCAAGTTCCTTAACAGCATCTTCAATATTTATCAAATCATATTCTCTTTCGTTCATCCATAAAACTAGGTCTTCGGAAGTTGTCATGTTAGTATGATTAACAAATCTGGAATAGCAAGATATTTCTTCCCAATAGTCTATTAATCTGACGTTTTTCTTTAAAATAACCATATTGCTGTCCTCTTAATATAAGCATCCGTGAAGGTACGGACGAGATTCGTTATACTGCATTTTCAACTTGATGTGCTCAACTAGGTCTATGCCTTCTATGTGGGCTAGGGCGAAGACTTGCACAAGAATGTCCTGCAATCGTAGGGTGTTCATCCATGCTGGCGAGCAGGAGAATGGGAAGTAGGTCATACGAGTGATAATGAGGTACATGGCATCAGGAAGGGAGTAGGTTCCGTGCTCGAACTCAACCTTGTGATACTCCTCTGTCTTTTTGAGTTCAATATCATTCATCAGGCAGATTATCTTCTGAGAGTTGTAGAATCCCAAAAGCGACATGATGCGGATGGCGATGTCTGCAAACTCAGATTGTACGGTTCCTTCCAAGGATTCCTCGTAGGCTTGCTCCTCAGATACTCCCAGCCACTTGTTGTAGTCTTCAATGCTTCCGTTGCGGCTGTGGCGGTGGGCTTGGATGGTCTCGCTCATTTCTGTGATGATGAGCATTAACTCTTGGTTGATGTCCAAATCGGGCTTTAACAAGCCTTTGACTTTGGCATTTTCGTATGCCTTGGTCATAAACTGCTTTAGCAGTTGTTGTGTTAATGGGGTTGTTTCCATATTGTTCTTGAATTATTATTTTCTGATAGTGTTTCAATCCACATAGCTAAGCTATGACTTGATAGTGAATGCCATATCGTTGAGGGTTCTGCACCAGTTTATCTTGCCTTCTGCGCATAACTCGTTGATGGCTTGATAAGGCTGATGGCATCCTCGGTTGATGATTTCGACTGTGAGGACGTGTGGCGGCACGATGTGGGCAGCTTCACGCTCTGCCTGAATCTCAGCGATGATGGCTAGGATTTTTTTCTTTCTCTGTCTTCATGAGGTGAAGGTAAGAATGAAACTTGGGTGACTAAAGACTGATACATAAGAATTTCCTTATTTCCGTTTAAGTCCATGCAGCACCATTTTCCATCTATCATGGTTCCGATGATAGGTTTCTCTTTGTACCACATGATAAGGGTCTTGCCTTCAAAGAGAAGGCGGTTGGCTTTGCTTACTCGCTTGCCTACCTTGATATAGCCGAATATGTTCATGTTAGAAGAGGGATAGCTGACCAGTCTTGTCATGGTTGTGATTCCCTGAAGGGAAAATCAGTTCCTCGAACATGGCGGTCAGGCAGTTGGTTACTATTGAGTTTCCTGCTAGGGCATAGAGTTTGCTCTTGCAGATGATGAGTTGACCAGACTTCTCCTTGCTTAGGAGTTTGTCTATATCAGCTTCGTGAACTCCCATCAGTCGGAAACAATCTCTTGGGGTGTACTTCCTGATTTGGATGGAGTATTTCTTTCCGTTGGGAGCGGTATGTATGATTTCTTTACTCATGATTGTTACGAATGTCATGTTTGATTTATCAATGGTTGTCTTGATGGTAGGGGAGATACCTTGCATTACTGCTTGGTTGTAGATGTCGAGAACCTGACCACCTACATCAGGTTTCACCTTCCCCGATAGGAGCAGGGATTTCATTCTCTTACCTCCTGTTATCATATCTCCTTTACGATTAAGAATAGTGGGATGCAGTTACCTCCGTGACCCATGGCTGAATTGAGAGTAGGAGAGATTCCCTTGGTGGAGTAGACTCTGGCCTGCTGCTCTATTCTGCCTTTGGTTTGGAGGTTTGCTAGCTTTATAATTTTGTCGCACATTATAATTTCTTGATGATTAAGACTCCACCCTTTGGATAATGACCAGTGTCTAGCATATTCATTACGCTGGTCATAGAAAAACTAGAGGTGACAGCAACAGAGCAGCCATCAGCCGTTTTCGGTATTGAAATCTTCGGGGTAGAGTTTTTCGATTGATTCATTGATGTCTGCTTTACAGAGATACTTTTCTAGGAGTGGCTGAGACATGAAATATTCGGGAGATACATCGTCTTCCAAGATGTCCTCAACCGTAGTCTCCAGTTTGGTTGGTGAAGGGAAGTGATACTCTGGGTTCGGTTCGTCTTCCGTTCTGAGGATAGAGATAACAAAGATGCGCTCACGATTCTGAGGGATTCCGTAATCTTTTGCATTCAATACTTTGTAGAAGGAAGTATAGCCGTATGAGTCAAGGTCTCGGATATACTGGAAGAAGTACTTTCTTCTTGACTTTGAGAGAAGACCTTTCACGTTTTCGAGCATCACATACTTTGGTTTCTTGACTGCCAGCATTCTCTTCTCCTGAAAGATAAGGGAAGAACGTGTGCCGCTGCCTTCCTCTGCTCCTTGGCGAAGTCCTGCATTGGAGAAATCTTGGCATGGTGAAGACCATGATATGAAGTCGAAGTCGGGAACCTCATTCCAGTCTATCCTTGTCACGTCTCCATAGTTAGGTATGTCTCTTCCGTGCAGGAGTCCGTAGGCTTGGATGGCTGATGGTTCTATCTCTGAGTAGCCCACTACCTCGAAGTCGAACTCAGGATGCTTATCTTTGAGGTATTTGAAGGCTAGGCTTTGACTGCCATACCCAGCGAATGCCTCGAAGACTCTGAGGGGATGCTGCTTGTTGTACTTACTGATTTGTATCATTGTGGTAAATGGCTTCGTAGATGTTACGGATTCCACTGGATGCCCAAGCGTTCCATTGTTCCGTTGTCACGATATATCTCCAATGGGATTCTACATGAACTTTGTGGGTTATTCTTTAGAACTTCAATCATTCCGTAGATTCGCTGACGTAGTGCATGGTTCTTGTCTTCCTCTGTTATCTGCTGCTCTACCTTTGTCTTGGCGATGAGTTGGCTGATTTCAGAAGGGTTCTCATTGACGGCTGCTGGCGGTGGTGTTGCTCCGATGAGTTCGTCTTCCCATCCTCGCTGGTTAAGGAAGGTTTGGAAGTTCTTTCTGTACTGCTTGTCGGGTTGTGAGATTACATAGAGAGGAATATACTCTATAGCTGCCTTGCGGTCTTTCTTGCTCATAGAGTTCCATTTCTTCTCCAGTCTTTCCTTGCTGCCCACCTTCTTGTCGTATAAGTCCCATGCTCGCTCAAAGGTATATTCATCTTTGACTTGCTTGGGAGGAGCAGTAATCTTGTAACCATTCTCTTCGAGTAACTTGATTGCTTCGTTTAGTTTGGCTACAAAATCCTTTCCGTTTATGATTATTACATCACTCATAGTTCACCATTTAAATAATTGTCGATTGCTTGCATAAATTCATCTATAGAGCGGACGATGATGTACTTGCCACCATGTCGTTCTACTTCGTGTTGGAATACCTTCTGTTCGGGTTCCTGCCTGCCTTTTGGAGTCTTGTTCTCTATGCAGAGGAAACCGTACTGGGAGGTGCGCTTCAGGAGGAGCATATCTGATACTCCTGCCTTCATGCCTTCTTCTTTGAGCCATGCGGCTTGTCGGGAGGTTCGCTTGCCACCATTGGGAACGGCAAAGAAGACTCCTTCGAGGTCAGGATATACCCCACGGATATACCTGACCTCTGCGGCTTGCAAGTTGTGCTCATCATAGGATGAACGCTTGCGTATCTTCTTGTTTTCCTGCTGTAGCTTTGCCTTGATTTCAGCGTAGCTTGCCATTACCAATCAGTTGAGAAAAGGTCGTTGAGAGAATCTTTACCCATTAAGCGGATGGCTTCGTCAGCAAGGTCTGCGTTCTTGAAGTAAACGATTCCTTGATTTGTCGTATGGTTAAATGTCACACCATAAAGTATATCCTTGAAAATATACCAATTTTTACTACCGTCTTTGAAGTTAGGTTTCCAACCACCATTGAGATATTTGGCGATATTCTGCAACTTGTTGAATGCAATCATGCGCTTTGCCTGAGCAATAGATGTGCAGTTGTCGAAGTCGTTGTAATTTGAAGAAGTCATTACCCATGATGAAACCTTGTTACTTTCATCAAGGTAGTACGCATCCTTGTTATAGAACAAATCCTTGCAAATATCATCGTAAGTGATAGGCTTATCTTCCTCAGCATCATTAGTAGGCTTCTTGTCTCCTTCAATCTTCTTGCGAATCATCGGCTTGCCATCCTCGCTGATGAAGACTTGAAGGTTGTCGGGAATAGGAAGTTCTACGGCTGTTCCATCCGTCGGGATAGTGCATTTGGTGAGACTCGCCTTTCCGTTATTGATGTTGGTAACGTCCTGATTGCTGATGCCTTCTGCATGAATATCAGGAGTCTCTTCCTCGGCATTCTCTGCCATCTTCTTTGCAATCATATCTACTCCTTTACCAAGGAGTGCTCCGAAAAGCATCTGTGCAAATGGTGGTAACTCTGAATTGTTGTTGCGCTGACGATTACGTCTGTTGTTGCGCTTGTCGTTTCTACGTGTCATACTAACTGTAATTTTGTAAAATGTTATTAAACTCGTCTTCTGTAATACCATTAGCCATGAGAATGGTTAGGATGGTATCAAGACATCTACTATATACTTCATTGAAGGCTGGCTCATCCATCTTGGCGAAGGAGATAGACTTGGCTCTATCCAAGAACTTCTGTCCGTTGAGGTCGTAGAGCGGTTCACTGAATCCTGACGTTATCAGAAGCTCTTCACGGAATGTGTCTATCGAGCGTAGGTTTGTGCGCTGCTGCTCGGTGAGACAATCCCATGATGCTCTGATAAGGGCGAAGAACTTACGATGGAACTTTACGTTGCGTGGTCGGACGATATTCGCCTTGACGATGGAACCAACCTTTATCTTTTTCATTTCCTCGTAATCATCATCCGTGTAGGGACGAAGACCAGTGGAGGTTCTTACTAGATGGATTTCCATACCTTATATTAATGATTAGAATGGGAGACCACTTTTCTGCTGACCACCTGCAAATTGAGCGTTCTGCTGAATAGGTTGACCGCTTGCATTAACCTGAGGGGGAAAAGTCTGCATCTGCTGCTGGATTGGTGCTGGCTGAGGTGGATAGTTGGCTGCTTGCTGCTGAGGAACCTGACCTATCTGGCTCTGTACCATCTGTCCCTGCTGCTGACCATTTGGTCGTTCCACCTTCCAACAATCCAACTGATTGAACCATCGTTCGTCTCTAGACTGATGAGCCTTCAATCCGATGTTTGCGGTGATGATTTCACCTACCTGAATGCCGAACTGCTGAATCTTGTCAGAACCGTAAACTTGGATAACGGCTCTTGAAGGGTACTGCTGGTTCAACTCTTCAATCACATACTCTTGGGAACTCCATTGGGTTCCGTTTTGGGAAGTTCCCATTTGAACTTGCCCTGCTGCAATAATCTTGCCTGTAAACTTTACGTTCATATCTATACTTAATTAAGTTTGATTCTTAATGACGGCTTTGTTTCCGTTTCCGTTAGATAGTGCTCATAATGGTCAGGCTCCGTGTCCTTGAACAGCTTCGTGTCGAAGGTCTTCTTGGTGGTAGCTGCCACATAAGAGTAAGAACCGATGTTGGTCTTGATGAAATTCTGCTTGTTGGCTTCCATCATCTTCATCATCTGCTCCTTCAAATCATCCTGCTTGATTTTCAGGGCATCCATACGAGCGGAAACCAGTCTGTACTCCTGCTCCAGTGCTGAGAACTGCTCAGGAACCTCCACCTTATACTGATAGTCGGTATCATCAGCGAGATAAGCGTTGATTAAATCGTCAATCTGATAATCAGCTACCCTAGGTAGCGGCTGGAACTTGCTCTGTCCGTTCTTGAACCACATACAAACAATCTCCTTCACCTTCAAGTTGGGATTCTGCTCCTCGAACCATTTGGCATAGATGGATAACTGGAGAGAAACGTTGTCGTAGTGTAGGGTGGCGGTGGTCTTGTAATCTACCAGATAGATGTTGCCTTCCTTGTCGGCAAAGATTCCATCAATGGCAGAAGCGAAGTTCTCGCCATCTGTAACAAGATACTCGGATGCTACATAGTGCAAATCGTATGCGACTAACATACTATGGAAGGCAAGAAGCTCTTCTGTAGGGTTCGGGTATTGTTTGAGGTCTGCATCGAAGATGGAACAGAAGGTTTCAAACGTATTGTGGATAAGACCTCCTCGCTCTGCTGCCTTCATCAATACCGATTCAGGAATGTTCTTGTAGGTGTCGGGGAATGCTTTCTTGATGAGCGTTCCCGTTACTCCTTTAAGTTCCTTCTTGCCAATGAAGTACTGATGAGACTCCTCAATGAATGTGACTCTTGGCACATTCAAAGTGATTTTCTTTGTTTCTTCTGTCATATTATTGTAATCCTAATTCTTTCTTCTTAGCTGATACTGCTTGCATGAACTGAGGGCTGGCGGTGAGCGGCTTGTATGTCTGAACAACCCATACCAGATTATCCTTGTTGACACATCTGCTAAGGTATGCCAATCCTTCGTTCAAGTCATTGGTGTGATACTGGGGTGTTGCTGGCTGCTGGGCGGCTTGTGCTGCCTGAGCGGTTGGATGCTGAGTCTGTGTCTGCTGCTGCGCTGCCTGATGCTGCCCATCGTTGATGGCATCAGAGTCAGCATTATCATCAATGGCGAAGAGACCGTTGAGGGCATACTTTCGAGCGTAAGAGGAGGATGCTCCAGTAATCTGACTGCCATCCATGCCTTTCTTGGTTTCCTCTTCTCTAGCCCAGCCAGTAGTTGTTTCAAACTCGCCCTTCTCATTCTTGATAGTAGCGGTAGCCTTAACATAAATGCGGTTGCCTACCATAACAATATCATCTGTGATGGTTAGCGTGCATTTAAGCTTGTTGAGCAAAGGCTTGACGGCTTCCAAAATGTCCTCAGCCTTGCGATACTTGTAGCCACCGAATTTGTTGAACTGACTCTTCGGGGCTTTCAGTTCCGACTGAATTGCGATAAGTTCTTTCATATCTTATATGTATTTAAGTTGTTATTGATACTTCCATTCATAATGGCTGCATCGGTAGCCACCATTCAGGTTCTTCTTCGGGTTGTCACACATGGTCAAGAAGAGACAATCGTGACAACTGCTTGCTTTATATCTCATATTGTATGGTTTGAAATGTTCAAATTAAAAACCACACGGTTCTCACGAATGGTGGGGGCGAGTGTTCGTTATTTTAATATAACCTGAGCGGTCGCTACCGCATTGCTAATGTAATCTGTATGGTAAATTTTAATATGTCAATATTTGCAATTTCCTTTAGAAAAGGAGGGGCTGCTAAATGAAATGAGAAAACAGCCACCTCCGTGGAGCGACATCTATACAATCTTGCCGGATGCTGACTCGCTCCTTGGTTCTCTTCTGCATTTATGGAGGCTTAGAACTCCCAGCACTAGTAATCGCACATATTGTGATATATCTAAAATTTTACGAACCATTAACCTATTTACTAAACTGGAACAAAATAAAGTATTCGTGCTGGCTGCATTAAAACCGATTTGTAGTTGTGCGCTTCTACCTTTCTGCTACCTTATCTTTAAGGGTCACGGCATCAGGTCTGCATCTTCACAAGTGAACTCCAAGCGTTCCAAATTCCACCCAGTGGGTGTATGTATTAGCTTGCCACTTCCACGTCTAAGCATCATCTGTGGTTAATGATGCTCCTTTTGGGTACGTGTACCTCTCTAGGAAGGTTTATCCTATCCGATATAAAGCCTTGGAATCGGGCTATGTGGGGCGCAAGGTGGGACTCGAACCCACGACACGTGACATTTCACACTCTACCATCTGAGTTACTTGCGCTTTCAATCAATAATCTAACTAACTTAAAAACATAGTGAGTAAAAATGGCTATTACTTACCCTTGTATCTACTTGCCTACTTCCTTGAAGTATGAGCGGATTTCCTTTATTAAGAGGACAAACATGGCAATAGATGCCACTAACATAATATCTGCGAACATAAGTTTATCTGTTTAATGGGTTACACAATAGGCTGCTGCCTCTGATTCTATCTCTGCCA
>ERZ1034901.433-NODE-433-length-33494-cov-33.221269_pt1 | contig 33494 bp, 28 predicted proteins | sample MGYA00520628_ERZ1034901 | MGnify/ENA primary metagenome ERZ1034901 (study PRJEB33766, sample SAMN09781783) | gut metagenome | biome: gut microbiome | host: Homo sapiens | place: Madagascar | study: EMG produced TPA metagenomics assembly of the PRJNA485056 data... | reverse complement strand
GGTGGGCACCGGCGTGGGTGCGGGCGTGGGGCTGGCGGCAGTGGGGTCCTTCACCGGGGCGGGGCTGGCGGCAGGCTTTGCGGCTGCGGCCACCTTGCCCGCAATGGCAAGGGCATCGGCAAAGGTGTAGTTGTAGCTGCCGTTCATGGCCTTGGCCACGGCGGGGCTCAGGCACAGCTTGCCTGCAGGGGTGGAAAGGTTCAGCGTAACGCCGCTTTTCTGCACACCGGTGATAATGTAGCCGGGCAGGTATTCGCAGGCGGTCACATCCAGCGAAAGGGCGGTGCCGCTCTTGGCGTTCAGCAATGCGCCGTAGCCGCCCAGCCAAGTGGTTTCGCTGGCGGTCAGGGCAGGCGCTGCTGTGGGCTGCGGCTGCGGTTCGTCGGGCTTGGGGGTGGCGCTGGACGACGACGAGCTGCCGCCGGAGGCCGGGGCTGTGTACTGAATGCTGAAGCTGCTGAAGCTGGCAGCCAGGAACTGCACGGTCACGGTATCGCCCGATTTGCTTACGCTTCGGCAGTCATACTGCGTGGTGAAATTCTTGCTGGCATCGGTTTCAGTGTGCTTATGTACCACCTGGAACTTGCCGTTCGGGTCTGCATTTTTGGCATTGAAGCTCAGGTTTACCAAAACCGGCACAGCGGGCTGCTGGGCCTGCTGGCCGCTGCTCAGCGAAAGCTCCACCTCGATCAGCTGGCCGTCGGCAGGCTTTTCGGGGGTGATGTCCTTGGCGGTGTAGGTGGCAGTGCCGCTGCTTTCGCCAAGGGCTGCCTTGCCGCCCGTGGTGATGGCAAGGCCGGTCAGGGCAGACTTTTCGCCCTTGTTCAGCTGGGTGGAAACCGTCACATTTTCAGCCGATTTGTCCAGTGCATCCAAAAGGGCGATATCGCTCAGGTGGGCGCTCTTCAAATCGTCCTGCTCTTTGGGGGTAAGCTTGTCAGAACGGGTCAGCTGGGCGATATCCTTGGCAGCACCGGCCTTCAGCTTGCCGTTTTCGCTGGCGGTTTTGCTGATGGAAGCAGCAACGGTGCTCAGCTGGCCGGTGATGCCGTCCTTGCTGTCAGCAGCGGTAACCGTATCTGTAAGGGTCACGCTCACACTGGTAGTGACCGGGCTGTAGTTGGGGTCGTTGGGGTTCACGGTGATTTCATAGCTGGGGGCGCCAGCACTGATGGCCAGCTTGGTGTCCCCTGCTTTCCAGCCGAACTGGGCACCCTCGGGCAGGCCCGTGGCCTTCAGGCCAATGTGGCTGAGCGGCTGGCCGCCGTAAATGCTGAGGGGGTATGTTTCCAGCTCGGTCGTGATTTTGGCACCTTCGGGCAGTTTGTAAACCGCAGGATTGATCTTGTAGGAAAGCTCCACGGTGCCGGTGTAGTTGCCCTTGCCGGTCACGGTTACTTTATACGAACCGGCGTTGGTGCTGGCATCGGGGTACTTTACGGTATAGTCGATGCCCTCGGCTGCCGAAACGGTGGGCTTTTGCGCCTCGCCGTTATAAGTGAATTCAGTTTGGCTCAGCGTAAACTTGTCCGCCACAAGGCCCTTGGGGTGAACGGTAAAGTTGGCCGTGGCCGTGCATTCGGTGGCGTTTGCGCTTTCTTTAAAGCTGGCAGTCACGGTGTAGCTGCCCGCATCAGTGGGGGCTTTATCGCTGTCATAGTGAACACCCGTGTCGCTATCACCCGTATAGTGGTAGCTTACCTGATCGGTACCGGTGCCGTTGGTGGCGCTTGTGGCCACAGGGGCGGGGGCGGCTTCACCATAGGTGTAATCTGCCATAGTCACGCTGCCGCTGCCGTTGGCCTGTTTGATCTTGTAGGAAAGCTCCGCGGTGTCGGTGTAGTTGCCCTTGCCGGTCACGGTTATGGTATACGAACCAGCGTCGGTGCTTTTATCGGGGTATTTTACGGTATAGTCGGTGCCTTCGGCCATTTTGCTGCCCTCAGCAGCCAAAACAGCGGGCTTTTGTTCGCTGCCGTTATAAGTAAACTCGGTGGCGCTCAGCGTAAAGTCATCCGCCACAATGCTCTTGTGGGTAATGCTGAAATCAGCCGTGGCCGTGTGGGCGTTGTAGTAGTTGCTTTCGTCAAAGTGAGCAATCACGGTGTATTTGCCCACATTGGTGGGAACCGCGGCGCTCTCGGCATAGTCGGTGCCATTTCGGCCGGTGTAGGTGTAGCTCACTTCGCCGGTGCCGTTTTGTGCCTCTGGGGTGATGGCCTCACCGTAAACATAGCTTTGCTTCACGGTTACGGTGCCGCTGCCCTCGGCCTTTTGAATGGTCAGGGTGGTGGAGATGCCGTTCAGCATGCCGGAGCTGTATTTGTCGGTGGAGCTTTGAAAATACACACCAATGGTGTATTTGCCGGGCTCGGTAGGGGTTTTATTGCTCCATTCGCCGCTGCCCTGCTTATAGCGCAGCGAAAGCGTGCCCTCGGCATCGGTTTGGTCCAGACTAACCTTGTCCACCGTGGGCAAGGTGTACTTCTGCTGGTAAACGGCGGTGATCGGGTCGCCAAGGGTGCTGCCGGTTTTCACGGTGGGCAGCGGGCGTGCAAGGATCGTAAATTTGCTGGTGTTGTTGGTAAAGGTGCTGCCGGTAAAGGTGCAGCCTGCATAGTTGCCTTTGCCGATGAGTGTGTAGGAAATTTCCGCGTCGGCGTTTTCGGTGCCGGTGCAGCCATGGGGGTAAGTGATCGTGTAATCCTTGCCGGACTGCAGGGTCTTTCCGTTGGCGGTCAGCACAAGCTCGCCTTCCTGCAGGGGCTGCGCAGCGCCGGTGTAGCTGCGGGTGGTGATATTCTCCTGCACAGACACTTCGCCGGTGTAGGGCGTAATGCTGCTCTTGGCCGTGCAGGGAACGGCGCTCAATTCGTAGTTGTCCTTTTGGTCGCCGGTCAGCTCAATGCCGCTGGCCGTGATGGTGCGCTCGCCGCTGTCGGCTGCATCGTAGGCGATGCTGCCGGAAGTGGCCGAAACCTTACCTGCATCGGCTGGGATCACGCCATCCAAAGTGATCGCAGCCTTTTGATTGGCGGCGAGATCAGTGCTGCCGTCATACATTTTTTCGGCGGGCTCCACAGACAGCTTGGGGGTAACGGCTTTGGGGGTGATCGTAACGGGGAATGCAACATCCAAGGGGGCGTAGGTGCTGGTATCCTTCGGGGTAAAGCGGAAGGTGGCCTCTTTGTCAGTCACGGAAGGGGCAGAGCCGCTGAAGGACCAGGTGCCATCAGGCTTAACGGTTTTATCACCGTCTTTAAAAGTAACCATGTCGCTCTGGATCTTTTGGGAAAGATCCTCGCCGTAGGTGCCGCTGAGCTTTGCGCTCTCGCTTACCTTGGGAGTCAATGTCTTTGCACTTACCGAAATGTTGGTGCTGACTGAAAAGTCTGTAGAGTCTGTGCCCTTTACTGAGAAGTCACCGGAAAGCGAAAATGCAAAAGTTTTCCCGGTTTTGTTGGCAATAAAGGTACATGAAACAACTTTTCCCAAGTTAACCGCAGCCGCTGCATCGGCCTCTAAAACTAATCTGCTCAATTCGTTCTTTTCGTTGAGCTGCGGGCAGGTCACTTTATCATAGTCGCTTCCTTTATAATCTTTAACGGCCCCGGTGAAGGTAAAGGCCGAGGTATCATATTGCAGCGTTGCGGCAAGCCCGGCAAATGCGGCTTTGCTGCCATCGATCGATACAGTCAGCGTAACAGGTTCGCCCACGCATACAGTGGTTTTATCCGCCGTCAGCGTAATTGTCGGGACTGGCTGCGCTGCGGCTGCTTGAACCGGCAGCATATTCGCCGCCATACCGCATGCCAACGCCAGGCTCGTTACAAGCGAAAGCAGTTTCTGTGTGAATTTCATAGGTTTGCACCGTCCTTTTCTCTTTTCAGATGGGCACTGTTTCCAACATTCCAATAGGTAAATCAATCAAGTGTGCAAGAAGCCTCTGCCGACACAGTTGGGGGATCATCAAGCTTTGCTAAAATTCGTCGAAGCAAAACCAGGTCGCCGGAATCTATTTTTCCGTTTCCGTTCAAATCCGCTGCCGTAGTTGCGGTGAAATCAGGCTCATTGAGTTTTGCCAGAACGCGCCGAAGCAAAATCAGATCGCCGGAATCTATTTTTCCGCTTCTGTTCAGGTCTCCCGGCTGAATGCCGCCGCTCACGGTGAGGGCGGCGGTTTTGGCTGTCAGCTTTTTGGCCACGCCGTTTTGCATGGCGGCCAGCTGCACATCCTGCACTTCCAGCGTGGTTTCGGTAAAATCACACAGGGCGGTAAACTGCAGCTGCAGCACCTCGCCGCCTGTGAAGGCACTGTCTAAATCGTGCCACTCTGCCGAAACCATCCCGGCGGTGCGGGTGTTTTTGGCGGTGCCGTTGGTGTTTCCGGCCTGCTTGCCGCTGCCCGGCAAAATCTCGGCGCTTTCCAGCTGCAGCTGCTTTTTATCGTAGCCAAGGCTGCACAAAAGCGCGTGCGCGCTCTGGCTGGGCTCTTGAATGGAAAGCGTTACCTGCAGCGTGTCGCCCTTGGCGGCGGGGCGCTGCACAGTGATCTCGGGGCCCTGTGCGCAGGCAGGTGCGGCCATGGCCATGGCCAGCAATGCGGCTGCTGCCGCTGTGCCGATCTTATGCCGCATGGGCATCTCCCCCTTTTTTAGAAAATATCCAGTAAAACCGCATATAAAATACGGATAGTTATTCATCATTATTATACAGGCGAAATATAAGAAAAACAAGCGCTTTTACAGAAAATCTGTTGAATTTTACAAAACAGGCCAGCGGGAAAAACCGGCGGCAGAAATTTGCCTTTTCCGGCGCCTGAGTTCCGGCAAAAAAACAACAAAAAGGCCCCGCTCTGCAGAGCGGGGCATAAAATCCTTTATGCAGGCAGTGCCTTTATCAAAACAGCGCCTGCACGGCAGGCCGTCAGCAGGGATCGCCGTCCAGCGCATTGTGCAGATATTCGCCCACTTCCTCAGGGGGAATCTGCAAACACAGCGAAAATTCCTGCGTCAGCAGCTTTTCACAGCTGTGCATAATATCGTCATCCATGCCGGGCAGGTGCTTGCCGGCTTTTTTCAGGCTGCGGCGGCGCGCATAAATGCAGCGCAGCATCAGCAGCATTTCTTCCTGATCGCGCCGGGCCAGCAGCGCGTTGAATTCCTGATGGCGGGCCGTGCGGTCCTCAGGCCAGGGCATTTCGCGGCCTTTTACGCGCTGCAGCACATCGTCCAGCCCGGCCTTATCCAAAAGCGGGCGCAGCCGCCCCACCAGCGTTTTGTTGCCCATGGGCACATAAATGGTGGAGCCCGGTTTGCTGGCAGGTTTGAGCACATAATAGCTTTGGGCTTTATCGTCGTAGGGCAGCTGCATTTCACGCACACCATCTACCGTACACACACCGTTTGCACCGTAGATCACACACTGCCCGGGGGAAAACATTGGATCGGTCATGACTCCACACTCCTTTTTGAAAAATTTAAACTATATATACCTATTATAATATACTTTTGTACTTTTTTCAAAGGCAAAAATGCCGAAAATGCAGGAATATAGGGCATTTTCAGAAAATCTGCCCGGAAGAAATCCGTGTTCGGCACGAAAAAAGCCCTTGCATTTTGCCCGCAAAAGCATATAATAAAGCTATGGATACCCCCCTCCCCGGGGGTGATGGGTAAGAGTATTTCCCCGGAAAAAAGCAGTAAAACACAAAAGGAGCTTTTATGGAACGATTTTCCGTTACCGGCATGACCTGCGCCGCCTGCAGCAGCCATGTGGAAAAAGCCGTAAACGGCGTGCAGGGCGTAAGCAGCGTGGCGGTGAGCCTGCTTACCAACAGTATGCAGGTGGAATACAGCGCCCCGGCCACGGCAGCGGCCATCTGCGAGGCAGTGGAAAAGGCGGGCTATGGCGCAGCGCCCGAAACGCCGGGCAGCGCCGACAAGGCGCAAACCGCCGATTCCCTGCAGGATAAGGAAACCCCGCGTCTGGTGCGCCGTTTGGCGGCCAGCGTGGCGCTGCTGGTGCCGCTGATGTATGTGAGCATGGGCCACATGCTGTGGAACTGGCCGCTGCCTGCTTTTCTGGCGGGCAATCATGTGAGCATGGGCATTTACGAGCTGCTGCTCACGGCAGCGATCATGGTGATCAACCAGAAATTCTTTGTAAGCGGCGTGACCAGTCTGGTTCACGGCGCGCCCAACATGGACACACTGGTGGCCATGGGGGCAGGCGCGGCGTTCGGCTACAGCACATGGGCGCTGTTTGCGGCCAGCAGCGCCATGGCGGCGGGCGGCGCAGCGGCCGCCATGCCGTATATGGATGAATACTATTTTGAAAGCGCCGCCACGATCCTTTCGCTGATCACGGTGGGCAAAACGCTGGAAGCCTACAGCAAGGGCAAAACCACCAGCGCCATTCGCGGCCTGATGGATCTTGCCCCCAAAACAGCCACGCTGGTGCAAAACGGGCAGGAAGTCAAGGTGCCGGTGGAGCAGGTGCAGGTGGGGGATGTGTTTGTGGTGCGCCCCGGCGAAAGCATTCCTGTGGACGGCAAGGTGACCGAGGGCACCGGCGCGGTGGATGAATCGGCGCTGACCGGCGAAAGCATTCCCGTGGATAAGCAGCCGGGCAGCACAGTGAGCGCAGGCACGATGAATCAGAACGGATTCTTAACCTGCAAGGCCAGCCGGGTGGGGCAGGATACCACCATTCAGCAGATCATTCGCATGGTGGAGGATGCGGCGGGCGGCAAGGCCCCCATTGCCAAAACGGCCGACCGGGTGGCCGCCGTGTTTGTGCCCTGTGTGCTGGGGCTGGCGGTGCTTACGGCCATTGCGTGGGCCGCTGCCGGGCGCAGCGCCGGGTTTGTGCTGGCCCGGGCCATCAGCGTGCTGGTGATCAGCTGCCCGTGCGCGCTGGGGCTGGCTACCCCCGTGGCCATTATGGTGGCCAGCGGCCTGGGCGCTAAAAAGGGCATTTTGTTTAAAACCGCCGCTGCGCTGGAAACCACCGGCAGGGTGGGCACCGTGGTGCTGGATAAAACCGGCACCATCACCGAGGGCAAACCGCAGGTGACCGATGTAAGCCCGGTGCAGGGGCTTCGCCCCGAGGCACTGCTTTCGCTGGCCCTTTCGCTGGAAACCCCCAGCGAGCATCCGCTGGCCAAGGCGGTGACCGAGTATGCCGCCCAAAAGGGCGTTAAGCCCATGGAGGTACAGAACTTCCGCGCGCTGCCCGGGCACGGCGTGCAGGCCGAGATCAACTCGCTGCCTGCGCTGGGAGGCAGCATGGCCCTGATGCGCGGGCGCGGGCTGCTTACCCCCGAGTGGGAGCAGCGCGGCGCCCAGCTGGCCGAGCAGGGCAAAACCCCGCTGTATTTTGCCATGGGCGATGAGCTGTGCGGCATTGTGGCCGTGGCCGATGTGGTAAAGGCCGACAGCGCCGCCGCCGTGGCCGAAATGCAGGGCATGGGCCTGCGGGTGGTGATGCTTACGGGCGATAACCGGCGCACGGCAAACGCCATTGGCGCACAGGTGGGCGCAGACGAAGTGATCGCCGATGTGCTGCCCGCCGACAAAGAGGCTGTGGTGCGCCGCTATGCCGCCGAAGGGCTGGTGGCCATGGTGGGTGACGGCATCAACGATGCCCCCGCCCTCACCCGGGCGGATGTGGGCATTGCCATCGGCGCAGGCGCGGATGTGGCCATTGATGCCGCCGATGTGGTGCTGATGAAGGGCAGCCTGCGGGATGCCGCAGCGGCCATTCGCCTTTCGCGCCAAACCGTGCGCAACATTCACGAAAACCTGTTCTGGGCATTCTTTTATAACTGCGTGGGCATTCCCCTGGCCGCCGGTGTGTGGTATCTGCCCTTCGGGCTTTTGCTCAACCCCATGTTCGGCGCAGCAGCCATGAGCCTTTCCAGCTTCTGCGTGGTCACCAACGCGCTGCGGCTCAACCTGTTTGACCCCTACAGCCCCAAGCACGATGCCCGCCGAAAGCCCAAACCCCCAAAGGCTCTCCCGGCAGAAAAGCCGGTGGAAGATACACCCGAAACCCAAACTACGGAAGGAGAAACTACCATGAACAAAACCATTCATATCGAGGGCATGATGTGCCAGCACTGCGTGGCCCATGTGAAAACCGCACTGGAGGCCATTGCAGGCACGGCTGTGGAGGTGGATCTGGAAAGTGGCACCGCCAAGGTGAGCGGCGCTTCGCTGGAGGATGCCGCCCTGACCAAGGCTGTGACGGATGCCGGTTATAAGGTGACCGGCATCGAGGACTGAGGCCATGGTTGCCGACCATGACAAGGTGACCCGCCTTGTGCGCACCGCGCAGGGCCAGCTGGACAGCGTGCTGCGCATGATCCAGGAGGATCGCTACTGCATGGATGTGGCCAACCAGCTGCTGGCCAGCCAGGCACTGATCCGCAAGGCCACGCGTGAGGTGCTGCGCGCCCACATGGCCGCCTGCGTGACCGATGCCGTGGCCGCACAGGACGCCGGCAAGCAGATTGACGAGCTGGTGGATATCTTTGATAAAATGACCCGATGAAAACAAAGGCAGCCCCGGCGGAATTTTCCGCCGGGGCTGCCTTTTGGTAAGGGGCTATGTGTTGTTAAAAATTGCTTCCGGCCAGGCGGCGGGCTACCTTGGGGTGTACAAGGGTATAGCACACCCAGTGCAGCGCAGCGGTGATGGCCCAGCTGATGGGGAAAATCAGATACAGCATACGAATGGTGGGGTTGAGCGGGAAAATAAACCGAATCCACGCAAGGCGGGTGAGGCAGCTTCCGCCAAAGCTGACAAGGGTGGGCAGGATCGAATAGCTCAGCCCGCGCATGGCATCCGAGCTAACATCCATCAGCCCGCACAGGCAATAGGTGGCGCACACGGCCATCATGCGCTCGCTTCCGGCGGCGATCACCGCAGGGTCCGAAGAATAAATGTTCAGGAAGATCGAGCTGTTCAGTGCCACCGATACGCCCAGCACCAGCCCAAAGCCAAAGGCGCACAGATTGCACAGCAGGGCCGCACGGTCCACACGGTCCAGCTTGCCTGCGCCCAGATTCTGGCTGGTAAAGGTGACGCAGGTTTGGGCAAAGGAATCCATGATGCAGTACACAAAGCCCTCAATGCTGTGGGCTGCGGCGGCACCGGCCATGGCAGCGCTGCCAAAGCTGTTGATGGTGGACTGCACCACCACATTGGCCACATTGAACACGATGCTCTGCACACCGGTGGGCAGGCCAACGGTAATGATCAGGCGCAGCGGCTCGGGCGAAAGGCGCAAAAGGCGCATATCCAGATGCAGGGGGCCCTGCTCACGCACCAGGATGCACACCACCATAAAGGCTGCAATGCCCTGGCTGATCACGGTGGCCAGGCCTACACCGGCCACGCTCATATCAAACACGATCACAAAAATCAGGTTGAGCACCACATTCACAAGGCCAGAAGCCGTCAGGCAATACAGCGGGCGGCGGGTGTCGCCCACGCTGCGCAGCAGCGCCGCGCCAAAGTTGTAGATCATGGTGATGGGCATACCGCCAAAGTAAATGCGCAGATACAAAACCGCCATATCCAGCACATCGGCGGGGGTGCTCATGGCCACCAGCAGGGGCCGGGCGGCCAGAATGCCCACCACGGCCAGCACGCTGCCGCAGATCACGCTCAGCAGCATGGCGGTGTGTACGGTTTTCTGCACGCCGTCATAATCGCGTGAGCCGTAATAGCGGCTGGTGGCCACATTGGCACCCACGGAAAAGCCGATGAAAAAATTCACCAGCATATTGATGATGGCGGCATTGCTGCCCACGGCGGCCAGTGCGGCAGCGCCCGCAAAGCGCCCCACAACCACCTGATCGGCTGCGTTGAATAAAAGCTGCAGCACACCGCTGGCCGCAAGCGGCAGTGCGAATAAAAAAATATTGCCCAGCATGGGCCCGCTGGTCATATTCATGCGGGCGCGCTGGCGAACATCGGCTGACATAATGGCAAAGACTCCCCTTTCACTTTTGCTGCAACGGCGGCGCAGCAAGCTTACTCTTATCCAGTATAACCGCAATTCCCAAAAGCCGCAAGGCGGCCCCGCCATGGAATTTCGCAGTGCCCCTTGCCAAAAGCGGCAAAACCCGCTTTAATAATAGTAAACGTTGATTTTGCAGGTGTGCGCGTGGAAAGCGTGCGGGAAAGAGCAGTTATGAAAAAGAATTCTTTATGGAAACGCATATTGTCGCTGGCGGCGGCGTTTTCGCTGTGCGCTGCGTGTGCTCCGGCGGCCCTGGCCAATGCCGACCCCGGCGCCCCGCAGGGCGACACGCTGGCGGGTGCAGTCACCGAGCCGGAGGACTTTGCCGACACATCGCTGCAGCAGGCCCTTGTGCTGGAAGCGGGCGACGGCATTTCCATGGCTTCGCTGCCGGAAAATGCCGCCGAGCCGAATGTGCAGCTCAACCTGTGGATCTGCCGGGGAAACAATGCCAACCGCACCTATCAAACCGGCGTGCAGATGAGCTGGCGTGAGGCGCTGGCCGGCATCGTGAACGCCGAGGTGGGCGGATTTTACACCGCGATATCCGATAAAAACGCCGTAAAGCAGGCATGGAAGGCGCAGGCGGTGGCCGTGCACAGCTATCTGCTATATAACGGCTGCAGCACCAACAAAAGCACCAGCGAATTCTGGCTGAAGGCTGATGAAACCAGCGCAGCGGGAAAGCTGCTGTATGAGGCAGTGGACGAAGCGCTGCCCTATCTGGCTGTGACCGGCCAAGGGGCCGACCCCGAGGGCTATTCCATGGCGCTTACCAGCTATTATGCCAGCGCGGGCCGCCACCCGGACACCGGCGCGGCGGGCACCGCCAACTGCCGCGATGTGTGGCAGCAGGATCTTAGCTATCTGGTGGGCGTGGAAAGCCCCTACGACCAAGACTATTGCGGCAAAATGGGCCTTTCGTGGGAGCATAGCCGCTACAACTATACCCGCTGGAACGAGCTGAGCAGCGAGCTGCAGCGCCTGTACGGGGCCGACATTGGCAGCGATTGGAGCAGCCAGAACGCCGCGGCCCTGCAGGTGACCCAGCGCAGCACCTACGGCTATGTGACCCACGCGGGCCTGCGCGTGGGCAATACCGACGGGCTGGACGGGCAAAAGCTGTACACAGGCTTTCGCGGCACCAACTGGAGCACGGGCCTTGCCAGCGGCTGTTACACCATTGCCTATGTACCCGGCAACATGGTGAACGAGGGCGGCAGCCTTGGCCGCGTGGAGGAACCGTGGCATCTGGTGGCCTACGGCACCGGCCACGGCGTGGGCATGAGCCAGGTGGGCGCACTGGGCTATGCCGCCGAGCAGGGCTGGAGCGCATGGCAGATCCTGGCGCACTACTACACCGGAATCCGGGTGTACAACACGCAGGACAGCCTGCTGTATATCCCGGCGCAAAACACCCGTGAATTGATCTGCGCGATCCCCAAGGGCACCGGCGATGCCAACGGTGACGGCGTGGTGGACCTGTGCGATGTGCTCACCGCTGCTTCGGCGCTGGCCGGGCGCACCGAGTGGAGCATGGCGGGCTTTTATGCCGCCGATCTCAACGGCAGCGGCGAGGTGGAACAGGACGATCTGGACGCCCTTGTGCAAAAGCTGCTGCAATAATGCAATAAAAAAAGCCCCAAAAGAAATATTCATATAAAGGATCAGGAAAATGCAAACCGAAAAGAAAATTCTTCTCATTGCCACCGGCGGCACCATTGCCAGCCGCCCCACCGAGCAGGGCGGGCTGGCCCCGGCCATCACCAGCGAAGAGCTGCTGAACTGCGTGCCCGAGCTGGCCGATCTGTGCCATATCGACGCGCTGCAGCTGTTCAATCTGGATTCCACCAGCATGGGCCCGGCGCAGTGGCAGGCCATTGTGCGCACGGTGCGGGATCACTATGAAAGCTACGATGGATTTGTGGTGGCGCACGGAACCGACACCATGGCCTACACCGCCGCAGCGCTGAGCTATATGATCCAGAACAGCGCCAAGCCGGTGGTGCTTACCGGCAGCCAGAAATCCATTTATAATCGTGACACCGACGCCCGCAACAATCTGTACCGGGCGTTCGTGTATGCGGTAAGCCCCGATGCGTGGGGCGTGCAGCTGGTGTTTGACAGCAAGGTGATCCTGGGCACCCGCGCGCGCAAAACGCGCACTCGCAGCTTTAATGCGTTTTCCAGCATCGACTACCCCGAAACCGCCGCGTTTCGTGATTTGCGGCTGGTGCCGTTTTTGCGCCGCCCCGAAATGCCGCCTGTGCAGTTTTATGAACGGCTGGACCCTAACGTGTTTGTGCTGCGCTTAACGCCCGGGATGCGTGCGGATATCATTCCGCTGCTGATCCCCTACTACCGGGCGCTGGTGATCGAAAGCTTCGGCGTGGGCGGGCTGCCCGGCGGTGAGCGCGGCGAAATGTTCAGTGCGCTGCAGCACTGGTGCCGCTCGGGGCGCTTGGCCGTGTTCACCACACAGGTGCCGCACGAGGGCTGTGATATGGCGGTGTATGAAGTGGGGCGTGCCGTGTTGGAGCTGCCCGGCGTGATGGAAGCCGGTGACATGATGCCCGAGGCCGTGGCCGTAAAGCTGATGTGGGCGCTGGGCCAATCGGCAGACCGTGAAAAGGTGATGGAGCTGTTTGAAACCCCCGTGCAGTGGGATGTAGAGTGATCCTGCCCCAAAGCCGAAAACAGGCAATAAACAAAAATGGTTGATGCAGAAAAATTGCATCAACCATTTTTTATGCTCATTTGGCCAGCCGCCAGCAAACTTCGGCCAGCAGAATGCCCCCGGCTACATCCAACAGAACATGCTGGCGCAGGGTGAGCGTGGAAACGCACACAGCCACGGCGGCACACAGCGCAAAGGCCTCGTATCCACGCGAAAACGCTGGGATATCCCGTGCGCTTGCCCAGCACAGCCAGCTGTTCAGGCAGTGAATGGAGGGAAACAGGTTCACGGGGGCATCCAGAATATACAGCGCGCGCACCAGGCTTTCCCACACATTCAGCCCCTGCACGGCGGGGCGCGCCATGGTGGTGGGCAAGCCCACAAAAAACACAAAGCACACGCCCTTGGCAATAAAATCGGCGGTGAAAAACCGGCGTGCGCGCAGGGGCACGGCGGCACACAGGCAGTAATGCAGCGCCCAAAATGCATAGCAGCCAAAATAGATGCACACCGTCCACGGGATCAGCGGAATGGCGCGGTCAAGCGCAGTGGAAAACTGGTAGTGATGCCGTGTTTCGGCCAGCGCTGCGCCGCCCCAGTAAACCAGCTGATTCCACAAAAGCGCGGCGGGCGGCAGCAAAAGCCGCCAGCGCGTGGCAAACAGGCGCGAAATTTTGCGGGGCTTCATGGCTGATCCCCCGCCAGGCCGATCCACTGGCCAAAAGCCACCCGCGCTTCCCCGCCCTCGGCCTCGGCCAGAATGCGGGGCAGCAGGTGCGCCGCGCCCGGCTGCAGCAGCAAAACAATGGTGGAGCCGCACAGCGTAAAATGGCCCTTTTCCTGCCCTTTATAAACCGGGCCGCCGGAGTGCGGGTTCACAATGCCGCCCACCGCCAGTGCGCCGATCTCGGCCTGCACCACCGGGCCGAAATGCCGGGTGTGCAAAAGGGTCCAGCTGCGGCGGTTTTGCGCATACACCGGCACGGTTTCGCACGCCAGCGGCTGCACACTGTGCAGCGTGCCCGCAATGGGGTGGTTTTCGCCCTGATAGCCATCGTCGATATAGCAATAATGGTGGTAATCGCTGGGGCACAGCCGAAAAATCAGGCATTGCCCGCCGGTAAACTGCCCGGCAAGGGCTTCGTCTTGTAAAATATCGCCTATTTTATACAAAGAGTTTTTAATGGAAAAACAGCTGCCGGGCTGAATGGAGTGCACGCTCAGCCAGCCGTCGCAGGGGCTGATCAAGCGCTCGGGCGCGGCATCAAAGGGCAGGTGCGGAATTTCGCGCGCAAAAAAATCGGCAAAGCTGCCATACGCCGCTGCATCGGGGCACAAAATGCCGTGGCGGCGGGCATAAGGGCCAATCAGGCAGCGCGAAAAGCGGGTGTGCAGCCCGGCTGCCCAAAGCCTGTCGGCATGGGTGGCCAGCAGGGCCTGCAGGCACAGCCGCCCTGCCGCCGTGCCGTAGAAAAAGCGCACCGCGCCGTTGTTGGGCCCGCTCACAGCAGCACCCCAGCCACAAGCGCCAGCACAGCCCCGCCGCACAGCAAAAGGGCAGCCTTGCCCGCCGCCTGCGGCTTTTTTAAGGGAAACGGCGTTAAAAAGCCCACAGCCATCAGGCAAAGGGCGGCCAAACCGGGCATGGCCATGGCCAGCCCAAGGCGCACCGCCAGCGCCAGCACGCCGGGCAGAATAAGCGCAGAACCGGTTACGGGCAGGCCGTAATACAGTGTGCGGCTGCCGGGCTCGGCGGCCTGGCGCTCTTCCTCGTCCACATTAAACCATGCCAGCCGGATCAGCGCGCACAGCGCATATCCCCCGCCAACGCACAGGGAAAGCGGCGAGGCCCCGGCGGCGCACCACACGATCACAGCGGGCAGCACCCCAAAGCACACAAGGTCGCTCAGGGAATCGATCTGAATGCCAAAGCGCTTTTCCTGCTGGGTGCGCGGGCGGGTGGAAGCGATCTTGCCGTCAAACATATCGCAAAAGCCTGCGCCCAGCAGGCACAAAAGGGCCGGGCTCACCTGCCCGCCTGCGGCGAAAAGAATGCCCGCAAAGCCCGTGAGCATTCCCACATAAGTTAAAACTACGGTATAATTATAAAATCCAAGCATGGTTCCTCCTTTGGGCAGTGGGGGGTCAAAACAGCCGTGCAAAGGCCAAGCTGTAGGCCAGAATGCACCACGGCTTGCCCAGCACGATGATCCAGAAAAATCGGCGGCTGGGATAGCCCGAAAGCCCCGAAAGCCAGCACAAATAATCATCGGGTGCCAGCGGCAGCAAAATGGCCAGAAACAAAACCAGCGTATAGCTTTTGCGCCGACACACCCAATCGGTTATCCGCTGGTATTTTTGCAGCGGCACCATCTGCCGCACCAGCGGCAGGCCGAAGCGCTGTGCCAGCCAGAAGGCGATCAGCGAGCCAAGGCTGATGCCAAGGTAGTTGCAAACAAAGCCGCCCGCCGCACCGAACAGCCCTGCCCCCACAGCACAGCCCAAAAATCCGGGCAGCACCGGCAGAATCACCTGTATGGCCTGCACGGCGGCCAGCACCACAGGCCCCAGTGCCCCAAAGCGCAGCACATAGGCGCGAAAGGCGGGCACCGAAGAAAAATGCCCCTGCCGTGCGGCCAGCAGGCAGAATGCGGCACAGGCCGCCAGCAGGAAAAGCAGCACGAACACCAAAAATTTTTTCAGCCGTTCGGCCAAAACCTCTAAGGGCATAAACCGTTCACTTCCTTGCCAAAGATTCAAAGAGCTTTCTTATATAGCATAACGAGGCACACCCCCGATCTGCTGCACAGAGAAAAAATTATTCCTCGGCCTCAGCTGCGGCCGGGCCCGGTGTGAGGGGCTGGGTTTCGGAAAGCGGAAAGGAAAGCACGACCTTGAACAGATCGCCGTCCACCGAAAGCTCCATCTTGCCGCCCTGCAGCTCGGTGAGGCTTTGGGCAATGGAAAGCCCCAGCCCACTGCCCTCGGTGGTGCGGGCGGCATCGCCGCGGGCAAAGCGCTCTAACAGCTGCGCGGCAGGCATATCCAGCGGGTCACGCGAAATGTTGCGAAAACTCACCCGCACCTTTGTGCCCGCCTGGGCCAGCGTAAGGTACACGCGTGTGCCCGAAAGCGCATATTTGCAAATGTTGTTCATTAAGTTGTCAAACACACGCCACAAATGCCGCCCGTCGGCCAGGATCACAAGGCCGGTCTCCGGCTTTTGCAGCACAAGGGTCAGCCCGCTTTGGGCAAGGCGCTGCTCATACTCCCCCGCCGCCTGATCCAGCAGCACGTCCACGCGGCAGGGGGCGCGGTGCACCTCCAGATTACCGGTGCTGGCCTTGCTGGCCTCCACCAGATCCACCAGCAGCTTTTTCAGCCGTTCCCCCTGCCGGTGCAGCACCTGGGCGTATTCGGTGATCCGGGGATTGTCGCACTTTTCGCGGCAGATCAGATCGGTGTAGTTGATAATGCTGGTGAGCGGGGTTTTGATATCGTGGGAAACATTGGTGATCAGCTCGGCCTTAAAGCGCTCGCTGCGTGTGCGCTGGCTCACGGCGGCATCAATGCTGCCCGCGATGGCGTTCAGATCCTGGGCGTGGGCTTTTAATGCGCCCACCATGTGGGAGGTATCAAGGGTTTTGTCCAGCTCCCCCTGGGCCAGTTGGTGCGTGTGGGTGCGCAGCTTCTGGCAGCTGAGCGCTGCGTACAGCACACAGGGCAGCAGGATCAGCTTTTCAAGGCACCACAAAAGCAGCAGTATACCGGGATACCAGTCGGCAAACAGCAGAAGGCCCAATAGTTCCCCCAGCGTGATCACCACGGCCAGCGCCGTGGTAAGCGGGATCAGCGGCAGCTGCGCCGCGCCGTGCAGGCAGCGCAGGCAGAAATGCCAGAGCCACGCTGCCACCGAGCCGCGCCACACGCCGCCCAGCCGGTGCCGGATGGCGGTTTCGCGCAGCCAGAGCAGCAGCACGGTGAGCGCATACAGCACGGCGATGCCAAGGGCGGCGATCGAACGCGGCAAAGTGGCAGCTCCCACGGCAAACTCCAGAGGAAGCAGCGTAACAAGGCCAAAAGCAAAGGCCAAAAGCGTGAAAATATCATAGGGCACCCGGGTGAAAAATCCGGGGTAAGCCTGCTCAGTGCCCCGGCGGCGGCCCGCCGCGTGCAGCATGACCGCCGTGAGAATCACCGTTAAAAGCACACAGAGCCCGGCCAGCAGCGGCGCATAATAGCGCAGCTGCCACAAAACCTGCACATACAGCAGCTCGGCGGCAAACGAGTCCTCACTTTCATACACCGCCGTGGCGGTGTAGGGGCCGGTGTACTGCACCGGGAACGACTCGGGATAAGACTCGGCATCGGTATAATCGGAGTCGAGGTCGGAGGCGAGCGTGTCGGCGCTCACGGTGCCCCAGTCCAGCTTGCGGGAAAAGCACAGGCTGGTGTTTTTCAGGGCATCGGCATCGCCGTATTCATACAGGGTCTGATGATTTTGCCCGGTTTCCTCAATGCGAAAAAAGTCGATGCCGCGGCCGGTAAGCTGGGTTTCCGTATAGTCGGGATATTGCAGGGAACCCCGCACCAAAATCTCGCCGCTCAGCTCATACAAATCCGACGAAGCGCGGCGGCTGATGGCCTGCTGCGAAAGCTGTTCTTCGGAAAGCGAATAATAGTCCTTTTGCAGCATATACAGGCTGGCAAATCCGGCGGCAGCGGCAATTTCGCCAAACAGCAGGATGAGCAGCCACAAGATAAACTGCCCCGGGGCGGTTCTTGTCCACTGTTTCATTGCGGTTTCTCCTTTTCTATCTTATAGCCCTGCCCCCACACCACCTTCAGCCAGCGGGGCTCGGCAGGGTCGATCTCTAATTTTTCGCGCAGATGCCGAATGTGTACGGCCACGGTGCGCTCGTTGCCCAGGGGGGCGTCCTGCCAGACCCGGCGGTAGATCTCGGGCGGAGAAAACACCTGCCCGGGGCTGGAAAGCAGCAGCTTTAAAATTTCGTACTCGGTGGGGGTCAGGCTTACGGGTTCACCGTCCAGTGTGACCAGCTTTTGCGCATCGTCCAGCGCAATGCCGCCCACGCGTAATACGCCGGGGGCCGGGGCAGGCGCGCCGCCGCCAAGGCGGGTGTAGCGCCGCAGTTGGCTGCGCACACGGGCGCTCACCTCGGCGGGGTTGAAGGGCTTGGTGATATAGTCATCGGCGCCAATGTCCAGCCCCAAAATTTTGTCGCAGTCCTCGCCCTTGGCGGTGAGCAAAATCACCGGCACATTGCTGGTTTGGCGCAGCGCCGCCAGCGCGGCAATGCCGTCCATTTCCGGCATCATGATATCCAAAAGGATCAAATGCAATTCGGTGCGGGCGGCAATTTCCAGTGCTTCGCGGCCCGTGTGGGCTTCCAACAGGCAGCGGTCCGGGGCGGAAAGATAAATTTTCAGTGCGTTGACAATGTCGCGGTCATCGTCACACAGCAAAATGTTCAGCATACTATGCACTCTCCTTGTGCTTTTATTGTAGCGAAATTTTGTTTGAGAAAACAGTGTGCAAATCGTTAAGATTTTATTAAGGCGGCATTTCCCTGCCGCCATAACAAAAAATCCCCGTCTAAAGACGGGGAAACGGCTTGCAAAGAATTTCCGCGCGGTGCGGAAGGGCGGCGGTTACAGAATGTTCTGCCCGTTCACGCGCAGGCGGAAGGAAAGGCCCAGATGCGCAGCGGCCTTTTGGCACAGCAGCATACGCTCCATAAAAATCTCAAAATATTCCAGCACGGGGCAAATGGCAGTGTCCAGCGTGAGGATCTCGGTGAATTCGTGCTTTTCGGTGTCCAGCTCCACACGGCTTTCGGTGACCGAGTAGTTCACGCGGTCGTGAATGTCAAACATGGCGTGGGGCTTTTGGCGCACACGGCTGCGGCGCACATCGGTTTTATCGGCCAGGATCAGCGCGGCGGAAACCGCATTTACGGGAAACGCCGTGTGCTCATCGTGGTTGCCGATGGCCGTAACCACCAGGGCGGTGTCGGCAGGGTCCATGCCCCACTTATCCAGAATACGAAACGCCATCATGGCGCCGCTCTGGGCATGGTCAATGCGGTTCACCACATTGCCGATATCGTGCATAAAGCCTGCAATGCGGGCCAGTTCCACCTCACGCTCGCTGTAGCCAAGATCAGCCAGCAGCTTGCTGGAAACCTGTGCGGCGCGCTCTACATGGGCAAAGCTGTGCTCGGTAAAGCCCATGGCCGAAAGGCTGGCATCGGCCTGCTCAATATAGGTGCGGATCTCGGGTGACTGACGAACCATATCATAAGTAATCTTGCTCATAAAGATAAACTCCTTCTCCTATCGATTCTACAAAATGTATACTTAACTTTTGGTATAATTTGAAACACACTTTCCTTTGCAGGGCAAAAACAGGCCCTACTCACTTTCATTAAAGCACGAAGGCAAAAAAGGTGCAAGAGAAAAGAAAAAACTTGACGGAAAGTTTACAAAGGCTATGGAAAGCCTATACACCCAAGGGGCAAAAGGGCCTTTTGCGCCAGCCCTGCGCCCCCTCATGCGCTGCCTTGCATTCCGGCACGGGGGCCTATATAATGAAACTATGATGTAAGGCAGCACTGCGCCGCAAAAGGGCGCGGCGCTGCCCTGTGCTATCCCGGAGGGCGTTATGAAAAGATCAGCGGTTCAAAAAGCATTTACAACAGCGGCGGCGGTGTGCCTGCTGGCGGTGGCGGCATTTTCGGCATGGCAGGTGTATGGCATTCTGCACGCCACAAGCACCGCCAAAAAGGCCTACAGCGAGATCACCCAGCAGGCGGCCCCGCAGCAGCAGGCAGAGCCAAGCACACCGAAAGACCCCTTACAGCGAAGGTTTGACTGGGCTTCCCTGCAGGCAAGCTATCCCGACATTGTGGGCTGGATCAGTGACCCGGCGGGCAGCATCGATTATCCCATCCTGCAGGCGGCGGACAACGACTATTATCTTACGCACCTGCCCGGCGGTACACAGAACAACCACGGGAGCCTGTTTTTGGATCATCGCGGCAGCGCCGATTTTTCGGATTTCAACAATCTTGTGTACGGGCATAATATGAAGGATGGCACCATGCTGGCCAGCCTGACCGGCTATGCCGATCAGGATTACTACGAGGCACACAACAGCCTTGTTTTGTACACCCCGCAGGGCAGTTATATTCTGCCGGTGCAAAGCGCCTACGAAACCACGGCCAACGGCAGCGCCTACCGCATGGGCGGCAATGCACAAAACCATGCACAGTGGCTGCAGCAGATCCGCGAGCACTCGGCAATCACGGCGCAGCCCTGCAGCGAGGCCGGGCCGAAGATCCTGACCCTGAGCACCTGCATCAACGGAACCGACAGCAGTGACAGGCGGTTTGTGGTGCATCTGGCAATTCTGCCCGCCGAAGCATAACCAGGAAAGGGCCGCTGCAGTGTGCCAGGACGAAGTGCGAAGCGGCACGCTGGCCGTGCTGCCGGTGGAAAACCTGAGCATGATGCGCGAGATCAACATTGCCTATTACGGCGAGTTTGGCCAGCCGGATGTGCCGCACGATATTATGAAAATTTATAACGAAACCGCAAGGCTGTAGAGGAAAAGGCCGGGGATAAATCGCAAGGTTTATCCCCGGCCCTCTTTGTCATGGTGTTTTCCTCATCGCCGTAAAGCATAAAAACGGAATAAAAGGCGGCTCTTTTTGCGAGACTTTGGTGCTCGAGTGTGACAAAAAAAGATACCCTGTTTTGAGAGGGAAAATTAGCAATAGTAGCTTGCTTTTCTCTCCCGACTTCATAGCCATTTCTTTCCGTTAGAAGTGAAAAAGGGCATACTCAATCGAAGATGCCTTATCTCCGATTGGGTATGCCCTCTTTAATTTTTCCCCATCATTACACTTTTGGGGAATTTATTTGCTTTTTGTTTCGGATTTTGTTCCCTACACTTAAAATGCTCTCCAGCATTGCTCCCGCATAAATGTATTGATTTCTCCGTTATCCCGGCTTTCGTAATACGCTACCAGCAATTTCTTGAATTCAGGAACATCCTTCTCTGGGATAACAATCAGCCCTTTTCCTTTTGAAATCATGTAATGGTTCGCGAAAATCACTGCCGTTCGTTTGTTGCCATCATTAAAGATTTGAGTTTTCATGCAATACAAGCACAGGCGAATGGCAATGTCCACATCATCTGCATCTTCACTGACGATTTTGTCAATCGCTTCTTTTACTACGGTCTCAATCGGAAGTGGCGGCACATACGAAGTTCCGCCAATCGTAACCGGCACACCACGAATTCGTCCTCCATCTGTATAAAAGCCCTCGTTTACCAATTTCGCAATGTGGCACAGAATATGATAATCTGTTGTATAGTTCAATACGTCCTTATCGAGAATGAACTCCCATGCGTGTTTCAGATTCAAAATTTTCTGTACATCGCTGGCAGTCATACCGGTCACAATGCCGTTATCGATAATATCCGCCGTCTGCGGGAAAGTCGTCGCCACGCCTTCCAGCACAGCCTGATCATAAATATTGGCTTTCATGTTGGCTCTGGCAAAATCCAGATTCAACATTACGCGAGGCGGCAAGTCGGCTTCCTCATATCCCAACGCAACCAAATCTTTTTCAATGTGTCGGATTTGTTTCCGCAATTCGCGCGCTTCGCGGTTGTTGCGCAGAAGCAACTGGTATAAATCCTCGGAATATACATCTACATAGGTCGATGTTAACCGACTTCCAACACGCTTACGGATATAGAGATATTTTTGCCCATCTCTGTCTTTCACTTCCGGCGTACCATCATAGGGAAGTAAATTCAGTCTGGCTTGGAAATCCGCTTTTTGGTGCAAAAGTTCTTGAATTTTTGAGTATGTGTTTTCCATAGCTACTCCTTGGGGAACTTTTATAAGATTATTATAGTAATTTATTCCCCATTTATCAAGCGAAAGGGATCATTTGGCAGAGAAATCTATTTTCTCGCTCAGCTTTTAAGCGCTTGACTTGAGTTCTCGTACTGCAATTGTATAGGGAACATTTTGCTGTCGCTTCTGTCGATTTGTTCCCTACGCCAAATGTATTATTGATAGATATAGCTTTCAGTGTTTTATTTCACGGTTCGCTATATAGGGAGCATATCAGGAAAACCGACAGCCGGGATTGAAAACTTTTTGAAAACAGACGAATTTTCTTAAAACGCGCTCATTTTCTCCACAATGCGGGCGCACTGCTGTGGAAAAACAGCAACAAAAAAGCCCAACCGCCGTGAAACGGTTGGACAACTTTGTAAAATATGACCCTGAAAACAGGGCGTCGAAATCGCCATTTTTTGGCGTTACAACAAACAAAAAAAGACTGTGACATATTTTTTGTCACAGTCTGTTGGTTGCGGAGGCAGGATTTGAACCTACGACCTTCGGGTTATGAGCCCGACGAGCTACCAGGCTGCTCCACTCCGCGATATCAGGCACTCTGTTTGGTGCTTATATATGCTACCACACCGGGGAAGTAAAGTCAAGCACTTTTTTGAAAAAATCTGCAAATAAATCTCCCGCAGGCTTACCTGCGGGAGAAAACTCTGCGTTTACAGCAGCTTGCTGCGCTCCAGCGCGGGGCGAAGTGCCAGATACAGGATCACAACGCAAATGCAGGAAAGCACGCTGTTCACCAGCGTAACGCCGCTGGCGATCTTGGTGGCAATGCTGGCCAGTTCCACCGTTTGGCCAAAAATATAGCGGTTGCGGAAATAGCCCAAAAACGGATCGGTAAACACATTCAGCAGCAGGCCGCTGAAGGCGCTGCCGGTAACGGCCAGCAGGTATTTGCCCCGCGGCGTGGTTTTGGGGTTCAGCTGGTGCAGCTTGAACACATTTTTGGCGCACCAGCCGCAGGCAAGGCCAATGATAAACTTTAAGATAAAGGTGGTCACGGCATAGCCGGGGTCACCAGCTACCACATCCGCCAGCGCCAGGCCGATGGCACCGGCCAGACCGCCGGAAACGCCGTCCAGCAAAAGGGCGGTCAGCGAAGTAAAGGTGTTGCCCAAATGAAAGCTGGAACCGGTGCCCAGCACATTGGGAATGCGGAAAAACTCATAGGCCACAAAGCTGAGTGCGGCCATCATGCCGATCACGGCGATTTTGCGCGGGGTAAAGCGTGTGTGGGTCAGCACGGCCACCAGCAGTGCCAGCACAACGGCCAAAAACAGCAGCAGCCACATTACAGGAGCAGACATAAACAGATCCCTCAATTCTTTCTTTTTTTATCAGCGCAGTATGCGCCAAAACTTCCCCACCCGCCCTCTTGACCGCAAGGCCCTGCGGGTGTATGCTCCTATTATACGGCCTTCTGGCTCTATCGAAATAGCCAGAAATAAACTTTTTTATGGGGTCAGTTTGCTATGGTCACTTTTGATGCACACAGTCCGCTGCCGCTGTATGAACAGCTGTATCGTTTTCTTTCTGACGAAATACGCACCGGTGAGCGCCCGGCGGGCAGCCGCCTTCCGGGCAAGCGCTCCATGGCCGGGCAGCTGGGCGTAAGCGTGAATACCGTCGACACCGCCTATCAGATCTTAGCGGCGGAGGGGCTGGTGGAAAGCCGCCCGCGCAGCGGGTTTGTGGTGTTGGAATACGATGCGCCTGTGCCCGCGCCCGCGCAGCAGGCCCTGCCAAAGCCCGGCGCACCCGAACCGTCGGCGCACTTTGCGTTTGACCTTACCACGGGCGGCGTGGACACCGCACTGTTTCCCTTCCGGCAGTGGGGGCGCATTCAAAAAGAGCTGCTGTACAATCAGCCCGAGCTTTTGCGCCACGGACACCCCTTGGGCGATGAAAGCCTGCGCGCTGCCATCGCCGGGCATTTGCGGCAGTATCGCGGGGTGGCCTGCACAGCCGATCAGATCGTGGTGGGCGCCGGTACCGAATATCTGCTGGGGCAGCTGGCGCATCTGTTTGCGGGCAAAACCGCAGCCGTGGAAAACCCGGGCTATCGCCGCACCAGCGCAATTTTGCGGGTGGAGGGGGTTTCCGGCTGCCCGGTGCCCATCGACGAAGGCGGCCTGAGCCTTGCCGGGCTGCGCGCATCGGGGGCGCAGCTGTGCTATGTGACCCCCAGCCATCATTTCCCCACCGGCGTCACCATGCCCGCACCGCGCCGTGCCCAGCTGATCCGTTGGGCGCAGGAGCAGCCGGGGCGCTATATTCTGGAAGATGATTACGATTCCGAATTTCGCTACGATATCCGCCCGCTGCCCAGCCTGCAGGGCATGGCCGGGCCCGAGGGGCCGGTGGTGTATCTGACCACCTTCACCCAAAGCCTTGCGCCCAGCATCCGAATTGCCTGCATGGTGCTGCCGCCGCCGCTGATGGAGGCATACAGGACTTTATATGCGGCCTACAGCTGCCCGGTGAGCCGGTTTGACCAGCAGGCCCTGTGCCGGTTTATCACCGAGGGGCATTTTGCGCGGCATCTGGCACGGATGCGCCTTGCCTATAAAACCCGCATGGAAATGCTGGCCGCCGCGCTGGAGGCGGCGTTTGGCCGCGAAAATATTCGCCTGCAGGGGCGGCACACGGGGCTGCATTTGCTGCTCACGCTGCCCGGCGGCCCCGGTGAAAGCGCCATGGTGCAGCGCGCGGCAAAAGCCGGTGTGCGCCTGCGCGGGCTGGGCAGCTACTACATGGCCGAGGAAGCCTCCTGCCCGCCCAACACGGTGGTGGTGGGGTATTCCGGGCTGGACACCGCCCAGATCCCCGAGCTGGTGCGCCGCCTGCATGAGGCATGGTGCGCACAATAACACAAAAAAAGCACCCTTGCACACAAAATGTGCAGGGGTGCGCTGTGTTTATATCGGATTTTGCGGGCACAAAAATGCTCAGCCGTTATAGCAGATGGCGGCGCGAATCTTTTCGGCGGTGGCCTCATCGGTCAGGCACTTTACCAGCTCCAGCGCAAAGGGAATGGCCGAGCCCAGGCCGCGGCTGGTGATGATGTTGCCGTCCACCGTCACGCCCTCGTGGGTAACGGCGGCGCCGGTGAGCTGCTGCTCAAACAAGGGGTGGCAGGTGGCGTGCTTGCCCTGCAAAAGCCCCAAGGAAGCCAGCACGCTGGGGGCGGCGCAAATGGCAGCCACCCATTTATGAGGATCGGCGGCAAAGGCGCGGCACTGTTCGGCCACCACACTGCTGCCGGCCAGATGGCTGGTGCCGGGCATACCGCCGGGCAGAACGATCATATCTACATCCGAGAAATCCACTTCGGCGGCCAGAGCATCGGCCATCAGGCAAACACCGTGGGAAGAAGTGATCTGGCGCTGCTTGCTGATGCTGGCAGTATCCACGGCACAGCCCGCCCGGCGCAAAAGATCCACAGCCAACAGGCCCTCGCATTCTTCAAATCCATCGGCTAAAAATACAACTGCTTTACTCATAAGAAAACTTCCTCTCCGGCTCAGCACAGAGCCTGTTTTTATGATTTTTATAAATTCCTATATCTCTTCTATGATACACCCTTTGTCAAATCATGAAAACCGCCCGGCGGATAAACTTTGAGAAAATTTGTAAAAAATTCCGGTAAAGCACTTGCTGTCTTGACACCTGTATAGTATAATGGCAGAGCGCTCCGGTGTTTTCCGGGGCATCGCCGGATAAACCCCATCGGGGAAAACCGTGAACGCAAGAGAGGAAATCGTTTGATATGGAAAAAGTAAAGGCTTTTCTGAAAAAGAAAAATGTAGAGATCAGCGCCAAGCGCTATCTGGTGGATGCACTGGGCGCTATGGCGCAGGGCTTGTTTGCCAGCCTGCTGATCGGCACCATTGTAAGCACGCTGGGCCGTCAGCTGGGCATTGAATATCTCACCACGCTGGGCGGCTATGCCAGCGCCGTGGCAGGCCCTGCCATGGCCGTGAGCATCGGCTGGGCGCTGCAGTGCCCGCCGCTGGTGCTGTTCAGCCTGGTGGCTGTGGGCAACGCCGCCAACACACTGGGCGGCGCAGGCGGCCCCTTGGCGGTGCTGGTGATCACCGTGATCGCCGCCGAATGCGGCAAGCTGATCAGCAAGGAGACCCGTGTGGACATTCTGGCCACGCCGGGCGTGACCATCTTTGTGGGCGTTGGCCTGGCCGAGCTGATTGCTCCGGGCATTGGCGCGGCGGCCAGCAGCGTGGGCCAGCTGATCATGTGGGCCACCGAGCTGCAGCCCCTGCTGATGGGCATTCTGGTGTCGGTGCTGGTGGGCATGGCGCTCACGCTGCCCATTTCCAGCGCGGCCATCTGTGCTGCCTTGGGCCTTACGGGCCTTGCGGGCGGCGCTGCCGTGGCAGGCTGCTGTGCCCAGATGGTGGGCTTTGCCGTGATGAGCTATAAAGAAAACGGTGTGGGCGGCCTGATCAGTCAGGGCATCGGCACCAGCATGCTGCAGATGGGCAACATTGTGAAAAACCCGCGCATCTGGATCGCCCCCACGCTGGCAAGCGCCATCACCGGCCCCATTGCCACCTGTGTGTTCCGCATGACCATGAACGGCACCCCGGTGTCCAGCGGTATGGGCACCTGCGGTCTGGTGGGCCAGATCGGCGTGTACACCGGCTGGATGGCCGAGATCGAGGCGGGCACCCGCGCTGCCATTACCGGCTTTGACTGGCTGGGCCTTGTGCTGATCTGCTTTGTGCTGCCTGCTGTGCTGAGCACTGTGTTCTGTGAGATCGAGCGCAAGCTGGGCTGGGTGAAGGACGGCGACCTGAAGCTGGACTAAGCCTTTCGGAGCAAGACCAATAAAATAGAAGCACCGCTGTGCCAAAGCGTTTTGGGCTTGGCACGGCGGTGCTTTTGTATTTGATGCGCAAAAATGCCTTAGGCAACATCGCACAATTCCCGCCTTACGGCTTAAGCACCGCTCCGGCGGCTGCGGCACGGCATCTGCGCCCACAAAATGCTCGATAATGCACAAAGCATTATCTGCGCTTTTGGCTTAGCATCTGCCGCATCTCGCTCGCCGTATCGGCACTTAGAATTATGCGGTATTGCCCTTACAGGCGGTATTCGGGAAAACGCTCGCAGCAAAAATCCTTGAATTTTTGCGCTGCAATAGAAAGCACTTCGCTGCTGCGCCAGTTCAGGATCACATGCTGCTGATAGGTTTCAGGAGGGTAGGAGGTGATCAAATACTTTCCGGTATTTTGAAAAAGATTTGTCAAAAGCTCATTGCTAAAGCCGGTAGCCAGCCCGGATTCCAGAATTTCCTGCTTTATAAGGGAACTGTTGGTGCGGTAGCGTATATTGGGAACCAGCCCCACGCGGGAAAACTCGCTGAAAATTTCTTCCAGCTGATCTCCGGGCAGGAGCAGCGAGGTAAAGGAATCTTTTTCCAAATCGGCCAGAGTGTAGTGGCACCCATCAGCAGGCGCAGGGTGATCGGCCGGCACGATCTGTTGGCGGGTGTATGTGGCTACCAGCCGACGCTCACGAAAGCCCATAGTGTTGCTTTGAGCATAACTCAATATGCCATCCATTTGATTATACTGAGGAATATGTGAGTCGGTGATAGAAAGAAAAGTAAAGGTAACATCAGGATTGCTTTGAACAAATTCCTGAATACAGGGCAGCAGCGGCGAAAGAGGCAGATAGCTGCCAAGGGTGATGTTGCCCTGCAGGTTATCGCCGCGAACATCATCGGTAGCGTATTGAATGCCATTCAATGCAAAAGAAATCTGTGTGTAAAAGCGCCGCCCCTTGGCGGTAAGCTGAATGCCCTTGCCGCTTTTTTCGAACAGTTTTACGCCCAGTTCGTTTTCCAAACGGCGAATGGTCTGGCTGAGGGCGGGCTGCGAAATGTGCAGCAGCTGTGCGGCCTTGGTCACGCTTTTCTGGCGCACGACCTCGCTGAAATATTGAAGCTGAAGCAGTTCCATGAAAACCTCGTTTTATAATTCCGGTATTATAGAAAACAGATTGTAAAATGTATTTGATATTATATATCATGTTGGATTATAATTTCAATAGAAAAAGATAAAAATTGTTGAAATTCACAAGTGACAATGTTAAGGAAAGGAAGAAGACGAAATATGAAGGTTTGCGTAAGAGAGCTGTATCCCTACCCCGGCTATGAAGACCATGTGAAAATGAATATCCAAACCGACGAAGGCGGCAAGGTGAGCATGGAGGAGCTGCAGGCGCAGATCAAGGCCTACAAGCTGGGTGAGGGCACCACCATGCGGGATTTCGAAATCCCCGGCGTGGAGGAAGGCACCACCCTGAAGCTGCGCGTGATCACCCCGGCCAATGCCCCCAAGCCCTCGCCTGTTGTGCTGGACATCCACGGCGGCGGCTTTGTGAGCGGCAATCTGGACATTGACAACTACCGCAATATTGCCATTGCCGAGGCTACGCCCTGCATCGTGGTGTCGGTGGAATACCGGCTGGCCACCCGTGAACTGCCGTTCCCCGCACAGCTGATGGACTGCCATCAGGCGTATCTGTGGCTGACCCGGCACGCAGCCGAAATCGGCGGCGATGCTTCCCGCATTGCCCTGCACGGCACCAGCGCTGGCGGAAATCTGGCAGCGGCGCTGGCCCTGTATCTGCGCGATCACGGCGAGCAGCAGCCCGCCCTGACCGTGCTGATGAACCCCGCACTGGGCGTGGGGCTTACGGCTTCGCAGCTGCAGATGGGCTATCTGGGCGCTAAAACCGACTATGCGCACAATGTGTTTGCCATTTATGCCAACATGAACGGCGAGGCGGTCTCGTATTACGCCGCACCGCTGCTGTGCCCCACGCTCGAGGGCCTTGGCCCGCACATGATCGTGGCAGCAGAATATGATCCGCTGCGCGATGAGGCCCTGCAATATGCCATGCGGCTGCTGCAGGAGCAGGTGCCGTGTGAGGTGTATTCGGCACCGCGTGTAACCCACGGCTTCTGCGTGCTGGATAAGCCGCTCACCCGTTGGGTGCATCGCGGCATTGCCGCTTCGCTGCGCCGTGAGTTCGGCATGGAGATCACCGAGATTTAAAACAACAAAGAGGGAAAAACAAAAAAGGAGGAAGTATGAAAGCAATAAAATGGCTGGATGAAAATTTTGAAGAATTCATCATGATCATCTTTTTGATTTTGCTTACCTGCATTATGATGCTGCAGGTGGTCATGCGTTACTTTTTCCACAATCCTTTGTCATGGGCAGAGGAAGCCTGCCGTTACAGCTTTGTATATTCGGTCATGTTGGCAACAGCTTATTGTATCCGCAAGGGTAAAATGCTGCGGGTGGATGTCGTCATCAATTTGTTTCCGCCGGTTATAGCAAAGCTGCTGGATCTGATTGCACAGCTGATGGCGATTATTTTCTGCATCATTTTGCTGAAGCCTTCGTGGAATGTAATGATGTCGGCTTATAAGATCGGAAATGTGAGTTCCGGCTTGGAATTGCCCATGTGGATCTTATACACAAGTGCGCCGGTAGGCTTTGTGCTGGGCATCGTGCGCGGCGTGGAGGTTTTTATCTTTTCGCTGAAAGATTTTATGAAACTACTGAAGGGTAAGGAGGAACAGGCATGACAGCTATTGTATTCATTGTGTTCTTTGTGTGCCTGATCTTTGCAGTGCCTATTGCCATGTGTATGGGCTATGCAACCATTCTTCCGGGCCTTTTGAACCCGCAGTTTACAGGCAACATGGAGTTTGTGGTTCGCAGCATGATCAAGGGCGTAGATACCATGAGCATTCTGGCAATTCCACTTTTCATGCTGTCGGGCGCTATCATGGCAACCGGAGGCCTTTCTCGGCGACTGTTTGATGTGTTTGCACTGTTTATCGGGCGCGTTAAAGGCGGTATGCCCTGCGCGGTTGTGGTTACCTGTTTGTTTTATGGAGCCATTTCCGGCTCCGGCCCAGCTACCTGCGCGGCGGTAGGCACAATGTGCATCCCGTTTTTGGTGGAACTGGGATATGATAAAATTTTCGCGGCAGCGCTGGTGGCTACCGCTGCAGGATTGGGCGTAATTATTCCGCCCAGCATTCCCTATATTTCATTTGGCTTGGTTACCGACACATCGGTAGGCGATCTGTTTACAGCGGGTGTTTTCCCGGGCTGTTTGATTGCTGTATGGCTGATGGTGTACGCTGTGATCTATTGCAGAGTGAAAGGTGAGGATCGGGAAAAAATTGAGGAAAATCACAACAAATTGCGCGAGAAGGGCGTTGTGCAAGTGCTGAAGGAGGGCTTTTTTGCGTTGCTGACCCCGGTGATCATTCTGGGCGGCATTTACTCTGGCATTGTTACGCCTACCGAGGCAGCTTGTGTATCTGTATTTTACGCGATCTTTGTATGTCTGTTCATCTATAAAAGTATTCAATTTAAGGATCTGTGGGGATTCTTTAAAGATGCGGTAAAATCGTATGCTCCCTTAGGAATGTCGCTGTGTTTGGCCCGTGCGTTTGTACAAATTCTGGCGCTGCTCAAAGCACCGCAGCAGCTTTCCGGTTGGCTTTCCAGCACATTTACCAGCAAAAATTTGTTCCTGCTGGTATTCCTGCTGATTCTGTTCCTGCTGGGCATGGTGATCGATGTGGGCCCCGCCAACACGATCCTTGGCCCGATGCTGCTCACATTTACCGGCAATTTGGGAATCGATCCGGTACATTTGGGCATTATCATGACCTGCGCACTTGCGATTGGCTTTGTAACACCGCCGTTTGGTATGAACCTGTTTGTGGCGGCGCCTATGGTAAAAGAAAATCCTATGACCATCGGCAAGGAAGCTATGCCACTGGTAGGCTTTTATATGATCGCACTGCTGATGATCACTTTCATTCCCCAGATCAGTCTGTGTCTGTTGTAAGCGCAGCACACATGTTTGTTTAAAATTATAGGAGGAAACTGTCATGAAAAAACTTTACAAGGCAACCGCGTTCGCAATGGCCGCCGTGATGGCATTAAGTCTGACAGCATGCGGCGGAAACGCGACCGACAATAATGGCCAGTCTGCCCCAAGCGGACAATCGTTGATCATTGCCTCCAGTGCTTCGTCCAATCTGACAACCTTTGCGCTGCAGCAGGAAATGGCGGATAAAGCAAACGAAGCCAGCGGCGGAAAACTGAATATAGAGTTGAGCTGGGACGGCGTGCTGGGAGATGATGCGGCGCTGACGGAAAACTGCATTTCCGGCTCGATCCCCATGGTATCGCTGATGAGCTCGGCACTGTTCAACTATGTGCCTGAGGTGGGCGTGTTCGATTGCCCTGCCGTGTTTGAAAATGAAGAACAGGCTTACAATGGTGTGCACGAGATGGTGGAGGTACTTTCGCCTAAGTTTGAGGAAAAGGGTCTTAAGATCCTGAGCATGGGATTCCAAACCTTCCGTGCGCTCTCCTGTAATAAGGAAATCAAAACCGCCAACGATTTCAAGGGGCTCAAGATCCGTACTCTGGAAAACAAATATCACATGGCATTCTGGAACAATCTGGGTGCCACAGCAACACCTTTGGCATTCTCGGATCTGTATCTTTCGCTGCAGCAGGGCTTGGTGGACGGACAGGACAATACTGCCCCCGCCGTGTATGCCAACAAGTTCTACGAAGTGCAGGATTACTATATGAGCGTGCCGGCCTTCATGAATGTGGCTGTTGTGATCATGAACAAGAGTCTTTATGATAGCTTGGACGCTGATACGCAAAAGATCCTGACAGAGTTTGCGGATAATTACACGAAGGGCGCATATGACAATGGCGCAAAAGACATTCAGGATGCATTGGATCAAATTGGTGAAGAAATCACGGTTTTGCCTGTGACCGACGATATGCAGGCTGCTTTTAAAGAAGCTGCAAAACCCATCTGGAACGATGTGGCTGCTACTGTGGGCGATGATATTGTGGATCAGTATCTGGCCACGGCAGGGATCACCCGTTAAAGCGACATTCCGGTGTAACCTCTAAACCATAACCTTTGGCGGCAGAAAGGGCTGCATACTGCGGTGTGCGGCTCTTTCTGCTATTTCTTCACCTGCATGGAAAGGAAGTGTTTTTATGCGGCAGCAATTCAAAGAAGAACACGGCCAGTACCGTATGGGGCGCAGGCTGGATATGCTGAAATGGTCAGCGGCTCTGATCATACTGGTAATATCGTTTTGTTTTTATTTTATTTACCAGTTTTTACTTGAACCGATCGCCCCGCAGCTGAAAGGCATGCCCTTGATGCTGGCTTTTTTGACGGTAGATGCGTGCCTGATCGTGCTGGAGTTCAAATTGCTGGGACTTTACCGAAGCTGTACCTATTATCGGGTGTGTAACGATGCGCTGGAATATGTGAACGGGCGCCGAACGATTCGTTATGATTGGCGTGATTTTACAGCGGCGAAATACGGGCGTATTCGTCCGGGATGTATTTGTCCTGTCACATTTACCGTGCAGGGGAAAGAACTGCTTTTGAATCAATACACTGAAAATGTCTACGGTTTGGCTGCCGAGATATTGCGGCATATAGAAAAGCACGCGCAGGTGGATGAGCGGCTTTTGCATCAGGTGGAAGTTATGGCAGAATTCTAAAGGCATAGGAGGAAAACACAGATGGACTTTGTATTTTTGCTGGTCAGACAAAATCTTTTGATGCTGTGCTATTTGACTGTTGGATACTTTTTATATCGAAAAAAGCTGATAACGGTACAGGGGAGCGCTGATCTGGGACGAATGCTGCTGTATGTGGTTATGCCTATGGCGATTATAAAGTCATATTTAACAGAAACTACTCCCGAAAAGCTGGTGGGGCTGGGAGTGTCCGCTTTAACGGCTGCACTATCATTGGGGCTGGCTATTTTACTGAGCAGACTTTTACTGCCTGTGGAATGTGATATAGAACGATTCGGTGCGGCGTTTTCCAATGCAGGGTTTATTGGCATTCCACTGGTGCAGATGACACTGGGGGAAAAAGCTGTATTTTATGTGGCGGCGTTTGTGGCTTTTTTGAATATCCTGCAATGGACCTATGGCGTAGTACTGCTCAGCGGGGATAAAACAGCGATAAGTATGCGGAAATTACTTACGAATCCAATTTTGCTCAGTTTTGCAGCAGGGCTTTTGTGCTTTGGCTTTTCTGTGCACTTGCCGAAGATACTGCAAAGTTTTGTGGGATCAATGGCGGGAATGAATGGCCCATTGGCAATGATCGTATTAGGAGGATACTTGGCACAAACCGAACTGAAAAAACTGTTTACGGAAGCACTTACCTACAAGGCGGCAGCGATAAGGCTATTGGTGATACCGATTGCTACCGTGCTGCTTTTGTGGCCTTTCGCAGCACGATTTCGAGAGATCTGCCTGGCCGTGCTCATTGCGGCAGCCGCACCGATCGGATCGAATGTCGCCATTTTTGCACAGTTGTATGAAAAAGACTATACAAGAGCGGTGAGGCAGGTATGCTTTAGCACCCTCGCCGGTATTGCTACCATGCCGGTGATTATTGCTGTGGCTATGGCTGTGTACGGTTGAAAAAAGTTAAGGCGACACCGCCCGATGCCCGCCAAACGGCTTACGCAACGCTGCGCGGCTGCATAGCACAATCGGCGCTTTTTGCTTGGCAGCTTGCATTTCTCGCTCGCTGCATCGGCGCTTAGAATGATCTCATCCAGCCAAAAGCCTACCTGAAATTCTGATTTTCTGAAAAACGAAAAAACAGACTCTTCCAAAGACTTCTAAAAGCCGGAAGGGTCTATTTTGAACTGCACCCCATTTGTTAGACAGTATGATATACTATCTAACAAGTGGGG
>ERZ1034901.431-NODE-431-length-33547-cov-11.698376_pt1 | contig 33547 bp, 30 predicted proteins | sample MGYA00520628_ERZ1034901 | MGnify/ENA primary metagenome ERZ1034901 (study PRJEB33766, sample SAMN09781783) | gut metagenome | biome: gut microbiome | host: Homo sapiens | place: Madagascar | study: EMG produced TPA metagenomics assembly of the PRJNA485056 data... | reverse complement strand
GATGTGTGCGTATGCTGTGGCAAGCCAGCTAAGAAGATGGTTTACTGGGGTAAGGCATATTAATCTGAGTTGATGAGATGAGTTATAGCTATTTTTATAATGGTGCTATAACGCAGAACTATAATATATAAGATAATGGCTTAAAAAGCTGGATTAGGTTATAAATATTATAGATACAATAAAAGCAGAGAAATACACTGGAGGAAGGTGTGTTTTTCTGCTTTTTATTACGTTAATTCCCCTCATATTTCCACACAAGGGGTTAAGGAATATCCGTAAGCAACCGATACATTAATCATAAAGAAATAAAAGCAAAGAATAAAGTAATGATAAAAGCATAGCTTTATGATAGAAAGAGAGGCGGTTAGTATGCGTATAGATGCTTATAATGCTGTCAGCCAGGTGTATAAGACAAGTGCTTATGCCAAGGATAAAAGTATTGCAGTAAAGAAGACTGAGAAGGATAAGTACGAATTATCAGATACAGCCAAGGTATACAATACAGCCAGAACAGCAGTTAATGAAGCTTCAGATGTAAGACTTGATAAGGTCAACGACATCAAGGCACGTATGTCAGCCGGAACATATAATATAAGTTCAGAGGCAGTAGCGGATAAGATGCTTGAAAGCATTTCAACATTAACATTTTAATATAACAGGATATAGAAGATAAGAGATATACATACAAGATATAGGATGTATATTAACATTACACGCAGACGGAGGGAGCAGAATGGCAAGCTTAATAGATTGTTTAATCGAAGATCTTACTAATGAGAATGATGGATATGAGAAGCTCCTTGACTTATCTAATGATAAGACATCTGCGATAGTCAGCGGAAATGTTGAGAAGCTTCAAGAGATATTCATAAGGGAGCAGAAGCTCATAGAAGAGATAGATGTATATGAAAATAAAAGACAGGAAGATGTCAGAGATATATGCAATGTGCTAAGACTTCCATATGAAGAGATAAGAGTTGAACATATAGTCCAGATACTTGAGAAAAAAGCGAAAGAGCATGATGCTCTTCAGGACATATATCTTAAGCTTAAAAGAACGCTTAACCAGCTGACGGCGGTTAATGAGAATAATAAGCTGTTACTTAAAGAGTCTATGGATATGATTCAGTTTGAATTAGATCTGGCTAAGAATGCGGTGTTAAAGCCACAGACAGGTAACTATGGAAGAACAGCTTATGAGGAAGCGGAGATTACTGGTGCAACGGGTTTTGATGCCAAGCAGTAGTTGATAAGCTTGAAAGAATAAGATAAGTGACATATGCAAGTGGTGTATATAAGGATATATAGAGGCAGTTAAAAGCTTGCAGCAGAATATAAGCATAATCTGAGGAAAAGGATTGATACAGATTAAGGCTTGTAATACTAATAAAGGTAATAAGCTATATTTACATATGCTTTTTGGAGCAGATTAAGAATAGCTATCAAATAAATAAAAGATAATATAAGAATCACATTTTCAAAGGAATGAATTGGGATACTTAAGCAATTATTTGAATTAATGTTTAGGATCGTTCTTTGAGGATGTGATTTTTAAAGTGGAGGAACTATGGCAAACGGAATGGCATCGCTGATGGTTGGCTCCTCAGGACTGAGGTCAGCACAGACAGCACTTAATACAACAGCACATAACCTTTCCAATGTAAATACGCAAGGGTATACAAGACAACAGGTAACATTTACAGATACGACATATGCCAATGTATTCAGCAGCAGTATCGTGCCTGGCAAGTACGGACTTGGTGTAGATATAGGAGCAATAAGCCGTGTAAGGAATGATTTTATAGACAGGTCATATAGAACTGAGTATTCAAGACTGGGCTTTTATGAAAGTCAGGCAAATGCAGTGTATGAAGTGGAAGACTGGTTTGGTGAGATGCAGGGAGTTACATACCAGCAGCACATAACAGACCTTTATAACTCAATAAATGAGCTTACAAAAAACCCAACAAGTACAATAGCAAGATCCTCTCTTATACAGAATGCAACAGCATTTATAGACAGATCGCAGGCTATATATTCAGGACTTAAAGATTATCAGATAACGCTGAACACAGAAGTCAGCAGTATGGTAGATAAGATTAATGAACTTGGACAGAAGATATATAGTCTTAATAAAAGTATATCAAAGGTTGAGGCAGGAGGAGTTGAGCGTGCCAATGATCTTAGAGATACAAGAGACATTGCACTTGATGAACTGAGCCAGTACCTTGATATCGACTATTATGAAACAACAGATGGACAGATTATCATATCAGCTGAGAATATTCCGTTTGTATCAAAGAGCGAAGTGAATACTATGGATGTAAGACAGGAAGGTCAGTATGGACTGCTTATACCAGAGTGGACAGCATATGAAAAGGATGTGTTCAACTTTGAAAAAGCAGCATCCAATGCCAACAATAATGATAAAGGAAAGCTTAAAGGACTTCTTGTTGCAAGAGGAACTATAGATGTGAATTATCAGGATGTTCCTGTTATGCCGGATAAGTCAGATTATGACCTCACAACAGCAGAGGGTATGGCGCAGTATAACAGTGCTATGGATGATTACCAGAAACAGCAGGATTACTACAATAAGTATATAGAGCCTTCAGCTATCCTTAGTGCTATAGCAGGCTTTGATAAGCTTGTAAATGGTATAGTGACAGCCCTGAATGATGTTTTATGTCCTGAAAAGGAAGTCGAAACAACAACAGAGATGACAGATGATGAGGGTAATCCTCTTCAGGCAGATAAGTATGTATATAATGCTTCACAGTATGGACGACTTTATGACAGATTCGGTAATGTTGTTGAGGGAACTGACAATGGAGATGGAACTTATAGTTATACATCGGGAGAAAAGCTGTATATAGATGAACAGCATACAACAGCAGAAGATATAGACAGCATGACATATCTTATTCTTGATATGGACAAGGCTGGCTTTGGTACAGATGAAGATGAAACTGTAGGTGTTGAACTTTTTAAGAGAAAAGGTACAGAAAGATACATAAAGATTACAGGTGAAGATGGCACAACAACATATGTAAGAAATAACCTGAATGCAATAGGTTATGAAATAGATTATACACTTGGCAATCTTTTAGTTAATCCTGAAGCTTCACAGAATGTTGGAAAGATACCTCTTTCAACCATTCATGGAAAAGAAGACTTTGCAAAGGCAAACGAACTTATAGATACATTCAGCAACAAGTTCGCCTCACTTAATCCACAGGACTACGCAAAGGCGGATTTTAATACTTTTTATAATGATTTCATAGGTGAGTTTGCTACGATGGGCAGCGTACTTACAAAGTTCGTCAATAACCAGACAACTATGGTAAACGGCTATGATAATCAGAGATTACAGACATCAGGTGTATCATCAGATGAAGAACTTCAGAAGATGATTAAGTATCAGCATGCATATAATGCAGCATCAAGATATGTAAATGTTGTCAGTGAGATGATGGAGCATTTGTTAACATCATTAGGAGCCTGATGATAATATGTTGCAGAGGTAAAGGGTCAGAAGATCATTTTGTGTCTGCACGACAGACTTAACTGAAGAAGTAATAAAAGGCTATTATATATGAAAAGCTGCGAAAAAACGGCAGAATGGAGAAAAAGATATGGCATCTACATTTTTTGGCTTATCAATATCATACAAAGGATTACAGGCAGCGCAGACATCTATAACGACTGCGGCACATAACCTGTCTAATATAAATACTAATGGATATACAAAGCAGACAGCGGTTCTTCAGGCTTCAGATGCTTTAAGAACATTTTCAACATATGGAACTATAGGTTCTGGTGTTAACGTTGTTGAGATTAATCAGACAAGAGACAGTTACTACGACCAGAAGTACAGAAATAATATGTCTAATTATGGACAGTATGAATCTAAGAATAACTATATGACACAGATAGAAGATTATCTGAATGAATTCATACTTAATGGTTTCTCAAAGGAATACAGTAACTTCTTCTCAGCAGTAAACCAGCTTACTATAACACCAGGTGATGAGTCGGCAAAGAACCAGCTTATCAATAATGCAAAGAGTATGTCAGATTATTTTAACACTCTTTCAACTAACTTAAGAAATGTGCAGACAGATGCTAACAATGAGATAAAGGATACTGTAGATCACATCAATACACTTGCACAGAATATAACAGCGCTTAACAAGCAGATTAATCAGATAGAAGCATGCTATGGTGATGCTAACGACTTAAGAGACCAGAGAAACGCACTTGTTGATGACCTTTCAAAGTATATTGATATAACAACAAGTGAGGAGCCAATAGAAAACGGACTTACATCATTCCAGATAACTGTAAATGGACAGTCACTTGTTCATAACTATAATTATAAGAAACTTCAGGTGGTTGCCAGAGAAACTCCTAGAAATGATAGTGATGCAGCCGGATTATATGATGTACAGTGGACAGATGGCAATCCATTTAATATATACAGTTCATCACTTGGTGGACAGCTTAAGGCTCTTGTTGATATAAGAGATGGCTGTAATGGCGAGATAGAGTCAGTGGCAACTAATGAAGATGGTTCCTATAAGCTTGATAAAGACGGCAATATTATTACAGAAACTAATCCTCAGGCTGAAGATAATGTTAATTACAAAGGTATTCCTTACTATCAGACACAGCTTAACCAGTTTATACAGACATTTTCTGAAGCTGTTAACCAGATATTTAAGAGTGGATATGTGTCAGATGCCAGTACAGAGGATGAGGCTAATAAAGGTATTCCACTTTTTGTTGTTGGTGGAAGCTCAGGAAAGCTTACAGCATCAACAGTAACAGTAAACAGTGAACTCCTTGAGAATTCTAATAAGCTTGCAACTAAGACAGAGGTAAGTGATGGAGAAGGTAATGCGAGCATTATGGAAAAGCTTAATGCACTACAGTCACAGAAAATATTTGATGGTGGTACAGGAGCTTACTTCCTTGAAAGTATTGTCAGTGATATGTCTATAGATGCAGGAAAAGCTAAGTCTTTTCTGTCTAACTACAACAATATGAAGACAACTATCCAGAACCAGCGACTTTCAGTTATGGGTGTTGATACGGATGAAGAGGCAATGGATATTATGAAGTTCCAGCAGGCATATAATCTTAACTCAAAGATGATGTCAGTTATGAACCAGATATATGACAAGCTTATCAACCAGACAGGATTATAATAAATGAAGCTGAGAGGATATATTCAGTAACAATGGACAGATACGCTATTATAACAGCTGTAAATATGGAGGCTGTGAGAAGTTATAGCGTAATAAACATGGTGTTTATTGCAGAATAGAATTATAAACTAACAGAATATCAACATGAGAGGTGGAATATATGAGAGTTACTAACCAGATGATGATAAACAGCTCTATAGCCAACATTCAGGCTAATAAGAGCCAGATTAATACTATGGATACACAGTTATCTACACAGAAGAAGATAAATAAGCCTTCTGACGACCCTATTATAGCTATACGAGCATTAAGATTAAGAAGCAGTCTTGACCAGGTAACACAGTATGTAGGAAAAAATATACCTGATGCTTCATCATGGCTTTCAGTTACACAGGATGCACTTGACCAGGGCTATGATATAGTTTACCAGTTATATGGCTACTGCAATCAGGGTGCTTCAGATTCTTATTCATCTTCTGAACGTAATACTATTATAGAATCGCTTGATGAGTTAAAGAATTCTTATTATATACAGGGAGATGTCGACTACGCCGGAAGATATGTATTTACGGGGTATGCTACAGATAAGCCGCTTACATACCAGTCAGATGCGGCGGCAGCAGATGTGGATTATACTATTACACAGAAGTTTGACAGGGAAGGCATATCTGAAAAGAAGGTATACACTAATGCATATACCAATGAAGATATCATTAACCTTAATGTAAAAAAGGATGCCAACGGCAACATAATAACACCTAATGTTACAACAGTTCACAGGGTGCAGCTTGCTTATTCAGAAGTGGATGAAGATGGAGCATTTAAGATTACGGATGCAAGTGGCAATGTTGCAACAGTGACAAAGAATGATGATGGAACTGCTAATGTAAGTGTTGTTGACAGTCAGGGCAATGCGATAGCTTCGCTTGATGATGGAAGCGGTAATCCTGTTAATATAACATTTACATCTGATGACAACTATGTGCCGGGTGATGATGAGATAACTATCAACACACAGCTTGGAGAAGTGCTTCTTGGTGAAAATGTATACAACAATACATACACTAACAACTCATTTTCAGTACAGTATGATAAGTCCAACTTCAAGAAGGGTGATGTTAACCCAACTATGTACTTTGACTGCGTAGACAATGTTACTGGCATAGTATATCAGAAAAAAGATGAAGATATTGAATACAATGTCAATTTTACACAGAAGTTAAAGGTTAATACACAGGCAAGTGAAAGCTTTAATATATATCTTGGAAGAAATGTGGATGATATTATGGCGGCTGTTCAGAATACCATAGACATTGAGAACCAGATTAAAAAAGTTGAGAGCATGAAAAATGAGGAAAGATATTCTGGTACAGAAGACCAGAAGGCTCTCGATGACATACTTGAGGGACTTAACAAGCAGAACGACCTTGCAAAGGACCAGATGACAAAGGCATTTGAGAAGGGTATCGGACAGATGCAGGGCTATCAGGAACAGATATCGAATGCAAAGGCCGATGTAGGTAACAGAATACAGAGACTTGACCTTACAAAGTCAAGACTTACAGAGCAGAAGACTAACTTTACAAGTCTTAAGTCAGAAAATGAAGATATCGACCTTGAGGAGGTAGTTGTAAACTATACAGCAGCACAGCTTGTATACAATGCAGCGCTCTCTGCGGCAAGTAAGGTTGTACAGCAGACATTGCTGGATTTTATAGGTTAAAATGTGTGTAAGCAACGAGCAGTGCCAGACAAAAGCCTGATAAAGAACAGCGCTTGCACAAAGTTATTTGTAAGGCTTTTGCCTGATAGGACGAACGACCGACAGTTAAAGAAAGCAGTTAGCTTTCTTTGACTTGTACGGCGGAGTAGAAAACTGTTTCACAAAAACAAGGAGGCAAATATACCTCTCCTCACCAGAGGGGTTCGGATTTTTGCTTCGCAAAAACAAGGAGGCAAATATACCTCTCCTCACCAGAGAGGTTCGGATTTTTGCTTCGCAAAAACAAGGAGGTATATATGCAGGTTAACACTAAGTGGTTTGGGACTGTAGATATTGATGATAATAAGATAATTACATTTGACCTTGGAATAATAGGTTTCGAGTATTGTAAGCAATTCACACTGATATACGATGTGGATAAGGGGGATGAGGCAGCTATTATGTGGCTTCAGTCACTTGACGAGGCGGCACTGGCACTTCCGGTTATGAAGCCTGAGTGTATCATGAAGGGATATGACCCTGTAGTTGAGGATGAAATTCTTAATAACCTTGGTGGAGATATTAAGAACGCTAACCTTGCAGTATTCTGTACAGTTACAGTACCAGAGGACCTTACTAAGATGACAATTAATCTTAAGGCGCCTATTATAGTCAATGCAGACACATTAAAGGGTGTACAGCTTATAGCTGACAATGAAGATTATGCTGTCAAATATCCTATATACAATATACTCAAGGAAAGGCAGGGTGAGTAGTATGCTGGCGTTATCAAGAAAAAAAGATGAAGCAATCATCATCAATGATGATATAGAGATTACTGTTATCGAGATAAAAGGCGATCAGGTAAAGCTTGGAATTACTGCTCCAAAGTCTGTTCCTATATATAGAAAAGAAGTATATGTGCAGATAAAGGATGCTAATAAAGAAGCAGCTTCACAGAATATAGATGTGGCGGCACTTAATAGTCTTTTTAAGAAGTAAATACAAATCCTTAACAGTGCAGGTAAGGGCAATTTCTGAGTATGGTATTATATTAATAATAGGCATATATTTAGGACTTGGGTGTTATTTTTTTGCTTTGCCTTGCCGATATAGGGTTTAAGAACTGAAAAGCTGAAGGTATAGTTATGCGGTCGGGAGATACCTGTCAAAGATGATATATTAAAGTGATATATACATATGCGGGCAGATAGATATGAATATTTATAGCAGCTATATTATATAGAAAGAAAAGGACTTCTCTCTAAGGCTTAAAGTTTAATATTAAAGATACATTGTTATACACGCACACGGAGGTGAAAGATAATGGGAATTGAAAAGATAAGTGGTCAGGCAGGATACCAGAGTCAGGCAGTGCAGGCAGCACAGGCAAGTAAGGTAAATGTCCAGCCATCATCAGAAACTAATAATTCGCAGGATTCAGTAAACAACGCAGCACATACAGCAGCAGTTATGCAGATAAGTTCTTCACAGAAGGCTAACACAGATGGAAGCAGCAATGGTGCCGATGTAAGTCCTAAGCAGCAGGAAGAACAGCAGCAGGCTTCTATTCAGAAGCTTAAGGATATCCAGAAGGTTATTAATCATAATACAGTAGCAGAGTTTGGATATAACGAACCTACTAATCGTATTACTATTAAGATTAAGGATAAAGATACCGATGAAGTAATTAAAGAGATACCATCGGAGAAAGCATTGGAGATGCTTGCAAAAGCGTGGGAGCTTGCGGGTATTATGGTGGATGAGAAGAGATAGATAAGAGAGTATATTATGCAAGGTAGTTTGCAGAAATAAGAGATATTCACATAAAGATTGGAGGTATAATATGCCAATTAGATTATCAGGTATGGTTTCAGGTATGGATACAGAATCACTTGTAACTGCACTCGTATCAGGATATAAAGTTCAAAAAGATAATCTTGTAAAAGCACAGACAAAGCTTTCATGGAAACAGGAAAAGTGGAAGACTATGAATACGAGTATATATAGCTTCTACAGTGGAAAGCTTTCAGCAGGAAGATTATCTAACGCATACAGCCTTAAGAAGTCAACAGTATCTAACTCAACAGTAGCTACCGTAACAGCAAGCTCAAGTGCGGTTGCAGGTACACAGAAGCTTAAGGTAAAGAAGCTTGCATCATCAGGTTATCTTACAGGTGGTACAGTGAAGGATGGCAAAGCTAATATTACAGGTTCATCCAAGCTTTCAGATGTTACTGGAAGTGCATCACAGGGTAGCGTATCAGTAACGGTTAATGGAGAGACAAGCAACATAGAATTAACAGAAGACATGACAGTTAATCAGTTTGTTGTCAAGCTTAAAGAAGCAGGCGTTCAGGCAAGCTTTGATGAGAATAACCAGAGATTCTTTATCAGTTCCAAGACATCTGGTAAAGATGGAGATTTCGCATTAGTAGCTAACGATAGTGCAGGAATGGATTCACTGCGTAATCTTAGATTATACACTAATGATAAGACATCACAGGCTGAGTATGCTAAGTGGGCTAAGTATTATAATGCAGATACAGATACATACACAGCAGAGTTAGACGATATCATCAATACAGCGTATGAAAGTGCTAAGACTAACTTTGATGCAGTTGCGAAAGAGAGACTTGCTACATATTCTAAAGCTAGTTCGATAGTAGATTCTTTCACAAAAAAATATACTGCATCAGATGCTGATACAGAAGTATATAAAGATAAGACACCAGAAGAAAGGGCTAATCTTTTATTAAAAGATGCTAAAGATGCTCTGTCGGCTATAGAACAGAATGCTGCATATAAGGGTGATGATGGCAATTTCGATGTATCCAAACTCAGTGAAGAGGATAAGAAGAAATATGACAATCTTAAGACATCAATAAGCAGTTACGAAAGTGACATCAAGAACTATACTGAAGCTAAAGACACAATGACCGAATATAAGAACAAGCAGTATGTCAATATAGAAGAAAAAGATGGTAAGACAACTGTAACAGCTTTGAAAGAGACAGATTCAGCATCTGGTGTGTCTGATATACAGGCAACAGTTGACAGTAGAAATGCAGAGACTAAAGCTAAACTTACAAGCCAGTATCAGGCTAAAGCTAAGAATAGCTATGAGATGTATTCTAAGATGGTAGATGCTAATGGCAATGCTAAAGCAGGAGAATATTCAGATTCTATAGGTGCAGTCAGAATAGAAGGTCAGGATGCAATCATAGAACTTAATGGTGCAGAATTCACAAACAACACAAGCACATTCTCTATCAATGGTCTTACTATCCAGGCTACAGCAGAAACAAAGGGCGATGAATCAGTTACTATAACAACGGACACAGATGTAGATGCTATATACAAGTCTATCAAGGATATGTTCACAGAGTACAACAAGCTTATCAAGTCTATGGATGAGGCTTATAACGCAGACAGCTCTAAGGGATATGAGCCTTTAACAGATGAAGAAAAGGATGCTATGTCTGATAAAGAGGTTGAGAAGTGGGAGACAAAGATTAAGGATTCGCTTCTTAGAAAAGATGATACACTAAACAGTGTTGCCAATACATTAAAGAATGATATGGCATCATCATTTATTATTAATGGCAAGAGCTATGCGCTGTCAAGCTTTGGTATATCAACACTCGGATATTTCGCATCAGGCGAGAATGAAAAGGGTGTGTACCATATAGATGGTGATAAGGATGATACAACTACATCAGGAAACGAAGATAAGCTAAGAGCAGCTATTGCAAGTGATCCTGAGACAGTAGTTTCATTCTTCTCACAGTTATGTACCAAGTTATATACTGATCTTGGTAACAAGATGGCATCATCATCTGTAAGCAGTGCATATACGATTTACAATGATAAGCAGATGAATACACAGTATTCAGAATACAACACAAAGATAAGTGATGCTGAATCAAAGGTATCAACATGGGAAGATTACTACTATAGTAAGTTCTCAGCTATGGAGTCAGCACTTGCTAAGCTTAATTCGCAGTCATCTTCTATGTCGGGACTTTTTGGAAGCTGATAATATCGATAAAAGCTTTGGGGACAAATATATTTGAACCTTAACATCATATATAAAAATATACATGAAAATATAAGTAAATATATAATAATATTATTGAATTTATTGGTAATTAATGTATAATATTACCTAGAATGATTCGTTTATGTTACATTGTGTTGCATTGCATATAATTTAACATATGACATGTAATAAACATATGTATTATAAGTAATGCACACAATATTGATAAATACAAGGATGTATGAACATCAGGAGAGGATAAGCTATGATATATAATCAGAATATGGCTCAACAGTATAATCGCAATAAGGTGTTAACTGCATCACCAGCAGAGCTTACACTTTTACTTTATGAAGGAGCTATTAAGTTTTGTAATATAGCAGCAGTTGCTATAGAAAAAAAGGACATGGAGAAAGCTCATACTAATATTGTTAAGGCAGAGATGATTATAGAAGAGTTTCAGGCTACACTTAATCATAAGTATCCAGTAGCAGAGGATTTCGATAAGCTTTATAAGTATATATATGGATTACTTGTTGATGCAAACATGAAGAAAGACCTTGAGCTTCTTGAAAAGGCAACAGATGAACTGAGAGGAATGCGCGATACATGGAAAGAAGTCATGAAGCGTGCAGGAAATAAATAAGATATTGATTTTAAATAACTATTATAACACAACTATTTAAGAAGTAATGTATGGTAGTTTAAGATTATAAAGTTGAGGATGACTATGGAAACAGAGAATTATCTTCAGATAATGACAAGCAGTCTTGAAAAGAAGAAAAAGATATTACAGGACATAGTTGATTACAATGTTGAACAGGAACGTATTGTTACCTTAAGAGAGTTTGATGGTGATAAGTTCCAGAAGAACATGGAGAATAAGGCAGAGTGTATAGATATGCTCAATGCACTTGATGAAGGCTTTCAGTCAGTATATGACAGGGTTAAAGCAGATGTTGAGATGTATAAGCAGAGCTATAAGGCAGACATACAGAGGCTGCAGCAGCTTATAAAAGAAGTATCAGCATTAGGTGCAACTATACAGGCGCAGGAGTCAAGAAACAAGCTACAGATAGAAAGAAAGTTCCGTGAACTCAAGCAGGAAACTAAGACTGCCAAGCGGAGCGTAAGCATGGCGAACAAGTATTATCAGAATATGAGCCGTGTAAGCTCAGAACCCCAGTTCATGGACAGTAAAAAGTAGAGAAATTTTTAAAATAAGTTTATATACGGACTAAAGTAAAAAGACTAATGTCCGATATAATAAATAACAGGAAATATCCTGAAACAAAATCAATGGGTGGCAGGGACGCCACTAAGAATTCAAGGAGGAAACTATTATGGTAGTACAACACAATCTTTCAGCAATGAACACAAACAGACAGATGGGCACAATCACAAGCTCATTACAGAAGTCTACAGAGAAGTTATCATCAGGTTACAAGATTAACAGAGCTGGTGATGATGCAGCTGGTCTTTCAATCTCAGAGAAGATGAGAAGCCAGATCAGAGGCCTTAACAAGGCTGCTACTAACGCACAGGATGGTATCTCACTTATTCAGGTAGCTGAAGGTGCTCTTAACGAAACACATTCTATCCTTCAGAGAATGAACGAACTTGCTACACAGGCTGCTAACGATACTAACGTATCAGCAGATAGAACAGCTATCCAGTCAGAAATGGATCAGTTAGTATCTGAAATCGATAGAATCCAGTCAACAACACAGTTCAATACTAAGAATCTTCTTGATGGTAATTTTACAAGTAAGAACCTTCAGGTTGGAGCTTTAAGTGGACAGGTTATTAAAATTAGCATCAGTAAGATGGATTCTACTTCAATAGGTGTAGCTGCTGCTGACGTTAAGGTGAGTGATAATCAGGCAGCTGGTAAGGCAATGAGCAAGATTCAGTTAGCTATTACAAGTGTATCAACACAGCGTTCTTCACTTGGTGCTATTCAGAACAGACTTGAGCACACAATTAACAACCTTAACACAACATCTGAGAATACATCAGCAGCTGAATCACGTATCCGTGATACAGATATGGCTTCTGAGATGGTTGAGTACAGCAAGAACAACATCCTTCAGCAGGCTGGACAGTCTATGCTTGCACAGGCTAATCAGCAGAATCAGGGTGTTCTTTCACTTCTCGGTTAATAATTGCTACTACTATAGAGGAAAAGAGCGGTTCGCCGCTCTTTTTTTCTATAGTTTTATATTAGATGTAATATATATATTATAATTATGTATTGTAATTATATATTATATTGTATAGTTATATTGATGTGTAGCTATATTATTGATATGTAGATATAATTACAGGTGATTACATATCATAAAACGGATAATATATATTGCGATAATTCTCTAAGGACAAGAGGCTTATTGTAGTTAGATACCGAAGAACGGCAATCAGAGGACTGTATGTCAGATTGAAGAATAACATTATCAAGTATATTAACAAGTTCATTCTCATCTGAATATATGTAACCATTATAGCCATCTTTTATTATGTCTGTTACACCATTCACTGGAGTTGATATAACAGGTATTCCAGTGGCGAGCGCTTCATAACAGGCAAGACAGAAACCTTCATACGAAGAAGCTAATACAAGTGAAGAAGCTTCTATAACAGAGTTCCATGGATTGTTCAGCCAGCCAGTGAAGGTTACATTATCATTAAGATTGAGGCTGCTGCATAATTCTTCAAGTTGGGGTCTTTCATCACCATCACCGATAATAATAAGTTTCCACTGTTCTTTAGTGTGTGATATAGAATCAATTATGAGTGATACATTCTTCTCAGATGATAGTCTGCCTATATAAACAAGGGTTCTACATTCTGGATTATATATATCATGATATTGTAATGATTCGAAATCTATAGGATTCTTAACAAGAGCCACTCTTACATCCGAATTATTTTTTATATAGGAGTAGCTGTCTTGATTTAGTACCATAACAAGATCTGCGTATTTAAGACAATCTAATCCTCCAACAGCATTTTCATCATATATATGCAGAGGACCATGGAGCCAGCTTATAATATGAGCGTCCATATGACAGTTTAATAAAGCAAGTTTGATAATCATGGTCAGCATGGGCAGAGGAGTGGCTATGATAATATCAGGCGCTTTAAGTTCATTGAGATATTGTTCACAGAGAGGAATGTAATCAGATATATCTGCGATAGCACGATTAGTCTGTATGGTATAATATTCAAGAGAGCTGTCAGGCCAAGCATAATCATTATATACAAGTTGTACAATCCTGATATGTATTCCTAGGCTTTTAAGATACATGGCAGTATCGTTGAGAACAATCTCAACACCACCTTTACCACCGCATGGGACAAGAAAATCTATGGTTATAGGATGGTTGATATTAAATGTGTGTTGCAGTATAGGATTAAGTGAATCAATATTGGTTGACATATGAGTAATCTCCGTTATAATAAAAATATAGTTGTTATATGTAAGCGTATGTTTAACAGAATCTTATAGTTATAATGTATTGGCGTGTTTGATTAATTATATCTAATAATATTTAGCAATAATTAATTGTAGCAAAGTTAATATTTATATAATTATGTCGATATAATAAAAGAGATGATGCTGTTATAATATTATGACAGCATTAATAATCTATAATCATACATATATTACAATACAATGAGATATTACTATGATATAAAGGATTATATCATACAATTGATATATGTACATAATACAACTAATGGATAGTTATAATCAAGGAGGATATATATATGGTAGTTCAGCATAATCTTTCAGCTATGAACACTAACAGAGAGTTAAGTACAGTGACAAGTTCACTATCTAAGTCAACAGAGAAGTTATCATCAGGATATAGAATCAATAGAGCAGCAGATGATGCAGCAGGTCTTTCTATATCAGAGAAGTTAAGAAGTCAGATCAGAGGTCTTGATAAAGCGGCATCTAATTCACAGGATGGTATATCACTTATTCAGGTAGCAGAAGGTGCTCTTAATGAAACTCATTCTATATTACAGAGAATGAATGAGCTTGCAACACAGGCTGCTAATGATACGAATGTGTCTGCAGACAGGACAGCTATTCAGGCTGAGATGGATCAGTTGACATCGGAAATAGACAGAATTCATTCTACAACCCAGTTTAATACACAGAATTTATTAGATGGTTCATTTAAGAATATGAATCTTCAGGTAGGATCACAGAGCGGACAAGTTATAACTATATCTATAAGTAAGATGGATGCAGCCAGTATAGGTGTTGGCGGACTTAAAGTTACAGATAATTCTGCTGCAGGTAGTGCCATGAACAAGATACAGAAAGCTATCACAAGCGTATCTACACAGCGTTCTTCGCTAGGAGCTATACAGAACAGACTTGAGCATACAATCAATAACCTTAATACAACATCAGAGAACACATCATCAGCTGAGTCGCGTATCAGAGATACAGATATGGCCTCAGAGATGGTAGAGTACAGCAAGAATAATATTCTCCAGCAGGCAGGTCAGTCTATGCTTGCACAGGCTAATCAGCAGACACAGGGAATATTATCTTTATTACAGCAGTAAGATATTGTGTATTACTGAAAGCTAATAAGAGGCTGTCGCATTAAGTTATATTTATACGTTATATAGACAGTGAACCTGTTATATTGTATAAGTATACTTAATACGCAGCCTCTTATTTTATTAGAGCGGAAATTACTGGTGCTTAATATACTATTCATATAGCATTTTTATGTGAGTGGTTTGATTGTAATATGATATGAGGATATATAGCGAAGGAGATATGATATATGAATATACCGGATAGTTTTCTTGAGGGTGAGATAAGGGATAGTTATTATGTAGAGAATATGATGAAGAGAGCCTGGGCAGCACAGATAGAAGTGTTGAATGATGTAGATATTTTCTGTAGAAAACACGATATAACATACTATGCTGACTGGGGAACATTACTTGGTGCGATTAGACATAGAGGTTTCATACCATGGGATGATGATATAGATATATGTATGAAAAGAGCAGATTATATAAGATTTTGTGAATTAGCACAGAAAGAGATGAAAGGTTATGAAGTAGTTAACCATAAGAAGATGCCTGGATGGAATGAAATATTTGGAAGAATAATATATGGGAACTGTATTAGAACAGATATGGAATATCTTGCTAAGTTTCATGGATTCCCATATGTTGTTGGTCTGGATATATTTCCATTGGATTACGTAGCTTCATCTAAGGAAGAATCTGAATTGCAGTGTGAACTTATTAAGATAGCATTAGCATTTGCTAATAATGTAAGTAATGGAACTGCAACTAAAGAAGAGATATATACAACTATAAAGGGAATAGAGAATCTATGTGGAGTCAGGCTGAATAATGATGATACATTGAGTATACAGCTGTATGAACTTGCTGAAAATTTATGTATGATTAATGACGAATCTAATTCGGATACTCTTGTTCTTATGGCGGAGTATGTTAATAAAAGAAGATACAAGCCGTTTCCTATGCACTGGTTTGATGAAGTTATAAGAGTTCCATTCGAGTATACAACAGTACCTGTTCCAAAGGAGTATGATAAGATCTTAAGAATAGAATATGGTGATAATTATATGACACCTATCATTTTACATGATGATCATGAATATCCGTTTTATGTAAAACAGAAAAGAGAGATATATAGCAAGGCTGGAATAGAAATATGATGAAAGATGAAGCTAAGAAAAAGGTAATAACATATGGAACCTTTGATCTATTTCATCAGGGACATTATAATCTTCTGAAAAATGCCAAAGCACTTGGTGATTATCTGATAGTAGGTGTTACCACAGAGCACTTCGATGAGGCGCGTGGTAAGGTTAATGTGGTGGATTCTATTATGGAACGAATAGATAATGTCAGAAAAACAGGATTCGCTGATATGATTATTATAGAAGATCATGAAGGACAGAAGATAGAAGATATACAGAAATATGGAGTAGATATATTTACAGTGGGTTCGGACTGGATAGGAACCTTCGACTATCTTAATTCGTTCTGTAAAGTAGTGTATCTTGACAGGACGCCGGGAGTGTCATCTACCATACTAAGAGCAAGCAAGCATAATATAGTAAGATTGGGTATAGTAGGTACAGGACGTATGGCACCAAGATTCATATCTGAAGCTAAATATGTCAGTGGAATAACAATAGATTGTGCTTATAATCCAGTTAAAGAAAGCGCTGACAGATTCACAGACAAGGAGAAGATAGCGTGCTATATAGATAAATATGAAGATATGCTTATGAATGTGGATGCTGTGTATATAGCATCTCCGAATGAAACACATTATGACTATACTAAAAAGGCAATATTGGCAGGTAAGCATGTATTATCAGAAAAACCGATATCATTTACCCGCAATGAAAGTGAGGAATTGTATAAGCTGGCTAAGGATAATAGTGTTGTTCTTATGGAGGCTGTTAAGGCTGCATATTGCCCGGGATTTCAACAGCTTATTAATATTGCCAAGTCAGGGAAGATAGGACGTATAGTAGATGTAGAGGCTTCATTTACAAGACTTGCTGACCCAGAGTCAAGAGAAAGAAAGGATGTACAGTATGGCGGTGCATTTCTTGAGTTCGGACCAAGTGTTCTTGTACCAGTTATTAAGCTGATGGGTGAGGATTATGAAGGAGTCAGTTTTGATAGTGTATATGATGATAAAGGTGTGGATATATATACTAAAGCAGATATAAGATATAAGAATGGCTTTGCGACTGTCAAGACGGGTGTTGGTGTTAAGACGGAAGGACAGATTGTAGTGTCAGGAACCAAAGGATATATAATAGCACAATCTCCTTGGTGGCTTATGAAACAGTTTGACGTGAGATATGAAGATGCATCGAATGTGGAGCATTATGAACTACGATTTCAGGGAGATGGCTTAAGATATGAGATAGGTGATTTTATATCTAAGATTAATGGAACTGACAAGAAAGATTATAAGCTTACGGCGGAAGAATCTGTTCTTATGTCAGAGTTTATAGAGCTGTTTATGAAAGAGAAAGAACGTAAGAAATATCTTAAAATAAGAGATTAGCAATACAATGATAGTAACATTGTGTAAAGATTTCATTGAATATCATACTGTACTGTTGTGAAATATATTGTATGAGGAGGATAAGTTGTGGAAATAGGAATTCAATATACGCAGCTGCTATCAATAGAGCATATCTGTGAAAGTGATATGGGAAACATTGAATTGCCGGTTATCAGAGCTGAGAATATACCAGATGAATTATTTGATAAAATAAATAACGCTGGTGGAAAAATAATAGGAATAGAGTTAAAACTAAGAGAAATATTAAGTGCTGGTGATTATAAAAAAAAAGATATTTTTATAAGAGCTGTTGATATAGCTAAAAGATGTAAAGCTTCATACATTGTTATAGATACAGAAGATATGGATGATAATTGTCCGAAAGAATTAGAAAATATTATAATATCCAGCCAGACATTTATTAGTCAGGCAGGAATGGCAATATATATAGAAAATGGTTATAGATATATTAATGGAAAATATTATCACAATGCCTATTCTGATGCAGGAAGACTGTTGCCGTTTATAGATAAACTTAAAGAATTATGTCCAGAAATAGATTGTGGTATATGTGTGAATATCGGACATGCGAATCTTCTTGGAATTAATATAAGAGATATGATAAGGCAGTGTGGGAGTTATATTAAACTGGTTCATGTCAATGACAATGATGGGTATAGCGACCAGCATCAAATGCCTTATACATTCACAGTTGGCAGAGGATATCCGGCTACTGATTGGGTTCATATTATTGGAATGCTATATAAGACAGGATATAACGGTTATTATATATTTAACAATATTGGAACATGGAAAAGAACACCTCAAAGATTGCATGTGGCTATGCTTAAGCTGACGAAAGCAGTCGGACAGGAATGGTTAGAAAGCTGCTATAAAATAGAAAAATATCTGAATCAGCCTGATAAGAAACTTATACTGTTTGGTGCTGGAAGAATGGCTGCAAGCTATATGGAAGCTTGGGGAGATAAATACAGACCAGATTATTTCGTGGATAATAATCCTGATAAGTGGGGAGAAAAACTGATGGGAATACCTATATTGCCACCAGAAGAGATTCTTAGTCTGACCAAAGATGAAAGAAATGTATGGATATGTAATATCAATTATGATGCAATAGGAAGACAGTTGGACTATATGGGAGTGTCATACAGATGTTATTATGATCATTATTATATGGATCATATTATATGATGTCAGGATTGCGAGAATTGCTAAGCAAGGTGAAAGAGCATCAGTTATGACTGATAATTAATTTCCCTGACAGACAAATAAGACGGATAGTTATGCGAAAGTACATTAGTTGTGACTAATAATAAATATACTGTGGAGATATATATGCTAGATATAGGAGTTCAGACCAAAGGAATTATTCCTGAGATGGATATAGATAAAGGCTTCGGCACGATTAGTGAAGCTGGTTTTACTCGAGTTGATATTAATATAGATACTTTTCTGAAGAATTCGGATCTTTATGCTGGAAAAGTTAATAAATTCTTCGATGCCTCTATAGAGGAGCTTACAATATATTTCAATCAATACACTAAGGCGATGGATAAGTATGGGATCAGACCGTCACAGATGCATGCACCTTATCCTGTCAGAGTAGAAGGAAAGAATAAGCAGAATGATTATATGCAAGGAGTAGTTATACCGAAAAGCATATTAATAGCTAATATGCTTGGTGTTCCGTGGGTTGTTATTCATCCTTTCAAGATGCAGTATCCTTATAATAAGGATATAGAAAGAAAGATGAATATAACATATTTTCAAATGTTAATTCCACTTCTTAAAGAATATAATGTAGGGGTATGCTTTGAAAACCTGTATGAAGGTATGGGTGGACGTATAGTAGAAGGCGTGTGTGCAGATCCTTATGATGTAGTATGTTATATAGATACCCTTAATGAAATGGCTGGTCAGGAACTGTTCGGATTATGTCTTGATACAGGACATCTCCAGTTAGTGAAAAGAGATCCATATGAGTATATCAAGGTTGTGGGTAACAGACTTAAAGCACTTCATATTCATGAAAATGATTCATTTAATGATATTCATCAGATGCCTTACACATTTGGTGATTGTAGTTATGATGGACAGAATTGGAATAGCTTATTCAGAGGATTGAAAGCTATAGGGTATGAAGGAACGTTAAGTTATGAAACATTTCCATGTGTGAATAGTTTTCCGAGAAATATGCGTGGTCATGTATTGAATGCGATACATGAAATAGGCGTATATATGAAAGAATGTATAGAAACAGAAATGTTATGATTTATAATTATAATAAAATATATGGTGAATGAAAGCTATGTAGGGATAAATATAAGATGGATACAAGAATTAATACGGAAGATATGATGATGCGTATAGGAATAATAGGAACAGGTAGAATAGCAGGCAGATGTGTGCAGGCAATACAGACATATGTACAAGAGATACATATAAGCTGTGTATATAATCCAAGTATAGAAAGTGCTATAGAGTTCGCTAATAGATATAATATTAAATTATATACATCTGATTGGAATATATTGATGAATAATGTAGATGCAGTGTATATTGCATCACCACACGAAACACATTATACATATAGCAGGATGGCGTTAGAGTGTGGCAGACATGTAATATGTGAGAAACCAGCTGCTTTAAAGAAGAATCAGGTGCAGGAACTTACCGATATGGCAGCAAGCAGAAAACTTGTGTATATGGAAGCACTTAAGACAGAATATTGTTCTGGATATAAGTCACTTATAGAAGCAGCAGATAGTGGAAAGATAGGTAGAATAATAGAGGTTGAGGCAGCTTTTACAAGACTTACACAGCTAAATACCAGAGAATATATGAATGATAAATATAATGGTAGCTTTCTGGAATTAGGAAGTTATGTTCTGCTTCCAGTTATAGAATTGATGGGATGTCAGTATGACGATATAACATTCAGATCAGTTCGTGCACAGAATGGAGTAGATACATATACGAAGGCATTCATAGATTACAAGGATAAGACGGCTATAGTTAAGACAGGAATAGGAGCTAAGACAGAAGGACAGCTTGTTATAACAGGAACCAATGGATATATACTGGCTGGTTCTCCGTGGTGGCTCACTAAAGAGTATGAGATAAGGTATGAGGATTCGAACAGAAAAGAGGTATATAAGTATGAATATGAGGATTCAGGACTTCAATACGAACTAAGAGAATTCTTACGAAGAATAAGTGATAATGAGTATAAGTCTGATAAGATGAATAATGTCAGTCTGGCTATGGCTGGTGTGATGGAACAATTCATACAATGGAATTCTGACATATATAAAGGGCTAAATGAACAATTCCAGCTGAAATGTAAACAGAAGTCTATGCCATATATATGGGCGCATAGAGGGTGCTGTACATTATATCCTGAGAATACACTGGAAGCTTTCAGGGTAGCAGCTATGCTTGATAGTATTAAGGGAATAGAATTAGATATACAGCTCACCTTAGACCAGCAGATAGTAGTATTTCATGATGAGAATCTGAAAAGAGTTACAGGGATAGATAAAACAGTTGCAGAGTGTACACTTGAAGAAATAAAGAATATAAATATACCTATGCATCAAGGAAAAGATTGTAAAATACCTACGCTTGAGGAAGTGCTGGTTATGATGAAACCCTATTGCATAGAGAAGGGCGAATTGATAAATATAGAATTAAAGACAAGCGTTACAAGATATTCTGGTATAGAAGAGAAAGCTATGAGGCTTGTCAAACAATATAATATGGAAGACTATATTATATGGTCATCGTTCCTTGCAGATTCCATTAAGAAAATAAAAGAACTTGATAATACAGCTAAGACAGGAGCTTTAGCAGTATCTCTTGAAGAGTGTATATCAATGGCAAGACATACAGATGCTGATGCATTGCATCCATATATAGGAGGACTTATATATGAACTTCCGGATGATATGAAGGATATGCCTGTAAGGGCATGGAATATGGATGAACCTTTCTACGAGGATGGCAGGCAACTTAAGGAACTACATCTGGATAAGTATGCAGGATATGGTGCAACAGACATATTCACTAATATTCCGCAGAATTATATTAAGCTTTAGAGATAATAAGTGATAATAAATGCATATAAGATATCAAATAATTCCCTTAAGTAGATTGAGACTGTATTATAAAGTTTCATATACTTAAGGGATTCTATTATTCGGGGAACAGCCATATAATCGTTATTAAGAAATCTAATAATTTCAGATAACTTGAAACAACTCAAAACAACATGAATACTTTATATAATAACTGTAGATATTACGAATTGATAGCTTCGTTAATCTTGGCAAAGATGAGTTCCTGCATATCACTATCAGACAGATGGATATTGAAATCATGTTCTATAACATCTTTAAGAGCCTGTTCCTGCTTATTATAAAATGGATAGTCATGAGAACTAGACCGTTTAACGGGGGTCATATAGTTATTACCATACTTTATCTTAAGTATGCCATCATATCCGACAGGTACAGGGATAGTTGTTACCTCGAATGGCATCTCTATAGATTCGGCATACCAATCTTTCTTGGCATGATAATCCCAGCCTCCGGCAAGGTCTATCATAGAACATACTTCATCTGCATCCTCTGGCTTACAGCCTGATGACAGAATATCAACCAGTTTCTTAAGCTCATGGAAGGGTCTGTTGTTCCAGTCAATAGCAATGCCAATAGCCTGTTCAAGTTTATGAACAAGAGCAATGCATTCGTCATTATAAGGTGGCTCTTCAGGAACTTTAGCAGCAACCTTCATAACGAGTTCAATAAGGTCTGTCTGTTCTTTTGATTTCACTGCATCACGAGGAATATAATCTATAGGAAATATATCAATTCCTATAACATAAGGGCATAGATGAAAAGTTTCCAGATAGTCTTTGTCAAAACACATATGTGTTCCCGTTATGACACGGCATTTTACAATATCGTGTTCTGGATTATTATACAGACTTTTAAGTTTGTAAGGTTGTTTCAGTTCGTAAGGAGCTATTTCTAGAAAATGCATATAGTCATCACGTAACATACCTATATCAAGATCATCATCCCATGGAATGAAACCTTGATGTCTGACGGCACCCAGCAGTGAACCCCAGTCAGCGAAGAATTTTATGTTGTGTGATGTACATACACGTCTTATTTCTTCAAGAACTTCAAGCTGGGCTGCCCATGCTCTTTTCATCTTAGAATCGATAACGAAATCATTGCGGTTTTCGGTATCATAATAATCTGGTGGGAAATTTAACATAATGAGCCTCCGTATGTTTTAAATAATAATTAGTTGTAATATAATTTCTTGTACTATAGTATTGATTTATAATGCTTGTAATATGTCATTGTAGTGTTTAAGAAATATTCTTCATTATTTGTACAAAATATAATTGATATTCTGCTATCATCTAATTTGTTATGTATTGAAATATCATGAATATTATTATAATTCAAATGAGTTATAGCAGCGTTGTTGTATTATAGCATTCAATTCATATTGATGAATTACATCAAATCCAAAACATACACGTCTTAACAAGAATCTTAAGCGGGTATGTGTATTCTTAAAATTATCAAGACTATAATTATATCTTTCGAATATATGTTTATCGTAAAAGTGTTCAGAAGTATATTCGCATATATAGATTTCAAGCATTATGTAAAGATACATAGTATTATCAGACATGGCAAATGTGAGCGGATGTTTTATTGGCATAAGTAACTAAAGCATTGTTAATGATATTAAAAGCCTCAATATAATTCACAGATTCTATAAGAGAGGAGGAGTGTATTATTATTGTATTAATATTATCTGATAAAGGACGTTTATTATTCATGTGAATGATTTCTATCTGTTACATTTCTAAATAATGTTGCTTAAATATGTTACAATATTTATCATAATAATTATTGTAATCTTTAGTGGCGGTTGTTTCATGTAGAAGTGTTATAGGTGGCATATTAATAAATACAGTCTGTAGTCCAGCATATCTGAATTCGTAGGTTTGAGATATATCGTAATAATGCCAGTTATCAAATATGTCTTCGCGCCACAGTATATCGTAAGAGGTCGATATAAATATACCATCAATGGCCTCAGCGTATTCGTAATCAGCATGTTTGTAAAGTGATTCGAATTGTTGTACATTAAGCAGCTTATCGTGGTATAGACTACCACGGCGCTGTTTTATATCACTTGTGAACCATTTGGCAGTATTGGTAAGATGAGTAGTTCCTGTATTGCCAATCATCCCAATAACTGAATCATTCCTGAATACAGATATAAGCTTATTCAGAATATCTCTGTCAATGATAAATGTGTCATGGTGAATATACAGCTTGTATCCAGCATCACTGCGTAGCATGGCATAGTTATATCCTGCAGCCATACCGGGGGCACCTTTAACAACAATAATATCCAGTGACATATTATCAGGAATTATAAGTTGTTTTAGGTATAATATGCATTCATTACAATACATCATATCGTTCGTACAGAATATAATACTTATCTTCGAATAGTCAAGATTGTGAGAGAGAATTCTGGAGTATTCATCAGGATTAATAGGTGTATCTGAGGAATAATTCAGATATGTAATATCAGCATTATTGTTATAATTACACATAGGATAACAGTTATTATCACAATCTATATTATTATCATGCAGCTACTTACTATGTAAGTCAAGAAAAACAGCATGAATTCTTCGATGGAGTATCTGGCTAGTACAAGAAGCGCATCTGGTGATAGATTATATCGTGATATTGTTCACTGTGCCATATCTCAAGCATTATGTAAAGGAGCATATTCTCTTCAGTAAGGTTAATAAGGGCAGAGAAACGATTAGTATCATATATGAAAGTCTTGAGAAATTCATAAGTAACTGCGTATTCATGTATCTTGATTCTCTGTATAATCAGATTCTCTAAAGCTTTCCCCAATCTGTAAGAATCAGCATCATAGTAAGAACACATACGTGTAAATTCGTTCTGGATAGTTAACTTATCATTGTCATCAGTGACTATAAACAGAGCAAGCTTATAAAGGTAGTAAGAATCTTCAGTATGACCTAGTTGTTCTTCACATAATGCATTCATGAAGATTAGTTCGTAATTATTATTGTCTAATATTAAGCCATCATGAATTAGAGATAAGGCATCATCTAAATCTGAATTAGTCATTAGAGAAGAGGCTTGTAGTATAAGTTGATTTATATGTGATGATGAGTTTTTTGTTATAATTATATTGGACATATATGTAACCTCGTTTCAGTGGATGTTTAATAATGTTTCCTCCTAAAATTATATCTTATTAGGTAGGTGTGTTACAACTATAGGTTAGCACAACAACCGGCATCCATCATGTAATATTTTGGAGTGAGTCCATTTTTATAGTCATCCATCATCTTTTGAATCAGTTTTTCAGCAACATCCACATCTGCAATATTTGCCGGAGTGATGATATAAGAGATAGGAAGACCACTATAAGTGTTAACCAGACAAATATGTAAGATAAAGCCGTTAATTAACAGAAAAGTAATTAACCAATTGCAATCATTTGATGTAAAAATGGATAATATATCCGCGTTTAAAGAAATTGGCATGATTCTACAAAAAGCGAATATAAATAATGGTATGATATCGGTTAAAGAAAAACATATATTATTGTTTGATGAAGATGAAGAAGACTATAAGATTGTGTTTATTATCTTGGGGATTTCTTTGAAGGAGAAATGATAGATGATAAGCTGAGTATGTGCAATAAAAAAGCAATCGGAATCTTGATAAAGTATACATGCGTGACGGAAAATGCGAATGCAGCGATAAGAATGCATGTTTATTTATGTATATCATAAAGGTGTAGATATGATTGGATAAAACGTGAGAGAATGGAGTATTATATGAAAAGAAAATGTACATACGGATGATATAAGAAAAATCAGTTCAAAAGAATTCGCTCAAAAGAATGTTCAGCTTGAAGATAAGCTGTTTAGCGATTTTTTAAGATCTGATTATAAAGCAATAAAGGAGGATTTACCAGGAAAAACCAGAAAACAAAGAGCATCATATAACTACATAGTAAATATAATAGATACACAGGATGCAGTATGTATTCCTGATCAACATATAAAACCTATTGTTGAAGATAAACTATGGAAAATATATGAAGCAGGATATGAGATGGCATTATATTCAATAATGTCAAGAATAGCAGATTACAAGAATGACTTACTTGAAATAAAAAATATTAACTCACGGTATTCTGATAAAATAGTTGAACTATTGTTTGAAAAAGATGTTATGAATCATAATGAATTAGCCAAAGAGTTACAAGTGACAACAACAAATCTTTCAAACATAATGAAAAGAATAAGAGATTCAAAGGCGGATGTATTAAGAACTGAAAGAAGTGGTAAATATAAAATATATTATCTTACCGATAATGGAATAAGGTATGCAAAAAAAATAGTGAAGAGTAAGCAAAAAAAAGAAGACCCATATTTAAAACAAGCATGGGAACGGAAGGTGTTAAGAAATAGCAAGAAATATGAAGATAAGTTTGATGAGAATGTATTTAAAATTGTGGAGCAAAGAGATATAGAAGATGTTCAAAGGCAATTGCTGACGGATATACAACAGGCACTAACAATAGATAAGCAGAAACGATCAACGAGCTTAAAATTTGACGAAATTATAAATGTGCCTGCTCAAAAAATTATTAATGCAGATAGTAAGGAGATGACAAAAAATGAAAAACAATTTGGAACGATTTCAAGAAGAAGTAGGAGAAGCATGGAAGGAAGAACTGACAAAAAAGTGCTATGCTGAAAGTTATGATAATGAGAATAAAACAGATGTGATATTTTCAGATATTTTAGAAGAATTGAAGACAATGGTCAAGAATAATGAGATAGAAGATAATTACATAAAAAATGCTATTAACGAAGAGAGCATATACAATATGCTTGTCAAGAAAGCACAAAGTGAAATGCTTATATATCTGAAATTTGATGAATTCAGAAAGACGGACAAAGATACGCAAAAGCAGATCATTAACGATATATTTGAATATAGAATATATAGATATAATATGCTGTTTAAGTTAAATGGACAAGCTTATGCTAAAAAAGTTAAAGAAGTGGATGACCTTGTAAGTTGCTTGTCAGCAGTTATTAATTTCTGTATATATCAGAACTATTCATTGGAATCAATAAAATATCAATTAATTGATATGACGGGAATAGATGATGATATAGCAGAAATATTGGCAATTAAGGTTGATGAGAATTTTGATAGTCTAAGGCTTACATATATAACAGAAAATGTAACGGGGTTAATGAGACCGGAAGAGTAAACGAATAATAATCAAAGCCTATAAGATTGTAAATTACATTGGAATCTATCTTCATGAGTTTTAAAATGTTGAAATTTAATGTGATTAAATGAAGAAGGTGAAGACAAAATGAAGAAAATACCAATAATTAGCGATTTTATATCAAAAAAAGGGATGATTTTAGTCTTTTTATTTTTCACAATAATAATTATTGCATTGGGAATTATATATATTATAGGACTTTTGCCTACAGATAGTAATATTGAAAAAATAATTGATAAATACTCTACAGGTGATTACAGAATTCCATATTATGTAGCTGAGAGATATTTAATATGGTATTCAATGAGAACTTTTTTTGTGGCTTTGAATTATTTATTATCATTATTAGGAATAATAGCAACTTTGGTAACTATATTTTATGCATCAAATAAAGGAGATAACAATATAATAATATTTCTGTCATTGCTATGCATGTGCTTTAATATAGCTTCCTATTTTATCAATCCTAATAGTAAGGCAAATATGTCCCAACATATATGGAGAGAACTTGATATATGTATAATGCAGACTGTTATTAATGATGAATTGAATTCTAATGAAAAAGATACAATTCTAGTTAATAAAGTGGCAGAATTAGAAAGATATGTAGAGACATTTGAAAAATAGGATGTATTTTAATATTAATAGAACTGAAGTATATAATGTTAAGAAAACAGCTATGCTATCCGATATAGTAAACATATAAATTGGATTTATAAGTCAGACATATATTAATTAATGGTTAACATATGTTTGTGTGCGAATGGAGTCGCTGAATGAATATATAGGAGTAATTGTTATACATAACATGTTAAGTGTGACGATTGGTGTATGAAGCCCTGCATTTGTATGCAGGGCTTTTGATTTTTGGAGATAGATATGGAATATAAGTTGACAGAAGATTGGAAAGACGTTAAAGAGTTAGTAATATATGGATTTGGAAAAGTGGCACATGATAATTTGCAGTTTTTCAAGAATAATTTCGACATTGTCTGTATAGTAGATGGTGATAAAGAAAAAAGTGGTATTGTATATAAAGGTGTAAAAGTTAAACATATAAGTGAAGCAAAGAAAGAACTTAGAAAGTATAAAACAGTTATAATGACAGCCAATCGTAATGCTGCTTTAGTAGGAGAAGACCTTAAGAAACTAGGATTACATGATGGCGAGGATTTCTGCTCAATGGAGCGGTTCCTTACCGAGTGGTTTTGGAATTATAAGAAAAAGGTATGTCTTATGGAGGTTCACAGCACTATTACATCAAGATGTACATTGAAGTGTAAGCATTGTAATATGTTTATGCCTTATTATAAAGAGCATGTAGATTATACGGCCAGAGAGATATTAGAAGATTTAGAATTATTGTTCAGGCATGTGGATTATATAGTGTCATATAGATTGCTTGGTGGAGAGCCCCTTATTAATAAAGAGCTTGCTGATATGATAGAACAGATTGGCGAGAAATATGGTAACAGAATAGGCAATATTGGAATTATAACTAATGGAACATTGTTACCGGATGACGGACTTATAGAAGTGTCAAAAAAATATGATGTAAAGTATGATTTTAGTGATTATACAGACGTAGTTGACTATAAGGTAAGATTTGATGAATCAGTTGCAAAAGTATCAGAGGCAGGGCTTAGATATCAGGTTAATCGTTCATTAAGATGGTGTAATTTTGGTTTCCCAGTTAATAATAAAATGTATGACTTTGACAAAGTAAGAGAACATATGCTTTCATGTGGACCATTATTTCATGGGTTGAATGATGGAAAGTATTATTATTGCCATGTATCATGGAGTGCTGATAAAGCTAAGCTATTAAAAAATGTTCAGGATGATTATGTAGATCTTAGAATGCTTGATTTAGATGATAAAGCTAAAGAGGCTATACTTGAACATAGTAGAGGAAATATACCTAAAGGCTTCGTTAAACTTTGTAAGATATGCGGTGGTTGTGGTAATGACAATACCGATTTTGTGAAAGCAGCTGAACAGATGTAGATAATAAAGCTTTTTGTAAAAAGAAAGTTATGTAAATACAATATTAAGGAAAGAAATATTATGGAACAGAAGTCTAAATATGAGATAGAAATTGAAAATTTCAGACATGTATTTTCAGAAATTAAGAATAAGAGAGTTGCTATATACGGAATGGGTAGACGTAGTGCAACACTTTTGCCAGGAATAACTGACTTTAATATTGTAGGAGTTCTGGATAGAGATGAAAGTAATGTTGGAAAAGAAATGTGTGGAATAAAGGTCATATCTATTAAAGATGTTTCCTTTGATGCAGATGCAATTATTATTAATTCCGACCCTTCTAACTATGAGATAATATATAAAAGAATAGTAAAAGTTATAACGATTCCAGTGTATTATGCGGATGGAAGATTAGCATGTCTATCTGATGAGGATACAAGTTATGAGCAAAATGAGTATTGGAAAAGTTCATATCAGGAATTAAAAGCTAAGATAGATAAAGCTGATATTGTTTCATTTGACATATTTGATACGCTGATAATGAGAAAAATATTCTCACCAGAGGATGTGTTCAGACTGTTAGGAGAAAGGGTAAGAGCAGAATTAAAATTAGATTGTGAAATAGCCGGTATAAGAGCACAGGCTGCAGCTAGATGTGATTCCTACGCAACTATCGATGAAGTATATCAATATATAAAACAACAGACTAATCTTACAGATAAGAATATAATTGATATTATGCAATTAGAGAAAGATATAGATATTGATTTGTGCATTGTAAGGAGAGATATCCTAGATTTGTATGAGTATTGTGTATCATCTGGCAAAGAAGTATATTTTATAAGTGACATGTATTATACGTTACAGGATATTAAGAGAATATTAGACAAGTGTGGAGTGAAAGTACCAGATGATAAACATATATGGATATCATGTGAGAAGAAGGCCGATAAAGTATCGGGTTCAATATGGAAAGAATATTCTGAAAAGGTTAGTAAGTTTATCGACAATGCTAAATGCCTGCATATAGGTGACAATATAACAGGTGATATTGATAATCCTAAAAAATATGGTATAGATACATATTATATTATGAGCAGTAAAAATATGCATATGAATTCGTCTATATCAGAACTGGCATCATATGTTAATACAGTATCAGATAGTATATGTCTTGGATTAGTAGCTGCTAAGTTGTTTAATAGTCCATTTGCATTATGCAGTACGAATGGTAAAGTATCATACGATGACAGTGAGATTTATGGATATTGTGTCTATGGCCCATTACTTGAAAAGTTTCTTATATGGTTGTATTACAATTCAAGAAAAGATGGAATAGACAAGTTGTTATTCTTTGCAAGAGATGGTTATTTCCTTGAGAAAGACTACAAGATTGTATCAGAATTATTAAATGATGGATATAAGCAGCACTGGTGCTATCTTCCAATATCAAGAAGACTCATATACATGGCAACTATGGAGAGTGAAGATAATTTGAAGCGAGTTGTAGCTTTTCCTTATGTAGGAACATTTGCTGATTATATGAAATCCAGATTTGAGATAACAGTTACAGATGTAACATCTGAATATAATGACAGGCAGATTAATACAGTAGGGGACAGCCAGGATATATTAAAGTGGATTCAGCCATATAAAGATGAAATAATCAAAGAAGCTAAGAGAGAACGAGAAAATTATCTTAGATATCTTAAGGCTGATGGTGATATGCAGAAAGGGTTGACTTATGGGACTGTTGATTTAGGATATTATGGCACGAATCAATATTATCTACAACGATTAACTGGTATTAAGACAAACGGATATTGTTTTTATGCATGTTTGGAAAAAGATAATGTGTATATAAGTGATATATCTATGACTGGATGCTTTCAGTATGGCGATGATTATACTGCAGAAAAAAGTATTGCAAGAAAAAAGAACATGTATATTGAAACATTTATTACAGCCCCACATGGAATGATTAGATGTATTGATAATAAAGGGCAAAGCATATGTGAAGCAGATGGAAAAAGTCAGGAATATTTTCATATTAAAGAAAAAGTAAATTGTGCTGCGGTTGATTTCATAAGTGATTATATAAATATCTATAAAGTTGTGTTGGCTGTCAACAACAATGAGTACATAAAGTTAATGCAAGATAGAAGAGAAAGCCTTGAGGATAATCTATTTTACAATATGCTGAATGACATGTGTAATGTCTCAAAGGATATACTGAAAGGATTTTATTTTGACAATGATTTTGTGGGTGGGAAAGAGATAGAAATAGAAATATAGAGAATGTGATTGGAGAAATGTATGAATTATGCAATAATTTTGTCTGGAGGTCTTGGCTCTAGAATGAATAATATTGATATACCAAAGCAGTACATAAAAGTAAATGCTAAGCCAATTATTATGTATACACTTGAACAATTCGAAAAGTCTGATGAAATTGATAAGATAGTTATAGTTGCTGCAAATGAGTGGAAGACATATATTGAAGATATATGCAAAAAATATAAAGTGAGTAAATTATATGATATTGTTATGAATGGGGAGACAAGGCAAGAATCTATATACAATGGATTGAAAAAATGTGTTGAAGATTCGAATTCTGTTGAAGATAGTGTGATTATACATGATGCAGTAAGACCAATGGTAACAGCGAGGTTAATTGCAGAATGCTTGAAGAATATTGGAAAATATGATGGATGTATGCCAGTATTGCCATTAAATGATACAATTTATTATTCAGATAATGGAGAAGAGATAACTAATCTTATGGACAGAAGTAAATTATATGCAGGACAAGCTCCAGAAGCATTTAATTTATATAAATATTATGCTATAAATGAAAATACTTCTGAAGAAGAATTAAATAAAATTAAGGGAACTAGTGAATTGGCGTATAAAAAAGGATTAAATGTAAAATTGATAGCTGGTGAGGATACAAATTTTAAAATCACGACAAGGGCAGATTTGACAAGATTTGAAATGATTGTAAAGGAAAACAATATATGAAAGCATATGTGTTAAATAAAATTGGGGACTTATCATATGAGAATGTTCCAGTACCTGAATTAAGAAAAGATTGGGCATTGATTAAGGTTAAGGCGGCAGGGATATGCAGTTCAGATATACCGCGTATTTATGAGAGAGGAACATATCATTTTCCAACTATTCCAGGACATGAATTTGCTGGTGAAGTTGTGAAAGTAAATGGGGAAAAGTACAATGACATTATAGGGAAAAGAGTGGCAGTATTTCCGCTTATACCTTGTGGAAAATGCAAGCAATGTAAAAACAAGTTGTATGAAATGTGTGAGAATTATGATTACATTGGCTCAAGAAGAAATGGCGCATTTGCGGAATATGTAGAAGTACCTGTATGGAATTTAATTGAATTAGGAGAGAACATTTCGTATGAATCAGCTGCACTTATGGAACCGTTATCAGTGGCTCTCCATGCAATACGGAAAGCAGACATATTTAAGAATAGTAGGATAGCAATAATTGGAACAGGTACTATAGCTATTGCAATATCACAGATTCTTAATGCGTTGGGATATTCTCGAGTTGGAATAATAGCAAGGAATAGCAATAAGAAATCATTGATATCAAGATTTGGAAATGTTGAATATATAATAGAAAATGGATTAAATTCAGAATTGTTTGATATAGTATTTGAATGTGTTGGTTCAGAAGAAGCTATAGAACAATCATTAAAATATGCTGGAACGAGAGCACAAATTATTATGGTTGGTAATCCATATGGAGATATTAATTTGTCACAAAACATATATTGGAAAATATTAAGAAAGCAATTAACTGTTAAAGGAACATGGAATTCAACATATGATGGTAAAAATGAATCAGATTGGACAGTTGTTAGAAATATGTTGCAAAATAACCAGATTAATACATCCGATATGATTACACAAAAATATCATCAAATGGATCTGATAAAAGCACTTAATGTTATGAAAAATCATTTAGAATCGTATTGTAAAATTATGACATTTTGGAATGAGGAATAATTATGAATAATGGGAAAATATCTGCATCTATGATGTGTTCAAATT
>ERZ1034901.425-NODE-425-length-33763-cov-12.322297_pt1 | contig 33763 bp, 17 predicted proteins | sample MGYA00520628_ERZ1034901 | MGnify/ENA primary metagenome ERZ1034901 (study PRJEB33766, sample SAMN09781783) | gut metagenome | biome: gut microbiome | host: Homo sapiens | place: Madagascar | study: EMG produced TPA metagenomics assembly of the PRJNA485056 data... | reverse complement strand
ATGTTCACACTTATCGGTTCGTTGAATCTGATTTTTAAAGAACTTTTCGCTGTTTGATCAGCGAAGGATCGAAATCATATAGAAGTCGTTTCCTTTTGTCAAGTGCTCGTGAAAAGAATTTTTAATTTCGATTCAGAGCTGCTTGTTTTTTGCTGCCTCGTTTCCGAAGCAGGATGCGAATTATGGAGAAGAGAATTCGCTTTGTCAAGAGTTCCGAAAAAAATAATTTTTGAATCCCTGGATATGGAAAAGCCGTCCGGTCCCGATGCGGGAGGACGGCTTCTGAGCAATCGATTCGGATCAATCAGCCGAGCGGCGCGATCTTTCCTTCTGCCTCAAGCTCCTTTCTGCGGGATTCCTTGAGAACATTCACCCAGACATGGCTTCTTCCGGTGCTGTCCTCTTCAAGGTAGACGCCCTGGAGCTCGGGGCTGAATCCCGGGAACCGGTTGATCCCCTCCGCGAGCGCAAGGAAGTATTCGAGCACCGGACCGCCCCATACTTCACCCGGGACGCAGCAGATGACGCCGGGCGGGTACGGGAGCGCTCCCTCGAGCGCAATGCGGCCTTCAGCCTCCTCGAGCGGCACGTATTCGGCATTCCCGCGCATGAATTCGAAGTGCGCGGTCTGGGCGTCTAGCGCGATCTTCGGGAAATGCGCCCGGCGGAACATCGCCTTCTGCAGGTCCTTGATGTTGTATTCGCGGCAGTAGTCGTGCATTTCCTGGCAGATTTCGCGGATGCGGTAGCCTTCGTAGCGGTTTTCGTGCGCGGAATAGACCTGGGGAATCACGTCCTTCATGAGCGCATCGGCTTCAAGAAGCTTCTCAAAGCGCGCAATCTGCGTCGTGAGGGACGAAATCTTAGCTGTCGTCTGCGAGGGCGTGAGCAGGAAGAGAATGGAATTCAGGTCGCACTTCTCAGGCACGACGCCGTGGGCGCGCAGATAGTTGGCGAGAATCGTCGCCGGAACGCCGAAGTCCTCATATTCGCCCGTTTCGGTATCGATGCCGGGCGTCGTGAGAAGGAACTTGCACGGATCCACAAAATACTGATTGGCGCCGTACCCCTCAAAGGCGTGCCAGCGTTCGCCCGGCTTGAACTGGAAGAAGCGCTGGTCCTTCGCAATCGTCTCCGTCGGATAGCTCTCCCAGGGACGGCCCGCCACGAGCGGGGGCACAAAGGGCTGAATGTAGCTGCAGGTGCGCTTGATCTGCTTTCTTGCCTCAATGCCGATCTTCACGCACTCGTCCCAGATGCGGAGCCCCGAGACGCCCGAGTGCATCTTGGCATTGATGTCGATCGACGCAAAAAGCGGATAGAAGGGGCTCGTCGAGGCATGAAGCATGAAAGCGTTGTTCACCTGCTTGTGCGAGACGTAGCGCTCCTGCCCGCGCACATGAGCGTCCTTCTTGTGAATCTGCGAGGTCTGGGAGAACCCCGCCTGCTGCTTATGCACCGACTGCGTGACGAAGATGCCCGGATCCTCGGGCTTCAGATCAAGGAGCAGAGGCGAGCAGTCCTTCATCATTGGGATGAACTGTTCGTAGCCCACCCAGGCCGAGTCGAAGAGGATGTAGTCGCAGAGATGACCGATGCGGTCGAGCACCTGGCGGGCGTTGTAGATCGTGCCGTCATAGGTGCCAAGCTGAATCACGGCGCAGCGGAAGGGACGCGGCGCCTCAGCGCGCTTCGGATCCACTTCCGCGGCGAGCTTTCTCAGTTCCGCCTCGTCGAAGCAGTGATTGTCGATGCCGCCGATGAAGCCGTACGGATTGCGGGCGGTTTCAAGGTAGACCGGACGGGCTCCTGCGAGAACGAGCGCGCCCTGGTGGCAGGATTTGTGGTTGTTGCGGTCGAAGAGCACGAGGTCGCCCGGCGTCAGAAGCGCCGAGAGAACAACCTTGTTCGAGGTCGACGTGCCGTTCAGAACAAAGTAGGTCTTGTCGGCATTGAAGACCTTCGCGGCATGGGCTTCAGCCGCATAGGCCGCACCCTCGTGAATGAGGAGGTCCCCCATGTCGACGTCGGCGTTGCAGAGGTCGGCGCGGAAGATCGTTTCGCCGAAGAAGTTGGCGAATTCGCGGCCGGCCGGATGACGGCGGAAGAAGGCGCCGCCCTGGTGGCCCGGGCAGTCGAACTGCTCGTTTGCCGTGCCCACGTAGCGCCTGAGGCTCCGGAAGAAGGGCGGGAGAATCTTCTCTTCATAACCTGAAGCCGCATCAATCAGCTGACGCACGAAGAAAGGCTCCTCCACCGGATCGTCGTTGACGACGCCCATGCAGCGGCCGATCCATTCGTCGGGCACGTAGCGGCCGCGCTCGACGAAGATGAAGATTGGAATGCCGAATCCATAACCCTCAACGCGGTCGAGCTCGCCGTTCTCCGCGTCCTCGACGGACATCAGAACGACGCCGGTCTCCGTCATCTCCGCTTCGGAGAGACGTACAACCTGACGATCCTGGGGAAAGTCCTTGAAGGAAACATTGTCACTCACTGCAATTGCAAGCTTCTGCATGTCCTGAAGTCCTTTGGGAAGAATGACGCGCTCTACTCAAGCGCTGATGGGTAGTGAAAAAGATCCGGGGCTCTGCTCCTCCGAACCGGGGGAAGCAGAAAAATGCGAAGTATATCGGCGACGAGCGCCCATTTTCTATTGTCGCCGATAGCGGCGCTGAGGAGCGCCGAAAAGAGAAGAAGACCGTCTTCCGGGATTCCCCGTCCGACGGTCTTCTTGCTTCTCACTGAGCTCTTCCCTGCTCCATCTCGTCTATGGGAGGGAGCAGGTCATTCGCGGACTCAGCCGACCCACTTCCTCGCGTTGCGGAAGATCCGCATCCAGCCCGAGGCGTCGGTCCAGTCATCCGGATGCCAGGAGAGCTCGATTGCGCGGTGGCTGCGCTCGGGGTGCGGCATCATGATCGTGAAGCGCCCGTCATCCGTCGTGAAGGCGGTGAGGCCGCCCTTCGATCCGTTGGGGTTCGCAGGATAGGCTTCCGCAGGCTTCCCTGCGCCGTCCACGTAGCGCGCTGCCGCGCGCGCGAGCACCGCATCATCGGCATTGAGGTATTCCACCCTGCCCTCGCCGTGGCTCACGACGATCGGAAGGACGGAACCCGCCATGCCGGAGAAGAGGATGGAGGGCGATTCGAGGAGCTCAACCGCAGCGAGGCGCGCTTCGAACTGCTCGGAGCGGTTTCTCACGAAGTTGGGCCAGTGCTTCGCGCCCGGAATGAGGCCGCGCAGACGGCTCATCATCTGGCATCCGTTGCAGACGCCGAGGCCGAAGGTATCGGGGCGGGAGAAGAAGGCCGAGAACTCTTCAACGAGCCTGTCGTTGTTGAGGATCGTCTTCGCCCAGCCGCCGCCGGCGCCGAGCACGTCGCCGTAGGAGAAGCCGCCGCAGGCGGCAAGTCCCTTGAAGTCGGCAAGATTGAGGCGCCCCGAGAGAAGGTCCGTCATGTGGACGTCCCAGGCTTCAAAGCCCGCACGCGTGAAGGCGGCGGCCATTTCGGTCTGGGAGTTGACGCCTTCCTCGCGCAGGATCGCGATCTTCGGACGAACGCCCGTGTTGATCATCGGGAGCGCAACGTCTTCGTCGACGTCGAACGTGGTCTTTGCAAAAAGACCCTTGTTCGACTCGTCGGCGACGGCGGCGAATTCCTGATCCGCGCATTCCGGGTTGTCGCGGCCGCGGGCGATTTCATGCGAGACCTCGGTCCAGGCGCTCTGGAGCTCAGCGCGCGGGAAGCTCGCGAGCACTTCGCCCTCGCGGACGATTTCAAGCTTGTCTTCCTCGAGGAGCTCGCCCACGAAGTGGCAGCAGTGCGAAAGGCCGAAGGCGCGCATCTGCGCGACCACTTCTTCCGTACGATCCGCCGGGATCTGAATGAGGGCGCCGAGTTCCTCGTTGAAGAGGGTATTGAGCACCGTGGCTCCCTTTTCCTGGAGGAGCGACGAGAGATCAAGGCGAATGCCGATGCGGGAGGCGAAATTCATTTCCGCCGCGGCGGCAAAGAGGCCGCCGTCGGAGCGGTCGTGATAGGCGAGAACGCACCCGGCGAGCTCGAGCTTTCTCAGAGCCGTAATGAAGCGGCCGAGAAGCGCCGGATCCTCGCAGTCGGGCGCCTCGTCGCCGAAGCGCTGCGTCGTCTGCGCGAGGATCGAGCCGCCCATGCGGTTTTTGCCCTGACCGAGGTCAACGAGGACCAGAACGGATTTGTCGACGCCCTTGCCGCGGCGAAGTTCGGGCGTGAGCGTGAGCGCCGCATTGGTGACCGGAGCAGCGGCGGAAACAATGAGGGAGACCGGAGACGTGACCGTCTTCTTCTCGCCCGCTTCCGTCCAGTTGGTGCGCATGGAGAGCGAGTCCTTGCCGACCGGAATCGAAATGCCGAGACCGATGCAGAAGCGGCTTGCCGCCTTGACGGCGTCAAAGAGCCGCGCGTCTTCGCCCGGAGCGCCGCAGGCGGCCATCCAGTTGGCCGAAAGCTTCACGCGGGGGAGCTCGATATCGGCAGCGGCGAGGTTCGTGAGCGCTTCGCCGATCGCCATGCGGGAGGCGGCAGCCGAATTGATGACGGCGAGCGGCGTGCGCTCGCCCACGGCCATCGCTTCGCCGCGCAGCGTCTCGAAGCCGAGCGTCGTGACGGCGCAGTCCGCCACCGGCACCTGCCAGGGACCGATCATCTGGTCGCGCGCAACAAGGCCGCCCACCGAACGGTCGCCGATCGTGATGAGGAAGGACTTGCTCGCCACCGACGGATGACGGATGACGCCGTAGGCCGCGTCCTCAAGATCGATGCCTTCCTCGGCAAAGGGCGTAAGGAACTTCTTCTCATGCTTCACATCGCGGTGCATGCGCGGGGCCTTGCCGAGAAGCACTTCCATCGGCATGTTGACGGCATCGGCTTCGCCCGGACGCTCGACGAGAAGATCAGCCTCTTCCGTAATGCGGCCGATGACGGCATAGGGGCAGCGCTCGCGCCTGCAGAAGGCGTCGAAGCGTTCGAGCCCCGCCGGGTCGAGCGCGATCACGTAGCGCTCCTGCGATTCGTTGCACCAGACTTCGAGCGGCGACATGCCGGTCTCTTCAACCGGAACCTTCGAGAGGTCGAAGCGCGCGCCCTTCCCTGAAAGGTCGGCAAGTTCAGGCATGGCGTTCGAAAGACCGCCCGCGCCCACGTCGTGAATGGCAAGAATCGGGTTCTTTTCGCCCATCGACCAGCAGCGGTCGATCACTTCCTGCGCACGGCGCTCCATTTCGGGGTTGCCGCGCTGAACGCTGTCGAAGTCGAGCGCTTCGGAATTGGCGCCCGTATTCATCGAGCTCGCGGCGCCGCCGCCGAGACCGATGCGCATGCCCGGGCCGCCGAGAACAATCAGAAGGCTTCCCGCCGGGGGAACGAGCTTCTTCGTCTGATCGTCGCGGATGCTGCCGATGCCGCCCGCGAGCATGATGGGCTTGTGGTAGCCGTAGCGGGTGCCGCCCACGTTCGCTTCAAAGGCGCGGAAGTAGCCGAGGAGATTGGGACGGCCGAATTCGTTGTTGAAGGCGGCGCCGCCAAGCGGGCCTTCGGTCATGATGGAGAGCGGGGTCGCAATGCGGCCGGGCGCGCCGTAGGCCTTGGCGGAAGCTTCGCCCGTCGCGCAGTCCGTGTCGTTTTCCCACTTCTGCGGCGCTTCAGGGAGATGAAGCGCGGAGGTCGTGAAGCCCGTGAGGCCCGCCTTCGGACGAGCGCCGCGGCCGGTCGCGCCCTCGTCGCGGATTTCGCCGCCCGAACCGGTGGAAGCGCCCGGGAAGGGAGAAATTGCGGTCGGGTGGTTGTGCGTTTCAACCTTGAAGACGGTGTGAACGCGTTCGGTTTCGCGGCGGAAGGTCGCGCCGAAGGGATCCTTTTCGTCGGGACGCGGATAGAGGCGGACCACATCGCGGCCTTCGAAAATGGCCGCATTGTCGGCATAGGCCGTGATGGTTCCGAGGGGCTGCGCCTTATGCGTATCGCGGATCATGCCGAAGAGCGTTTCCTCGCGCTCTTCGCCGTCGATGGTCCAGCGGGCATTGAAGATCTTGTGGCGGCAGTGTTCGGAATTGGCCTGCGCGAACATCATGAGTTCGACGTCGGTCGGATCGCGCTGAAGGCGCGTGAAGGCGTCGGCAAGGTATTCAACCTCGTCCTCGGAAAGCGCAAGACCCATCGAGAGGTTTGCGTCCTCAAGGGCCTTCTTCCCTTCCGCCATCAGCGGAACGGTCTCCATGGGCTTGCCCGCGAGATCCGTGAAGAGGTTTTCGCGCGGATAGTCGACGGGAACCACGGACTCCGTCATGCGGTCATGCAGAAGAGCCAGAAGCGCGCCGCGCTTTTCTTCCGACAGTTCGGCGCCCTCATTGAGCGCGATCGTGAAGATCGTGCCGCGCTCAACGCGGAGCACCTTTTCGATGCCGCAGTTGCGGGCGATGTCGGTAGCTTTCGAAGCCCAGGGCGAAATCGTGCCGAGACGCGGCACCACCAGAGCTTCGAGAGAGGCCGTAATGGCCTTGTCGGGGCCCGGGCCGTAGTCGAGAAGCGACGCGAGGCGCGAGGATTCGGTATCCGTAAGCTCGTCCGAGGCATGCACAAAATGAATGAAGCGGCTCGAAACCGCTTCAACGGACGGCTCAACGGCACGAAGCGCGCGAAGAAGACGTTCTTCACGGAAGTCCGAGAGCGCACGGGGGCCTTCAAGGTCAAAAACGATGCCGGCAAGGGACGCCATAGCTGCTGATTCCTGTGGAAGGGAAAAAATCGGGATCCTGTCCGCTTTGAGCCGCGAGCGCGGGGAGAGAGCGTCAGGAAAATTAGGGATAGCCTTAGATTATAAAAGACCCGCTCCATGCAAGGATCTTCGGCCGCAAAGGTTTTGAGGATCTCTTTTCAGCGTTCGCAAAATCCCTTGAGCCCCGGCAAAACCTGCAGCCTGCCGGGGCTCTTTCTTACTGGCGTCGGATCCGCCGCGGGTTTCCCGCGAGCGCTCGCCGGCGCTTAAACCGGCCAGTCCTCAAGCTTCTCCGCCGCATCCCAGAGCGCCCATTCGAGGCGGCTAGACGTGAGGTAGTTTTCCGTCATGCGCGCACGACCTTCCGGCGTTTCCCCGCGGGCAAGCCGGTCCGCGAGCGCGACGGCGCTTTCGACCGTCTTCGAATAGGCCGGGTCGCCGTAAGCGGAAAGCCATTCCCGGTACGGGTTCTCCGCCCTGATGTTTTCAGCGATGAAGCGGCCCGCGGTCTCATACATTGTGAAGCAGGGAAGAAGCGCCGCCCAGGCTTCGCCGGCGGTGCCTTCCTCTGAAGCCTTTGCTTCCCAGGAGGCGTAGAAGAGCGTCGTCGGACGAAGCCTCATGAAAGGAGCCGTGTCGCGGCCGGCGCTGAACTTTTTGAGAAGATCCAGCGTCCAGGTCTCGGTGCCTGCCGTGTCTTTGATCCATTGCGCGAGGAGCGAGCGGTCTTCCGGGTTCTCAAGCTTTGCGCAGGCGCGCGAGAGGCTCGCCGCATAATTTTTGAGGTAGCCCGCATTCTGAGCGAGGTACCAGAGAATTTTGTCCTTTTCGATGGTGCCGTCCGCAAGCGCCTTCAGAAAAGGATGATCAATGACGGCGCGCTCAATGGGACGGGCGCGTTCAAAAGCTTCCGCGGACCAGGAAGCCGCAGCATGGGACGCTGCATTGGCCCGAGGAAGAAATGCAAAGCCGAGAAGCGCCGCAGACTGACTGAGAAGCGTGCGGCGGGAAGTGAGGAATGTCATGAGGCAAAAGCTGCAGATTTGACTGCAGCCGGAATGAAGGGATGAAGCGAAGCGCCTTCATCGGGGAAAACTGCGCCTTTTTGGAACCCACCACTTTAATGCTCCCGGCGCTGTCCGGCAGACCGGTCATTGCGGCAAAAAGATCCCCGGCCGCGCTCAGGCTGACCGGGGTTCCTTTTATTGTTCATTGAATCCAGCGCCTACACCAGGCCAAGCCAGCTCCAGTAGGTAGCGGTAAGAAGCAGAACGAGGAGATAGGCGGCAGCCGTGAGGATGATGCCCGTAAAGGCAAAAGTCTTCACGTCGAATGCGCCCGTCGAGTAGGCAATCATGTTCTGCGGCGCGTTCACCGGGAGGATGAAGCCGAAGCTGATCACGTACTGCAGAATCATCGTCATGCCGAGGATGTTGACGTTCGGATCCTGAAGTTCGCCCAGGACCGCGATGATGATCGGAATGATGGCCGAAGCGAGCCCGGCCGCGGAAGCAAACCCCAGGTGAACGATGATGAGGAAGGCCGCCATGATGGCGATGACCGCAAAGGTCGAGGCGTCGGCGAGGCTGAAGCCCGTCACGATGCAGTTGGCAAGCCACTGCGCGGCCTTGGTCGAAAGAAGCGCGGAGCCGAGCGAAATGCCGACGCCGAAGACGAGGACCGTACCCCAGTTGATGCGGTCGACCGTGCCCTTCCAATCCATGACGCCTGCTCGGGGGAGCATCAGGAACGCGATCGCGCAGACGGTGGTGGTCGTCGTATCAAAGGGATGGAGCTTCTTTTCGGTGATCCATAGGCAGAGAAGGATGAGGGAGACGATCGTGAGCTTCCATTCATTGGCGCTCATGGGACCGAGGTCCGCGAGCTGCTTTCTGACGGCGGCTTCGCCGCCCTGGAAGGGTTCGACGCTCCTTCCCAGAAGCTTCGTCACGACGAAATAGAGAACGACCGACATGAGCGCGGCAAAGGGCGCCGCGGCGATGAACCAGTCGAGCCACGAGATTTCCTGACCGGTAATGTCTCGGATGAAGTTGACGGCGACCATGTTCTGCGCGGCAGCCGTCTTGATGCCGACATTCCAGACGGAGTCGACCTGCGCAACGGTGATCATCAGCATCGCGCCGAAGGCGGATTTGATCTGCAGGCCGAAAGCCCGGATCATGCCGATCACGATCGGCACTAGGCACGCCACGCGCGCTGTGGTCGAGGGCACGAAGAAGGAGAGAATGAAGCCGCAGAGGATGATGCCGATCACGACGCGGTTGGGCGTGGCGCCGATTTTGGAGAGCGTAAAGAGCGCAATGCGCTTGTCGAGCCCCGTTCTCATCATGGCGGCGGCAAGAAAGAGCGCCGCGCCGACGAGACAAAAGGCAGGCGACGAAAAGCCCGTGAGCGCCGTCTTCATGCCGGCCGTGGTGCCGATGATGCCCGTTCCGTCGGGTTTGGGCGAGAGACCGATCAGAACGGCAATGAGCGCCATGATGAGACCGCCAGAAACCGGGAAGGAGACCGCAGTGCTCGACCAGGTGATCACGGCGAAGACCATGATGCCGATCATGCGCTGTCCGGCAACGGTAAGTCCCTGCTGCTCGGGCGCGAGGCAGATGAGCGCGAGCGCAATAAAGGCGAAGATGAGGCCGAAGCGCTTGAAGAAGCCGGGCTTCGGCTCCCCGGCCCTGCCGGCATCAAGAGGCGCCCTCGCGGAATTGACTTCCGTTGAGGGCGGACGGGAATCTGTGGAGAGATTGGCGGCACTCGTCATGGTTGTCTGATCTTTGTTGTGTTGGAGCGGGAAAAGAGAAAGGAGCAAGAACCGTGCCGGATGCGTCGGCTTCAGAGGAGAAGGTCCCTTGAGAAGGCTTTGCCTTGCCTGCTGCCGACCCGCCCTCGTCCAAAATTCATAGGGAGAGCAGGCGTCCGGCCGAAAGAGCTGCTGCAGAGAGAAGCCTCATCGGAGTGAAGGACGTGCGCGCACGCACCAAATCAATGCATTGAAGAGAAAATCCTGCTCGCTAAAGGTGAAGAAAAGGCGCCGGTCTTTTCACGGATCCGGCGCCCTTTCTGCTTCAGGTCAGAGGAAAGAGACCCCCGTCATCGCCAGGAGCGGGCGGTGCGCTCCTCGCGCAGTTCCTTGAGCCAGGCATCAACGGCCCTCGCGCACTCGCGTCCTTCAGCGATGGCGTTGACGACAAGCGACTGCCCGCTTCTGCCGTCGCCCGCGGCGAAGACGCCTTCGGAAGCCGTGCGCCAGGCGCCCGCGCCATGAACCGGCGCCTCGATGCTTCCGCGCTTGTCGGTGCCGAGACCGAGCGCTTCGACGAGGCGATGAGAAGGATGCGCGTAGCCCATGGCGATCAGCACCACGTCCGCAGGAATTTCCTTTTCCGTGCCTTCAACCGGCGTGATCTTTCTCCCCGGTCCCCAGGTGACCTCAACGGTCTTCACGCCCGTCACGGCGTCCTCGCCCGTGAAGGACGTGGTGCTCGTGGAGAAGAGCCTCACGCAGCCTTCCTCCTGCGAGGTGGACGTGCGCTTGATTTTCCGCCAGTCGGGCCATTCCTTAAGGAGATCCGCCTTTTCGGGGAGTTCGGCGTGATAGTCGAGCTGCGTCACGGATTTGGCTCCGAGACGGTTCGCCGTGCCGATGCAGTCGCTTGCCGTTTCGCCGCCGCCGATCACGACGACGCGTTTTCCGCGCACGTCGATCGGATTGGGGACGCCTCCGGCATTGACCCGGTTCTGCGCGATAAGGAAGTCGAGCGCGAAGTGGATCCCCTTCAAGCTCCGGCCGGGAAGCGGCAGGTCGCGGGGCACCTCGGCGCCGAGCGCGAGGACGACGGCGTCGTTCGCCGCAGAGAGCTTCTCGATCGAAATCGTGTCGACGGAATCATCGTGCACGCCGTTTTCGAGCGTCTCATCGTTTCTCCCCGCGCTCACGCGGGTCGAGAGGACGAACTTCACGCCTTCGCGCACGAGCTGATCGAGCCGTCTGTCGAGCACTTCCTTCGAGAGCTTGAAGTCGGGAATGCCGTAGCGCAGAAGCCCGCCCGCCTTGTCCATCTTTTCGTAGACCGTGACCTCGTGGCCCGCGCGCACAAGCGCCTGGGCGCAGGCGAGCCCCGCGGGGCCCGAACCCACCACGGCAACCCGGCAGCCGGTCTTTGCGAAGGGGAGCACCGGCTGCACGAGCCCGTGCTCGAAGGCGTATTCGGCAATCTTGCGCTCGATCGACTTGATGCCGACCGCCTCGCGGTGGATGCCGAGGGTGCAGCTCTCCTCGCAAAGCGCCGGGCAGATGCGTCCGGTGATTTCGGGGAAGCTGCTCGTCTCGGAGAGCACCTCCCAGGCGCTCTGATAGTCCCCGTCCGTCACGTACTGCTGGAAGTCCGGCATCTGGTTGTGAAGGGGACACCCGTGCGAGCAGAAGGGAATGCCGCAGTCCATGCAGCGCGCCGCCTGATCGTGCGCCTCGTCGTCGGTGAGCGTCGAAATGAATTCGCGGAAGTGATGAATGCGGATCACCGCGGGTTCATGCTTCGGCTCAATGCGCTCGTACTTGAGAAAACCTTTGTCGAGTCCCATTTTCAGTGCTCCTCATCCCGGGAAAGTTCGGCGAGCGCCTTGCGGTACTCAAGCGGGAAAACCTTGGTGAAGCGCCCGAGCGCCTCGCCCCAGTCGTCGAGAATTGCGCGCGCAGCAGGACTGCCCGTGAGCGCGAGATGCCTTTCAAGAAGTCCGCGGAGCACTTCTTCGTCCGAAAGACCGAGGTGCTTGGGCTCAATCGCCGGCTGCCCGGACTTCGGGAGCACCTTCGAGAGCGTGAACTTGCCGCTGCTCATGCGGCCGGCAAGCGAGTTCTCCGGGTCATAGACATAGGCCATGCCGCCCGACATGCCGGCGGCGAAGTTGCGCCCGGTGCGTCCGAGCACAACCACCGTGCCGCCCGTCATGTATTCGCAGCCGTGGTCGCCCACGCCCTCAACCACAGCGCTCGCGCCGGAGTTGCGCACGGCAAAGCGTTCGCCGGCGACGCCCGAAATGAAGACTTCGCCGGAAGTGGCGCCGTAGAGGCAGGCATTGCCGGCAATGACGTTCTCTTCGGGCTTTCCGTCAAAGGCGTCGCTCTTCCTAAGCGCAATGGAGCCGCCCGAGAGGCCTTTCCCGACATAGTCGTTGGCGCCGCCCGTGAGGCGCAGCGAAATGCCTTGTCCGAGGAATGCGCCGAAGCTCTGTCCGGCAATGCCGTGGAGCCTGAAGAGCGCAAAGTCTGCGGGAAGCGATTCCTTCCCGGCTTCAGCCGCGACGCCCGAAAGGAGCGTGCCGACGGCGCGGTCGGTATTCCCGACCGGGGAATCCACCTCGAAGGGCTTGCCCGTCTTCAGCGCGTCGCGAAGCTTCCCGACGTACTGCATGTCGAAAGCCTTCTCGAGCTCGTGATCCTGCGGTTCGCAGGAGAAGATCGGATCTCCCGACGGATTTTCCGAACGATGAAGAATGCGGTCGAGATTGAGGAGATTTCCCTTCGTGCCGGGCGCGTGGTCAACCTTCTTCAGAAGCTCGGTATGGCCGATCAGCTCATCGAAGTGCCTGACGCCGAGGCTTGCCATGATTTCGCGAACTTCGCGGGCGACGAAGCGGAAGTAGTTTTCCACGTGCTCCGGGAGACCCACGAACTGCCGGCGAAGTTCCGGATCCTGCGTGGCGATGCCCGCGGGACACGTGTTCTTCTGGCACTTGCGCATCATGAGGCAGCCCATCGCCACGAGGGGCGACGTGCCGAAGCCGAATTCGTCGGCGCCGAGAATGGCGCCGATCACCACGTCGCGGCCCGTCTTGATCTGACCGTCGACCTGAAGGCGGACGCGCGAGCGGAGCCCGTTCATGACGAGCGTCTGCTCGACGTCGGCGAGCCCGATTTCCCAGGCGCTCCCCGCGTGCTTGATGGAGGTGGCGGGCGCTGCGCCCGTGCCGCCGTCGTGGCCCGACACCACAATGTGATCGGCCTTGCACTTCGCCACGCCCGCGGCCACGGTGCCGATGCCGACCTGGGAGACGAGCTTCACGCTCACGCCCGCATTGACGTTCGCGTACTTGAGGTCGAGTATGAGCTGCGCCAGATCCTCGATCGAGTAGACGTCATGGTGGGGCGGAGGCGAAACGAGTCCGATGCCGGGGAGCGAATGGCGCAGCATGCCGATGTACTTCGAGACCTTGTGTCCCGGGAGCTGGCCGCCTTCGCCGGGCTTCGCGCCCTGCGCCATCTTGATCTGAATGAGGTCGGCATTGGCGAGGTAGTCCGTCGTGACGCCGAAGCGCCCGGAAGCCACCTGACGCACTCGGGAGCGGAGGCTGTCGCCCTTCTTCAGGGGATAATCGACGACGACGTCGTCGCCGAGAACCGCCTTAAGGGTCGTTGCCTTCCCGATCACGCCGTTTCTGCGGACGTCCTCGCCGCCTTCGCCCGAATTGCTCATGGCGCCGAGACGGTTCATGGCGACCGCCATCGTCACGTGCGCTTCCGTGGAGATGGCGCCCATCGACATCGCAGCCGTCGAGAAGCGGCGGATGATGAGCTCTTCCTTCTCCACGCTCTCGAGCGGCACGGACTTGCCCGGCACGAACTCGAAGAGCCCGCGGATCGTGAGGAGCTTCTTCGTCTGATTGTTGATCGTCTCTGCGTACTTCTCGTACTCTTCCCAGCTCTTCTGACGTACGGCGCGCTGCAGATGCACGATCGCTTCCGGGGTCCAGAGGTGGGATTCCCCGTCCTCGCGGAACATGTAGTTGCCGCCTGCGGGGAGCACCGGCGTCATCATGATCGGAGTCGAGAAGGCGCGGCGGTGAATTTCAACCGCTTCCCGGGCGACGTCGAAGAGGTCTAGCCCCTCGATCGGGCTCGGCGTATTCGTGAAGTACTTGTCGACGAAGGACTTTCTGAGACCCACGGCCTCAAAGATCTGCGCGCCCACATAGGACATGTAGGTCGAGATGCCCATGCGGGCCATGATCTTGTAGAGACCCTTGTCGATCGCGTGGATGTAGTTCTCTTCAAAGCGCTCCCGGTCCTCTTCCGTTCTGGCGAGGCTCTCCACGACGGAGAGCGCGAGATAGGGATGCACGGCTTCAGCGCCGTAGCCGCCCAGGGCCGCGAAGTCGTGAACCGAGCGCGCGGAGCCCGTTTCGACGACAAGCCCCGTGCTCGTGCGCAGGCCGTGCTCGACGAGGCACTGGTGAACGGCCGAAGTGGCGAGAAGCGCCGGGATGGCGACGCGGTCGCGGTTCACCTTGCGGTCCGTGAGGATCAGGATGTTGATGCCGCTCTTCACGGCATCAACAGCGGCGGCGCGGATGCTCGCCAAGCGCGCTTCAATGCCGTCGGGGCCCCAGGAGAGCGGATACGTGATGTCGAGTTCGCGGGAATGGAACTTGTCGTCCGTGAAGCGGCTGATCGAGCGGATGCGCTCCATCTGCGCTTCAGTGAGCACCGGCTGCTCGACCTCAAGGCGAACCGGGGGATTCGTTGCCATGATGTTGAGAAGGTCCGGACGCGGGCCGATGAAGCTCACGAGCGACGTCACCATTTCCTCGCGGATCGGATCGATCGGCGGGTTCGTCACCTGAGCGAAAAGCTGACGGAAATAGTCGTAGAGCATCTGCGGACGCTCTGAGAGGCAGGCGAGCGGCGCGTCGTTCCCCATCGACATCACCGGGTCCTGTCCCTCGCGGGCCATGGCCTTCAGAATCCGCTCAACGTCCTCGCGGCTGAAGCCGAAGACGCGCATGAGGGACTTCTGCGGGAGCGCAAGCTTCTCAGGCGCAGGCGTCTCGTGAATGTCGTCGATGCGGATCCGAATCTTGTCGATCCATTCCTGATAGGGATGCTGCGTGGCGAGCGAGGTCTTAAGCTCCTCGTTCCCGATGATTCTCCCCTGCTCCATGTCGATCAGGAGGATCTTTCCGGGCTCGAGCCTCCAGCGGCGGCGGATGCGGGATTCCTCGATCTGCACGGCGCCCGATTCGGAGGCCATGACGACAAGGTCGTCCTTGGTGGTGAGGTAGCGCGCGGGCCTGAGGCCATTGCGGTCGAGAATCGCGCCCACCTGGCGGCCGTTCGTGAAGGCGACCGCGGCCGGGCCGTCCCAGGGTTCCATGAGCGCGGCGTTGTATTCGTAGAGCGCGCGAAGCTTCGGATCCATCGAGGCATTCTTTTCCCAGGCCTCGGGGATCAGCATCATCGCCGCCTGAGCGAGCGGGTAGCCGCCCATGACGAGGAGTTCAAACGCATTGTCGAAGGATGCCGAGTCGGACTGGCCCTGGAAAATAAGAGGCCAGACCTTGTCGAGGTCGCTCCCGAGCACGGGCGAGGAAATATGCTTTTCGCGCGCCTGAATCCAGTTGAAGTTGCCCCGCAGCGTATTGATTTCGCCGTTGTGGGCGATCATGCGGAAGGGGTGCGCGAGCTGCCACTGCGGGAAGGTGTTGGTCGAGAAGCGCTGGTGGATCATCGCGAGCGCGGAGGTGCAGCGGGCGTCCTGCAGGTCGCGGTAGTAGACGCCGACCTGGGTGGCAAGAAGCTGCCCCTTGTAGACCACGGTTCTCGCCGAACACGAGCAGATGTAGAACTCGCCGCAGTGCCTCAGCTTCAGATTGGCGATGGCGATCGAGCTCCGCTTTCTGATGATGTAGAGCTTTCTTTCGAGCGCATCCGTCACGAGAACATCAGGGCTGTGCCCGATGAATATCTGCCGTATCACCGGCTCCTTCTCGCGCACGACGGGCGACATCGGCATGTCGCGGTCGACGGGCACGTCGCGCCAGCCGAGGATCACCTGGCCTTCGGCGCGCACCGCGCGCTCGATTTCTTCCTGACAGGCGTGGCGCGAGGCTTCCTCGCGCGGCAGAAACACCATCCCGACGCCGTATTCGCCGGCGGGCGGAAGCTTCACGCCCTGGTTCATCATGTCGTCGCGATAGAGCTGATCCGGAATCTGAATGAGGATGCCAGCACCGTCGCCCTGCAGGGGATCGGCGCCGACAGCTCCGCGGTGGCGCAGGTTCTTCAGAACCTCGAGCGCCTGGCTCACGATGCTGTGGCTCTTCTGGCCCTTGATGTGCGCGATAAAGCCGACGCCGCATGCGTCGTGCTCGTACTCGCTCCGATATAAGCCGCCGGTATTCTCCATTTTGTTCCTTACCCTGAAGCATCGTCGGAGAAGGCGGACGGACTGAAGTCTTCAAGCCTTTAGCCGCACCCTGGTCTCGTTCTCTGCCCCGTGCTGGTCTGCCGTCGACCCGGCTTTTCTTCCGTAAAGCCTTCCGAGGGGCTTGCGGAACCGGGTCTGCAGACGTTTTTCTTGACATGCGCCTGAAGCAAACCATCAGTGATTCGCTCTGAGCGCGGGGGTCGCCCGCTCCGCGCTGAGCGGAGACAGGCCTGAGGCATTAAGAATGCTTGATTGCGGATGCCGTCAATCCGGGTTCTCCCGAGGAGAAGGCGGTGCAAGCATTGATCGAAGTCATAAAAAAGAAAATTCGAACCTTGCCTTCTGGGAGAAATGCCTTAGAGAGGAGGCGATTCTCCTTATGACTTTTTGGGGAGAAAAGCATAAAAAATCCCCCGGCGCCGAAGGAAGGCTTTCCGGGGGACTTCCGGGACCGCACATGGCGGTTCCCAGAACGGCAGCTCAGGGAAACTGATCAGGCTGCGGCAGTCTTCTGCTTTCCGCGCAGGCTGTGGAGAACCACAACCGACACGATCAGAAGAAGAAGCGCCGTGCCGAGCGAGAGCCAGAGGTTCCCGTGCGAGAGGCCGGCGACGAGGTAGCCCACGGCCGAGCAGGCGGCAACGAGAAGCGCATAGGGCAGCTGCGTCGCCACGTGCTCGATGTGGTTGCATCCTGCGCCTGCCGACGAAAGAATCGTCGTATCGGAAATCGGAGAGCAGTGGTCGCCGAAGACCGAACCCGCGAGGGTGGCCGAAAGAACAACAATCGTGAGCGAGGGATCAATGCCCTGAACGACCGGCACGACGATCGGGATGAGGATGCCGAAGGTGCCCCAGGCCGTGCCCGTCGAGAAGGCGAGGAAGGCCGCGATCACGAAGACGACCGCCGGGAGGAAGAGCGAGAGGCCCGCGCCCGACTGCGTCACGATGGACTCGACGAACTGCGGCGTACTGATGAGGTCGCGGCAGACGCCCGAAAGCGTCCAGGCGAGAATCAGGATGATGTTGGCCGGGAGCATGAGCTTCATGCCCTCAAGCAGCCCCTGCATGAAGTCGCTGAAGGGGACGAGCCTCCTCGGCACGTAGAGGATGAAGGCGACGAGGACGGCGCCGAAGGCCGCCCAGACGAGGGCCGATGCAGCGGACGAATTCCCGATCGAGGACTGGAAGGTGTGGTACGCCGGATCGTCGCCCCAGTAGCCGCCCGAATACATGAGCGAAAGGACGGCGAGCACGATGAGGGCGCAGATCGGAATCAGCATGTCTGAAACCTTGCCCCTGGGATTGGGCTTCGGAGGCTCAGCGCCCCCTCCCTTCACGCCGCCGGTGTCGCCCGCGGCGGCGCGTTCTTCAGAACGGCGCATGGGGCCGAAATCGAGGCCCGTGGCGATGATGAAGAACACCATGAAGATCGAAAGGAGCGCGTAGAAGTTCCAGGGGATCGAGGCGATGAAGGCCACCATGTCGGACTCAAAGACGCCGTTGCCCTTCAGGGACGAGCCCACGGCAGCCGCCCAGGAGGATACGGGCGCGATGATGCAGACCGGAGCCGCCGTCGAGTCGATGATGTAGGCGAGCTTCGCGCGCGAGACGTTGTAGCGGTCGCAGAGCGGACGCATCACGGTGCCGACGGAGAGGCAGTTGAAGTAGTCGTCGATGAAGATCAGGATGCCGAGGCCCGAGGTCGAAAAGAGCGTCGCCCGGCGCGTCTTCACGCGCTCGACCGCCCAGTTGCCGTAGGCCTTGGTGCCGCCCGACATGGCAACCACATAAACCAGGGCGCCGAGAAGCGAGGTGAAGATCAGGATGTTGAAGTCGACCTTGTTGCCCATCAGCGTGAAGGTCGTCTGCAGCGTATCCATGATGACGTTCCCGTCGGTGCCGATCGTGTAGATCAGGGTGCCCGTCAGGATGCCGATCAGGAGAGATGAGAGCACTTCCTTCGTAAGAAGCGCAAGAACGATGGCAACAATCGGCGGAACGATGGACAGCCATCCAGCGGCGTAGGGTTCCATATTTTTTTGTTTTTGTCTGAGGATGCCTTCACGGGCGCGATTTGAAGAAACGCTGCGCCGGCACCCGGTTCATCGGGGAAGGCTCTGCCTCTTAAGGGGCAGAGCCGCAATCATCCCCGCATTATGCAACAAGTTGTTGCTCGGGAAATGTTTTGAGCAGAAGGCCGGCAGACTTCGCCGCTCCCGGCATAAATCCCGTCCTTCCTACTCCTGAAGTCCGATCCGGCTCGCCGGAGGCGGCGTCAGGGTTTTCTCGCATAGCACATTTTCAGCCCCAAAAACGGGACTTTTTTTGCGGATTTATCCCAGTTTTTAAGTCCGTGAATCGGACTTCTGAAAAGAGAAACTTTCGAAACCTGAACGAGCGGCAGAGCTGCCGCCCCCTATTCCTTCGGAGTTTCCAAATGACCTCACTCAGCTCCTACGCTCTTACGCTGCGAGGAAGAGACTATTCGCCCCTCATCGTGGGCGGCATGGGCACGAATATTTCCACGGCCGAGCTGGGTCTCGCCGTTGAAAAGCTCGGCGGCATTTCTCATCTTTCCGACGCCATGCTGATGGACGTCTCCGACCGCCTTTTCGGCACGCGCTTCACCGCCGCCAAGGCAAAGCTCTACGCGGGCCTGAGGGACGCCGCAGATAAATCGGCCGAGCTCTTTGATCTCAACGCCGTTCGCGAGGCGACCATCCGCTACATCTCGAACGTCATGCAGCGCACCACCGGCCGCGGGCTCATGCTCATCAACTGCATGGAAAAGCTCACGATGAATTCGGGGCTCGACACGCTCAAAACCCGCCTCAACGCGGCGCTCGACGCCGGGATCGACGGCATCACGCTCTCGGCGGGGCTCCACCTCTCGAGCTTCCGCCTGATGTCGGAAAACAAGCGCTTTCACGATGCGCTCCTCGGGATCATTGTTTCCTCGTCGCGCGCGCTCAACCTCTTTCTCAGAAAGAGCGCCGCAACGGGGCGTCTTCCCGACTACGTCGTGGTTGAAGGGCCTCTCGCCGGCGGCCACCTCGGCTTCGGCATGGAGGACTGGAAGAATCATTCGCTCGAAGCAATCGTGAAGGAAGTGAAGGCCTTTCTTGCGGAAAAGAACCTCTCCATTCCCGTGATCGCCGCGGGCGGAATCTTCACGGGCGGGGACGCCGCGCGCTTCATGGGCGAGGTCGGAGCGAACGGCATTCAGGCCGCCACCCGCTTTGCCGTCACTGAAGAGAGCGGCCTCACGTGCGCCGCCAAGCAGGCGTTCTTCAATTCGAAGCCCGAAGACATCGAAGTAAACGGCCTCTCCCCCACGGGCTATCCGATGCGCATGCTGAAGTGCTCTCCGGCGATCGAAAGCGACATCCGTCCCAACTGCGAAGCCTACGGATATCTTCTCAATCACGGCGAATGCGCTTATCTCAAGGAATGGAAGCTCCGTCATGAAGCGATGAGCGCTGGCGAACCCGTTCCCCCGAAGGAAAAGGGCTGCCTCTGCACGCATATGCGGAACTATAAAGTGTGGACGTGCGGCGCCATGGCTTCGCGCCTTCATGAAACCTCCATCCAGAAGGAGGACGGCGAGTGGATCCTTCCCACGGCCGCCGACGTCTACGAGGACTACATGGAGAGCACAGGCGACGAAATTCGTCTGCCGAAGGCCGCGCAGGAGTACCTCAGGGAGCATCAGGCGCTCCGGACGAACCTCAGTGCCGGATTTGTCCCTCAGGTTGCTCCGCAGATCTTTCAGCCTTTTGCAGGCACGAATCGGGAAGTTTCCGCCAAGGCCGGCTCATAACTTAGCGGCAGGCATGACCGATTGAACCGCCTCTTCAGAGGCTCGAGCCTTCTCCGGACGATATCCCCCGGAGAAGGCTTTCTTGTGCCGTGGGGAACCAGGCTCTTCTCATAAAATCCGCCTCATCGGCGGACTTCTCCGGCGAGAACGATGTTCTAACGGTTTTGCGCCCGGGATCGTTTTTGTTCCGACAGAAAGCGGATTGAGACGCCGCTCGGCTGCCAATGGGTTGCCAAGATCATCAAGATCTACCAGGCCGAAGGCTTTGACTGCGCCGCTGCCGGCAAGAAGTGCGGCATGAGTGAGCGAGCTGCAATGAAGCTCCTCAGAAGCTTCGGAACCGATCTCTCTGCTGTCCGCAGAAAGAAAAGGCCGCTGACGAAAAGTTCTCCGTCAATGGCCTTTTCCTTTTAAAGAGTTACCTCTTTCAGGCTACATCACAGCTTCGCCGCCTCTCTGCCGGCAACCATGCCGGTGACGCCGGCGTAGACGTAGGCTTCGCCCGAACGGTAGCCCGTGCCGAAATGCTCGCCGAAAGCGAGGGCCCCGGCTGCATAAAGTCCCTTTGCGATGGGACGGCCCAGGAGCGTGGTGACTTCGCTCTTTTCGTTGATCGTGATGCCGCCCACCGTTTCAATCATGACGGGCTTCACCTGCAGAGCGTAGAACGGAGCCTTGAGCTCCTTCCCGTAGACCACGCGGCCGAAACGATCATGGCGCTTTTCTGCAGGGAGCCGCGTGGTTGCATTGTGGTCCTCGATATCCGCCTTAAGCCCGTCGACCGGGCAGCCGATCAGTTTCGCAAGATCCTCAACCGTATCGCACTTGTGCGCAACGCCCTGCTCGATCATCTTGCCGACAACCGGATGCAGTTCCGGCGTCACGATTTCCCAGGTCGTCTTCTGCCTGAGCATGTCGATGTTGGTCTGGGTGTAGATCACGTATTCGTTCGTGAAGCGGCGGCCCTTTTCGTTCACGAAGATGGCGCCGTTCAGAATCGGAGCGGACGAATAGAAGATGTTCTTCGTGACTTCGAGCGTCGGGCAGACCATGGCGATGTTGAGATTCGCGGTTCCCGCGCCGAGATCGGTGGCGATGATGAGGCCGTCGCCCTTGTCCTCGAGGTCCATGATGCGGCCGGTCTTCGCCCATCCGTTGGTGAAGCGCTCCACGAGCTCCTGATTGCGTCCGTAGCCGCCGGTCGCGAGAATGACGGCGTTTGCCCTGACGCGCTGCTCCTTATTCCTCACGGCAATTACGGCGCCGACGACGCGTTCGCCCTTTGCATCAAGGAGCACCTTGACGATGCGGGTGCGCTTGCGCACGGTGACGCCCTTCGTCTTCTCCACGGCCTCACCGAGCTTCTGCATGAGGGCATTGCCGCCGCCAGCAGTCTTCACGATGCGGAGCGTCGCGCCGCCGTTGGCGCGGTCTTCTTCATCCGTGAAGGTGACGCCGATATCGGCGAGGTAGTCGACGAATTTTCCCGATTCGCTGGCGATGACTTCGGCCTTCTTCTCGAGACGGCAGCCGTTGCCGTATCTGAGGATGTCTTCCTTGTAGGCCTCAACCGTGTCCTTGATATTGCGGGCCTTGTGCCAGCGCGTTCCGCAGGCGCGGATCCAGCCCGACGAAATGGCGGAGCTGCCGCCCAGAGCGGGAATCGCCTGCACGAGCATCACGGACTTCCCGGCCCTGGCCGCCTCAACGGCGGCCATGCAGCCTGCAGCGCCGCCCCCGGCAATCAGAACATCGCACGATGCATCCCACTTTTCCGAAGCGGAAGCTTCCGCGGCAGGCAGGAACGCCGCAGCGGGTGCGGCGACGGCGGCAGTCATCAGGGAACGACGGGAAATGGTCGACATTGTTCTCTCTCCTTTTTTGAAAACAGTAAACCTATTAATTGTAGTTGAGCAATCCGCTCCTCTCCGTTCGGGAAAACCTGCGCCAGTCCGCTCCCCGCCTGGCTTCGCGCCAGATTTCAAAAGACGGCATCGGGGTTTCCCCGCCGATGAAGCTGCGATTGATCTGCAGATTTTCTGCCGTCCGGACATTTGCAGGAAGCGGGGAGCCATCGGCCCGACGGGACTAAAACGTCATTGCAGATGCGGCCCGTGACGCAGCGATTGAAAGACGCAGCCCCAGGGCGCCTTCATGCCCGCGCTCTGCGACGACAGCAGCCCTGGTTCTGCCCGTCGCGAATCCTGCTTTCACTCTTCAGCCATCCCAAAAGAAGCAGTTGAAGCCAGTGCCTAACTGCTCAAGTTCGTTAACGTATCCAGGATCCGGCTTCCGTGAGCGCACTTAAAAAAACAGCACCAACTCTCCTCAGAGAATCCGCCTCATCGCCGGACTTGTCCGGCAGAACGATTTCCTAACGGTTTTGCGCCCGGGACCGTTTTCGTTCCGATAGAAAACGGATTAGACTCCATCGCACTCAATCAAAAGACCATTTTCAATAGCCTTTAATTAATCCGAGGAGACTTTCAGATGTCTGACCAGGAACTTGCTGCCGGCGCTGCCGCCCCCGACTTCACTCTTGATAGCGATTCCGGCGAATCCGTCACGCTTTCTTCCCTGAGAGGCAGGGGCGTCATTCTCTACTTCTATCCCAAGGACAACACGGCGGGCTGCACGGCCGAAGCTCAGGGCTTTCGCGACCATCGCGACGACTTTGCCGCACTCGGCTACCAGATTCTCGGCGTTTCGCGCGACAGCGTGAAGAGCCACTGCAATTTCCGCGACAAGCAGTCGCTCAACTTCCCGCTTCTTTCCGACAAGGAAGAGACGGTCTGCAATCTTTACGGCGTGATGAAGGAAAAGATGATGTGCGGCAGAAAGTGCTTCGGCATCGAGCGCTCCACCTTCGTGATCGACCCCGAAGGGAAGATCCTTCATGCGCTTCGCGGCGTCAAGGCGAAGACCCACGTTGAGGAACTCCTCAAGCTCCTCAAAGCCTGAAGCCTTTCGCTAGTGAAATAGTCAAAAAGCCGGATGCGTCCTGCGAGGGATGCTCCGGCTTTTTTCTGTCCGTTCATTCGGGGACCGCGATCAAGGCACCCGCATGCCTCTGAACTCATGGCACTGGTCGCAGAGAAGCTGCGGCTTCTTATGGCCCTGGTGGCATTCAAGGCACTGCGCGCCTTCGATATGCGAATCATGAGGATTGATGTCGAGGTCGGCCGTCTTTTCGGCCACCTTGGCCATCGACCCGTGGCAGGCTTCGCACTTCGCCGACTTCACATCCGCTTTGGGCGGCGTCGTATCGTGGCAGCTCTGGCACTGAAGACCGCGCGCCACATGGCGGTCTGCAAGACCTTCTGCAGAGGCGCTTCCTTCAAAGAGGAAGGAGAGCGCCATCGCGCAGCCTAAGAACATATAGAGAGAACGCTTCATTTTTATTCGTCTTCTGATTGCACTGGCTGCGCGGTCGCTCACGGACCGCGGCAGCCGGGTTTGGGGTCAGGCGCTGTCAGCCTTGAGAGAGCTCATCAGTCCCAGGGCTTTTCGGCGGCAGCCGTGCGGCCGGCAATGCGGCCGAACACGCAGGCTTCCGCGTTGTTGCAGGCGCCCTGATAGATGTGGCCCCACATGGAACCGAGTTCGCCCGCGCTGTAGAGACGCGCGATGGGACGACGGAAGGGATCGAGCACCTGACCGAGCTGATTGCGGCGCGGACCGCCCTGGGTATTGAGAAGCGTCGGAACGAGCTTCGCGGCGTAGTAGGGACCGTTCGCATCGAGGGGCGCCGAAATGAGCGGCGCTTCGCGGCCTTCGAAGGAAGACTTGCCCTTCTTCTGAATCGGACGCCCGAAAGCCTTGTCTTCGCCGGCAGCGATGTCCTTGTTCCAGACTTCAAGCGTGGCGCGGAGGTTTTCCGCCGGAACGCCGATCTTCCTGGCGAGCGCTTCAATGGTGGGCGCGGAAACGATCACGCCCTTTTCGATTTCGGCCGAGTTGTCGCGGCTCCAGTGGTAGCCCTCGCGGTTGATGGCCCAGCCCGAGGTGGCGCCGCCGACGATCGGTCCGCGCTGGCGGGCCTTTTCGTCGAAGATCACGTAGCACGGGATGCGCGGATAACGGTGCTTGATCGGGTCGAGGACATTGACGGTGTAGACGCCCGTGTGGTTGTCCGCCTTTTCATTGCCGAAGCGCTTCCCGTCCTGGTCGACGTAGAACCAGCTCGCCGCGAGCATGTTGATCTGGAATGCGGTCTTGAGGCCCGGCACGACGAGGCCGAGCGGGCAGGAAAGCGCATTCATGTGCCAGAGATCGGCGCCGGCCGCCTGAGCCATGCGCACGCCGTCGCCGGTGTTGCCGGGGGCGCCCAGCTGATGGAAGTCCTTGCCCATCGTGTAGTTGGAGAGCATCGTCTGGTCGAACTCATAGCCGCCGGTAGCGAGAATGACGGCGCGGCGGGCCTTGACGGCCTCCCTGCGGCCCTCGATCTCAATCCAGACGCCCTTCACTTCATCGTTCTCGCGAATGAGTTCAAGGCCGCGGGCGTTGTAGACCACCGGGATCTTGCGGGCCGTTTCAACGGCGTAGCGGTAGTTGTTGAAGAGCATGTCGCCGCCGCGGGTCTTCTGTCCCTTCGGGGTACGGAAGCGCCACTTTTCAATGGCATCCTGCTCGGGGATGTTCTGGAAGCCCGCATAGCCGTAGACATAAACCTTCTGATCGGGGGCGAGCGAAAGGAGGAATTCCTTCGTCTTCATGGATTCCTTCACGAAGGCGCGCAGCTGCTCCTCATCGATTTCGCTGTTGGCGAAGCTGTAGGTCTTCGCGAGGTACTGGAAGGCGCGCTCTTCGTTGTTCGGGATCATCACGCCGCCCGAGCTCACCGCGGTGTTGCCGCCGCCCTCGGCGAGCTTTTCGAAAATGACGACGGAAGCGCCGGCATCATGCGCGGAAATTGCAGCAGCCGCACCGGCGCCGCCGTAGCCGAGAACGACGACGTCGGTCTCGCGGTCCCATTTGGGTTCACTGAAGCTCTTTGCACTCGCCGCAGCGGGAACGAGCGGAGCCGCAGCAGCCAGAACCGCACCGCGAAGGAATGAGCGCTTTGACATTGAGGTCATTTTCTTCTCCATTTTTCGTTGAGATTTCGAAGGAAAGCGCCTGCGGCTTTCCTCATGGAGATGAATTTAGAAAATGACCCTACGTACGTACTCCCCGGGCTCGTCAAACGAGAGCCGCTTTCTGAGGTCCTCAGTCGGGGATCTTCGCCATCTCAAGAAGCGTTGAGAGTTCTGAAACGTTCTTGATGCCGAGCTTTTTGAAGACCGTCTGCCGGTGCGTTTCCACCGTCCGCATGGAAATGCCGAGCCGCTCCGCAATCTGACGATTGAGAAGTCCCGAGGCAAGAAAGCCCGCTATCTGCCGCTCGCGATCCGTCAATTTTCTCACCGCCTCAATCGCGTCGAAGGGATCCGCCTCAAGGTCGGCGAACCCGGCGCGCGAGCGCGCCACGGCGTCGCGCACGGCAGCAATGAGTCTCGAGGCGTCCTCCGTCTTTTCAAGAAACTCCACGGCTCCGAGCTTGATCGTCGTCACGGCCGCGTCGATGCTTCCCTTTCCGGTGAGGAAAATAATCGGGAGACCATAACCGCGCTCGCGCATCGTGCGCTGAAGCTCGAGCCCGTTCATGCCGGGCATGTTGATGTCGAGAATCAGGCAGCCGGGGCGGGACGGCAGATCCTCGCGCAGAAAAGCTTCTGCCGACGGATAAGCGGCAACACACCAGCCTTCGCCTTCGAGCACGAAGGAAAGGCCCGTGCGGACGGCATCGTCGTCGTCAACAATCCGAATGAGCGGCTGCATCTCCTCTTTCCTCATGAATAAGCGGAAGAATAATTTCGGCCGAGAGCCCTCCGCTTTCCGGGCGGGAAAGCACGAGTTTTCCTCCCATATCCTCTGCTAGCGACCGGACGATGGCGAGTCCGAGCCCGAGCCCCGAAGCCTTCGTGCTGACATTCGCGTCATTGAGGCGCTTCCAGGCCGCTTCGCCGATCTGCGGCCCATTGTCGCACACCGCAATCACGGCCTCCCCGGGCTTTTGCGCCGCCTCGATCCGGATTTCCGGTTCTCTCGCGGAGGGTGCGGCCTTGAGGGCCTCCGCGGCGTTCTTCCCAAGGTTGAGCACCATCAGTTCAATTTCAAGCGGATTGGCTTCAACCATAAGCCTCCCCTCCGGCACCTTCGACTCGAACAGGACGACGGCCGGGCGGGACGTTTTGGAGAGCTCCCCGGCGGCCTTCCTCGCCGCATCAGCGAGATCGAGCGGCGCCCGTCCGCGGAGCCCCTTTGCGTATCCGCGCACCTGGTCGACGATCGATGCGGCGCGCTTCGTCTGCTCCTCGATCCGTTCAATGAAATCAATGGTGCCTTCGCGGGTATCCGTCTTATTTTCAAAGCGCCTCAGGAGGCCGTACGCATAAAGCGAAATGCTCGCGAGGGGCTGCCGGAGCTCGTGCGCGATCATCGAGGACATCTGCCCGACGATGCCGATGCGCTGAAGCCTTCCGAGCCTGAGCTCGGCTTCATGCGTTTCCCGCTCGAGCTCCCGTTCGCGCGTGAGCGACGCCTCGAGCTCTCTCGTGCGGCGGCGCACCAGATAGGAGACCGTCGCCGAATGAAGAAGGAGCGCAAGGAGGAACGTTATCCCGACGCCGAAGGGAAGCGAATGCTCCCTGACGAAGCGCATGAAGCTGAAGTTCCTCAGATACGCGTAGGGCCCGACCCGGAGGTCGAAAAGCAGCTTGTCGACGGTTCTGAAGTCCGTGGCGACGCTCCACTGCAGTCCGTTTCCAATAGGCTTCATCGCGAGAAGCGCCGCCGCCACTTCCGCGCTCACCTTCGGAGGCGTCCCGGGCAGCGTCGAAACCGTCCAGTTGGGATAAAGGTCCGTCGACGTCATGCAGTCGATCCTGCCGTCGGGCGCTCTCGGGTCGAGGACGCGGAATTTTGCAAGGTCAGCGCCGATGTCTTCGAGAAAGCATGCCCGGACGACGCCGGCATCCGTGCTTCCTTCCTCAACGCTTTTGACGACGCGCGCCATCTCGTGGCCCTGCCAGTCAATGCGGGAAAAGAAATGGTCGGCTTCGGGGAGGTGACGGGCAAGAAGCTCCCCTGCCGCGGTCTGCCAGCCGGAAAAGGCGTATTGGTGGGTCGCCGCGACGCTTTTTCCCTCAAGCTCCCGGATCGTATGAATGTCCGTGCGGTCCGCCCGGACAAAAAATACCGACCCGTCCGCATGATTGGGGTCCGGCGCTCTCGTCGAGACCGCCGTTGCGAGATCACGGACGCCCGCGCCTTCAATGGCAAGCCGCCGGTAGGTGCCGGCGGAAGAAATGATGATGTCGACCTCGCCCTTCTTTGCCGCCTCCTGGAGCGCCGCAACCGAAAGCTCCCTGACCTCGATCCGATCGCCGCCCAGCGTCTCCTCGAGCGTCTTCACGGTTGCCGGCAGGATGGGAAGATTCACCGAATAATCCGCAAATTCGCTGATCCCGATGCGGATCACCTGCGGACTTCCCGGCATTTTCTCTGCGCCGTGAACCGGCAGGAGAATGGAAAAGAGAAGTCCGCCCGTCATGAGAGCGGCAAAAAGAGGATGTCTGCGGAACGACATGTTTTCGGACCTGAAGAGCGGAGTGCACGGAAAAGTTTTAGCACACCCGCACTCCCGCATGAGCATCACGCCTGACGCCGCGCCGACTGTCCGTGATGGCGGTCATACATCGTCATACATTTTTTCGGAGCGCATTCACCCCGGGCATCCCGGCAGACGCTTTGAGGCCGCCGCACTAGGCAGAATGTCCATCGGCACTTTCTCCCAAGGACCACTTGACGGGCGCAAAAGCTCTTCATTGAGATGCGTTTTGAGGCGGCAATAACCGCTTTTCGGGAGGCTCCAGCTGTTAACCTGAAATGAGGCAAAGGATCTTCCATCCTTTGAAATTCCAGGATGCCCCGAACCATGCAGCCCGCCTATCCACGTCCGCCAGCGCCACTGCGCCTCGCTTCTGCCGAATCGGTTTTCCAGAACGCCCGGGAATATTTCGACAAGGGAGAGCTCCCGCTTTTCGGCTCCGTCTTTGCCGACGAGCAGAAGGCCGGTCACGGACAGTACAACCGCGCCTGGGAAAGCCGCCGCGGGAACGTTCATGCGGCGATCCGCCTCCCGCTTGCCGGCGTCTGGCAGACGGAGGCAAGCGCCGCCGCACTCGCCGCACTCATTGCCGACGAGCTTGAAGCCCTCGGCTACGCCGTCCTCATCAAGTGGCCCAACGACATCGTAGCGCTCACGCATAAAGGCGCCGCCAAGGCGGGCGGAATTCTGCTGAAGGAGATCGGCGGGCTGCTCACTGCCGGGATCGGCCTCAACCTCTCCTGGGCGCCGGGCGCCGACCTCCTGCGCGAAGGTGCGGCGCTCCCCGCAGGGAAGCTCGCGGATGCCGTGCCGCTTCACCATAACGCTCCGGGGTCCTCACACGCACGCCTCAATGACCCCTATCTCCTCTGGTGCCGCATCGCCGCGCGCATCGCGCGGGAAGATCCGCTCGAGCTTCTCGAGCGCTGGCGCGCCCTTGCCGAAGACTATCTCCTCTGGAAGGGCGAGAACATTTCCGTTCTTGACCCCGAGGGTCCGGGGAGCGGCCGGATCGAAGGGCGCCTCTTCGGGCTTTCCTCGGAGGGCGAGCTCGTCATCCAGTCGCACGCCCGCATGATCTCCTGCCTGCGCGGGAGCCTCATGCGGAACTGACCGCTCCGGAGGCATTTCAAAGCTCCATCTCTTTCTTCTCTCTTCCCGCCCCGGTCCCTGAGGTCGGACAAAAAGCTTTCAGAACATCGAGAAAAGCACGCTGACCGCAGGGGAATCCGAGCATCGGAAGCTCTTCGGAGCGGGAAAACAATAAAAAAATCCAGCCAATCACCACACGCTTACAGGAAGGAAAATCCAGCATGCAGCAACGCTCTTTTGAGGAGGTCCGCGAAAGCCTGCGCGGCAAGGTCATCCTTGTTGCAAACCGCGGCATTCCGGCAAGACGAATAGCCCGCTCCATACGCGAAAGATTCAATGCCGTCGCGGCCGTCACCGCGACCGACATCGACAAGGCGGAGCCGGCAGCCGCCTCCGCACAGGAACTCATTCTTCTCGGCGCAGACCCCCGCGCCTATCTCGATCTCCCGAAAATCATCCGGCTCGCCCGCGAACGCGGCGCCGTCGCCATTCACCCGGGCTGGGGCTTTGCGAGCGAGGACAATACCTTCCCCGAACTCTGCCGGGAAGCGGGCATCACCTTCATCGGCTCCTCGGCCGAAGCCATGCATCTCCTCGGCAACAAGGTCGAGGCGCGGCGCGTGGCGCGCCGTCTCGGGATTCCGGTCGTGCCGGGATCCGACGAATCGGTCGACATTCCTGAAGCGCGCCGCCTCGCGCGCGAGATCGGCCTTCCGATCATGCTCAAAGCCGAGGGCGGCGGCGGCGGACGCGGGATCTTCCTCGTCACGTCAGAGGACGAGCTCGAGGACGCCTTTGAAAAAGCCTCCGCCATGGCGCAGGCCTCTTTCGGGAACCCGAGGCTCTTTGTTGAAAAGTACCTCGCTCACGTCCACCACATTGAGATTCAGGTCATTGCCGACCATTGGGGCAACGTCTTCGCCTTCGACGAGCGCGACTGCACGGTGCAGCGCAACAACCAGAAGCTCCTCGAGGTGACGCCCTCGCCCTGGGCGGGCATGACGCCCGAGCTGCGCGAGAGGCTCAAGAACTACGCGAAGCGCCTGGTGCTTGACGTCGGCTACCACTCGGTCGCCACCGTCGAATTCCTCGTGACCGAGGAGGGCACCCCCTACATGATCGAGGTGAACACGCGTCTGCAGGTCGAGCACGGCATTACGGAAAGCCGCTACGGCATCGACCTCGTCGAGGAGCAGATCGCCATCGCCTTCGGCTCGACCCTCCGCTTTACGGAAGAGTCGGTCAAACCCGCCTTCCATGCACTTCAGGTCCGCGTCAACCTTGAGGATCCGCAGGACGGCTTCACGCCGAATTCAGGCCTCATCACCCGCTACGTGTCTCCGGGCGGCCCGGGCGTGCGCCTCGACTCCAACCTCTCGGCGGGCTACGAATTCCCGCCCAACTACGACTCCGCGGGCGCGCTCCTCATCACCTATGCGCGCGACTGGCAGAAAACCCTCGGCATCATGGACCGCGCGCTCTCGGAATACATGATCGGCGGGCCGAAGACCACGATTCCCTTCCTTCGCGGCGTGATCAGCCATCCGCTCTTCCGCGCGGGGAAGGTGACGACCACGTTCGTGAAGGAGCACCCGGAGCTTCTCCGGTACACGGATCTCGGTCCCGAGAGCGAGCGCCTGGCGAAGCTCGTTGCCGAAATCTCCGCCCGGGGCTTCAACCCCTACGTGTCGCTCGGCACCTACCGCTCGCGCACGACGCCGAAGCTCGGAAGCTTCACGCCCGTGCTGCCGCAGCTTTCCGAAGCCGCCCGCAGCGCGCCTTCGCCCTATCCGCAGAGCGACCGCGAGTCGATTCTCTCCTTCATCCGCGACACGGGACGCGTGCACTTCACCGACACGACGACCCGCGACATGACGCAGTCGAACCACGGGAACCGTATGCGCCTCGCGGAAGACCGCCTGATCGGACCCTACCTCGACAACGCCGGCCTCTTCTCGATTGAAAACGGCGGCGGCGCGCACTTCCATGTGGCGATGCTCGCCAACATGACCTATCCCTTTGAAGAGGCGCGCGAATGGAACGCCTTTGCGCCGAAGACACTGAAGCAGCTGCTCGTGCGCTCCACGAACGTCCTCGGCTACTCGCCGCAGCCGAGAAACCTCATGCGGCTCACGGGCGAAATGATCTGCGAGCACTACGACGTCGTGCGGTGCTTCGACTTCCTCAATGAAGCCGAAAACATGCAGCCGATCGCAGAGGTCGTGCTCTCGCGCCGCGACAAGCTCTTCGAGCCGGCAATAGCGCTCTCTCGCGCGCCCTGGTTCGACGTCAACTACTGCCTCAGGTCGGCCGAAGCCATTCTGCGCATGGTTGCGAAGACCATGGGCGTGACTGAAAAGGAAGCCGCGAGGAACTTCGTTCTCGGCCTCAAGGACATGGCTGGCGTCTGCTCGCCCGCCTTCATGACGGCCCTCGTGACGGCGCTTAAGAAGCGCTGGCCCGAACTGGTGCTTCACTATCACCGTCACGCGACGGACGGACTCTTCCTTCCGGCCTGCGCGGCTGCCGCTCAGGCGGGCTGCGAAATTCTCGACGCCGGTCTCGGCGCATCGGTGAGAAGCTACGGTCAGGGGGATCTCCTGTCCCTTGCCGCCTATCTCGAGGACGAGCTCGGGATGAAGACCCTCATCAACCGGGAAGCGATCTCGAAAGCCAATTTCGCCGCGAAGCAGGTAATGCCCTACTTCGACCGCTACTGCTCGCCCTACTTCCAGGGCGTCGACTACGAGGTGACGCGCTACCAGATGCCGGGCGGCGCCACGTCGTCCTCTCAGGAAGGCGCCGTGAAGCAGGGCTACATTCAGCTTCTGCCCTTCATGCTCGAATTCCTCGAATGCACCCGCAGGATCGTGCGCTATCACGACGTGACGCCGGGCTCGCAGATCACCTGGAATACGGCATTCCTCGCGGTCACGGGGGCTTACAAGCGGGGCGGCATGCCCGCCGTCGAAAGGCTCCTTGCGGCGATCCGCATGGCGGGCACGAAGAAGACCGATCTCACTACCGAAGAAAAGGCCGCGCGCCTCACGATCTACGTCGACTGCAATGAGGCGTTCCGGAATCTCCTCCTCGGCAAGTTCGGCCGCCTTCCGCTCGGCTTCCCCGACGACTGGGTCTATGAATCCGCCTTCGGTCCGAGGTGGCGCGAGGCTCTTGCCGCGAGAAGCGAAGCGTCGCCCCTCGCGAGCCTCGCTCCCGCCGATATTGAAGGCGAAAAGCGTTCGCTCGAGAAGCTTTTGAAGCGCGCTCCCACCGCCGAAGAGCTCGTGATGTACCTCAACCATCCGGCCGACGCATTGAAGACGATTGAATTCCGAAAGAAATTCGGCGATCCGAACTGCCTCCCGCTCGATGTTTGGTTTGAGGGCCTCAAGTCCGGACAGACGCTCAACTTCTCGAGCTCTGACGGGAAGCCCCATCAGCTTCATCTCCTCTCCATCGACCCGGTGAACGAAGAAGGTGTGTCAACCGTACGCTACGTGCTCGACAGCGAAATCCTCACGACCGACGTGAAGCTCGAAACGGGGTCCGCCAGGAAAGCGGGCGTCACGCTTGCCGATCCGAGCGTGCCGGGCGAAGTGGCAAGCCCCAGAAAGGCCGATCTCTGGATCGTGCATGTAGCCCCGGGCGACATCGTCAAGAAGGGCCAGGAGCTCTTCAATGTCTCCATCATGAAGCAGGAAAAGGCTGTCTGCGCTCCCATGGACGGCATTGTGAAGCGCGTTCTCAAGACCGCAGACTTTGCCCAGACCCGCCGCATGGTGCCCGTTGAGGAGGGCGAACTCATCGTTGAACTCGGACCCGTGCCGAAACGCTGCCCCTGCTGCGGAGCTCCAGCCGCTTCGAGAAAAGCGCTCTTCTGCGCCATCTGCGGCGCAAAGCTCCCTGAGGATGAGGAGAAGGCTTAACCCATAAGCCCGAATCATGGGGAAGAAAGGCCGCGCCGGAGAGAATCCGCGCGGCCTTTCGGCATTCTTGAGCGTAAGGAAATGCCTCCGGCAAAGAGGCCTTGAGGGCATTAGAACAGCACTTGCGGAGGCGACAAAACCTCCAGAACCTCAACAATCGTGCGTTCCGTTACCGTACGAATATTTTTGCGCTGCACGGTGCGCACAATCGCACGTACAGCAGTGCCGTTCTCAAATTTGATTTCTCTCGACTTTACTTTTCCTAAGAAATCTTCATCCTCAACGCTTGCAGAGAATTCGACGCCGTCATCTCCTTCGCTGAATCGCCATCCCTTTTGGGATCCGTCCAGCATCGGTCCGACAATCTCAAGGATGACCTCGCTTTCATTGTCCGTTAGAACCATTCCTTCTTCATAACGGAAGAATTCCCGATCCTGCTTGTTGATCACTTCGGGCGTTTGGTCGTCATCTCCGGTGCTGATGCTGATTGAGTCAGCGCCGGCTTGATCAAGAGTCTGCGTCAGGCGAGAAATTTGAGATCGGGTTCGGTCCTGATTGTAGATATTGATCACGGCGGCGTTGAAATAATTGACCTGACCAATTTGATTGACAACCTTTACCTCTCCGTGTTCATCAGGTTCGGTGCTTGCTTCAATCTTTTTGCCAAAGCAAAATTTTCCAAGCTTGAGGACGCCCTTGATCATCGGGACAACGCCATATGCAACCGTCACTGCACTCCCTGCAACCGCAATCGCAGTAACAGGGTCTTTTGAACATGTCGCCACCAGATCTACGATGAAGGACCCCTGACGAAACCCAGCTTTAACCTTGATCTCGGCGTTGGAGTCTTTTCCATACACTGCATCGGCTGTTCGCTTTGCAAGTCCGTCCAGCGCGAGAAGGGACTGTGCCAGAGCAGCTGCAGGGATATCGTTGTTATCGAAAGCCTGGCCCGAGAATTGAATCGAGAAAGTTTCATTCATGATTTTTACGTTCTCCATAGAAACCTCCTGATCCAAGAAACCCATCATGGAGAAACTTAAGAATAGGCACTAGAGCTGTAGCTGATAAAAATTACTTCGAAAAACCAATTTCTTCAGCCATTCTAGCCATTGTCAAGAGAAAGATGACGCAAAAACTTGAATAGCGTAACTCCCTGCCTTGCAGAAATATAAAGGCAAGAAAAAAGCTCCTGACCGCTAGAATCAGGAGCTCTTTCGAATTCTGTGGATGGGGTGGGAGATGGGACTCGAACCCACGACAACCGGAATCACAATCCGGGACTC
>ERZ1034901.423-NODE-423-length-33804-cov-8.504845_pt1 | contig 33804 bp, 25 predicted proteins | sample MGYA00520628_ERZ1034901 | MGnify/ENA primary metagenome ERZ1034901 (study PRJEB33766, sample SAMN09781783) | gut metagenome | biome: gut microbiome | host: Homo sapiens | place: Madagascar | study: EMG produced TPA metagenomics assembly of the PRJNA485056 data set... | reverse complement strand
CTCGTGCTTTCGACGCTGCATACGACCAGCTCAGCGGACACAATCGAACGCATCCTCGATGCGTTCCCGCCAAGTCAGCAGCGCCAGATCCGCATCCAGCTTTCCATGGTGCTGCAGGCAACGGTGAGCCAGCAGCTCGTCCCCACCATCGCAGGCGGCACGATTCCCGTGTTCGAGATCATGATGATGAACACGGCCATCCGCAACCTCATCCGCGAGGAAAAGTCCTACCAGATCGATTCTGTCATCGCATCGGGCGGCGCAGACGGCATGCAGACGATGGACCAGGGACTGTTCGCGGCCGTGCGCGACGGCATCGTGGCGAAGGAAGTCGCCCTGCAGTATGCGAACCACCAGGAAGCGCTCGCGCGCCGTTTCGCCGCTGAAGGCATGTAAGCGCACGAAAGCGACAAGGCCCTCAAGCGAGCGCGACTGGCGCGGGGCTCGTGCCCTCAGCGATTCGCGCAAGCACTCCCCCGCAAACAAGAATCGCCCTGCGACTCGCTCAGAGAGACCGCAGGGCGATTCTTGTTTGCGGGGATTGGCGGACTCGCGCGAGACTTGCACACTTTACGCCCAGTCGCGGTCAATCGCTTCCCACTTGGCATCGCGCGAGCGCTCTATCAGGGAAATCTCCTTGTCGGTGAGCGCGCGGAAGCGCCCTTGGCTTTTCAGGTAGTCGCGCACGCTTGTGAACTCGCGCGGGCGTCGGTTGAGCGCGAACCTCCCGCCGGGCACGCCGCATACCTGCTCGCCCTCGTATTCGGCGAGATACCACAACCCGCAATCGACCACGTCGCGGGCGAGATCGACCATCTTCGACTCGGAAGCGCCCCATCCTGTCGGACACGGTGCGATCACGTGGATGAACCGCGTGCCGTGGATGTTCTTCGCACGCTCGAGCTTTTTCAGGAAGTCGTTCATATACCCGACGCTCGCCGTTGCGGCATAGGGAAGCCCGTGAGCTGCGATAATCTCAAACACGTTCTTCTTTTGCGTGAGACATCCGTGGGCGTTCTTCCCTGCAGGCGTCGTGGTGGTCTTGGCTCCGAAGGGAGTGAGCGAGCTCTTTTGAATGCCCGTGTTCATGTACGCCTCGTTGTCGTAGCAGATGTAGAGGACATCGTCGTTGCGGTCGATCGCGCCCGAAAGCGCCTGGATGCCGATATCGGCCGTGCCGCCGTCGCCCGCGAAGCCGACGACCGTGCAATCGTCGGGCTTCTTGCCCTGGGCGCGCAAGCCGGCCTCGATGCCCGTAAGCACTGCCGCCGTGGCTGCAAAAGGCGTGATCATTGCGTTGTTCGCAAAGCACAACTGGGGAAAGTTGAAACCGACGGCGCTCATGCAGCCCGCGGGCAGTGCCGCTACCGCATTCGGGCCGAGCACCTTCAGCGCCGCGCGGACCGCAAGCGAGCCGCCGCATCCAGCGCATGCCTTATGCCCGAAAAACAGCTCGTCAGCAGGCATGTTCTTCGCGTTCATCGCCATTATCGCGCACCTTCTTCGCAATCGTCGCAGCATGCAGGTCGCCCTGCAGCGGGAAAGTCTATCCCGAGGAAGCTCATGCGGGCGAGCCCAGCCCCCTGGCCGATAGAGGCATCGTCGCAGCTCCGCCCGGCGACAGCATCATCGCGCCCTCGCTCGCCCGCACTATCGAGCAGCGCGTCGAACATGGCGTCCATCTGGGCACTCGTGATGTCGTCACCGCCGAGGCCGCCGATGAAGTTGAACGTCGGCGTCGTGCACCCCGCTTGCTGGAGCGCGGAATTCACGTTCGTGAACACCGTGCCCTCGGCGCCGAACGAGATGTCTTTCTCCAAAACGCCCACGGCCTTCGCACCCGAAAGCGCGCAAGCGATGAGCGCCGCCGGGAAAGGCCGCATATAGCGGATGCGCAGAAGGCCCACGCGCTTGCCCTGCTCGCGAAGGCGCGCGATCGCCTCGCGCGCAAGTCCCGCGATCGACCCGAGCGTCACTAACACGGCATCGGCGTCTTCGCAGTTCACCGCCTCAACAGGGCCGCTGTAGGCGCGCCCGAAACGCTCCGCGAAACGCGCTTCCACGCGCTCGATCGCATCGAAGGCGGCAAGCATGTCCTTGTGCTCGTAATACTTGAAGTAGCGGTTGTAGTCGGGGCCCGCCGAGTAGCCGATGTTCTTCGGACGGTCGAAGTCGAAGCAGTTCGTGGCCTTGTACGGCGGCAAGAACGCGTCGGCGTCTTCCTCAGCGGGCACATCGACCGTCTCGTAAGTGTGCGTGAGCGCGAACCCGTCGAGGTTCACCATGAACGGCGTGAGCACCGCGGGGTCCTCCGCCACCGCATACGCCATAAGGGCCAGATCAAGCGCCTCCTGATTGTTCTCCGCGTACGCCTGAATCCACCCATGGTCGAGCAGCGCCAGCGAATCGCGCTGATCGCCGTAGATATTCCACGGCAGCGCCGTCGCACGGTTCGCGTTCATCATCACGATGGGGAAATGACCGCCCGCAGCGTAGGTGAGCACTTCGGCCATGTAGAGCAGGCCCTGGCTCGACGTCGCCGTGAACGTGCGCGCGCCCGTAGCAGATGCCCCCATCGCGCAGGAGAGCGCCGAGTGCTCGGACTCCACATGCACGTATTCCGCGTTGAGCGAGCCTTCTTCCACCATTTCGGAAAGTCGCTCGACCACGACAGTCTGCGGGGTGATGGGATACGCAGAAATGACCTGGGGCTTTGCGAGTCGAACACCTTCCGCAAAAGCCTCATCGCCTGAAAGGAAACGCTTCATCGCGCATCAGCCTCGCTTTCGGGGACCATGGAAAGCGCACCGTGCCGGCACACCTCGACGCACAAGCCGCAACCCTTGCAGAAGTCGTAGTCGATGGCGACGGCACCTGAAGATTGAGCGCTCGGGCTCGGGGAAGCTGCACCATCAGCCCTCACGACGCAGCCGTCCGGGCAGTATAGATAGCATTGCAGACAGCCCGTGCATTTTTGGGCATTGAGTACCGGGCGCGTGTTGCGCCAGCCAGCGTTCTTCGCCACCAGATAGCCACCGTCGTAGCATGTCGTATGCGCGAAATCCGCTGGATCGAGCGCAGCTGATTGCAACGTGGGAACCTTCGCGCCCCCGCGGTCAACGGGCGCCTCAACAGCCGCCTCACCCTCTGTTTCACGTGAAACAGAAGCTTCGACCTGCGGATTCCCGACAGCAGCATCAACCGTCCCATCGCCAACGCGAGACGCCGCGCCCGCCACCGCCACAAGCGCCGCATCGACCACGCGCTTGTTCTTCTCGTGCAGCTTCGCAGGCATGTATCCTTCGATCGCGCGCTTCACGTCCTCGGCGGTGACATAATCGCACACCGAGCAGAGCGCACCGAGAAGCGCCGTGTTGGGAATCGGCCGCCCGAGGATTTCCTGCGAGATGCCGTTCGCGTCGATCGCCACGATGTGCGGATCGTCAAAGGCGCGCACCGTGTTCACGATGGCCACACCTCCTGGCAAAAGTTCGTCTTCCCAACCTGCGCCGAACAGCGTGTCGTCCAGATAGATTACGTAGTTCGCCCTGCTCACCGCGCTACGGTCGCCAATCGGCTCACGCGACATCTTGGTGAACGCGCGCATAGGGGCGCCGCGCCGCTCGGGGCCGAACGAAGGAAACGCCAGCGCGTAGGCGCCGTCGGCAAACGACGAGGCCGCGCCCAAAAGGCGTGCCGCCGTGAAGGCCCCCTGCCCGCCGCGGCCGTGCCAAAGCACTTCGATCATGTGTGTTCTCGCCTTCCAGTACTCTTGTGAGACGATCATCAGTATAGGCAAAACAGGGGCGCCGACAGCGTCGACGCCCCTGAAATCACGATACAACTCTGCGAGCAGGACTCCCCCCTCGCAGCGCGCCCGCATTGCACTCGGCTATTCCGCCTTGCCGCCGGCGAAGGAAGGGTCGGCAGCCACGGCGTCGAGGCGGGCCATCACGACGTCTTCCACCTCAGCCGACCAGGGCGCGTTTTCGCCCTCGCCCGCGAAGCGCGTGCGGATGTAGCCGCCGCATTCATCGCAGGTGCCGATGCGGTGCGCTTCATCGCCCTCGATGTTGAAGTAATGTAGATGTCCCTGGTTGCGCGTGCCGCAACGCGGGCAACGTACGCGATCGAATTCCCAGGTCGTACCGCACTGCGGGCACCACAGGCTCTTGTTGCGGCCGTCGCCCGAGCCGCCCTCGCCCACGCGCGCGAGCGCCGCGTCGCCGCCGCATGCCGGGCAGTGCATCTGGTGGTCGTAGAACACCTTCGCCTTCTTGCGAGCGCGCGCCACGACCTCGGCCGGGCCCTCAAGCTGCCAACGGAGCGCAAGCGAGGCGAACAGCTGCCCCATCTGCGCCTGCTGCTCGGCCATTCCCGCCGCAAGCAGCTGGTCCCCCAACGCGGAAAGATATTCCGCCGGGTTCTTGCCCGCAAGCGCGACATCGGTCGCCGTAATGACGTCGTCCCAGTTCGCACCCGCGAGCGCGTCGGTCATTTCCCTATCGAACCCGCCCAGCTCGGCCGCGCGCGCGATCGCCGCGCACACGCCGCGCGAAAGCGCCGCGGCATCGATCGCCACAGGGGTGTTCGCGAATACGGGAATCTCCGCGTCCGAAAGCGCAGCCACGCGCTCTGCGGGCGGCGCCTCGTAGCCGCGAGAAGCCTCTCCCGCCGCGTCTGCATCGTCAAGCGAAGCCCACAAGTCCATAAAGAAATCGACGCGCGCGACGTCCGCCGCGTCGAGCGTCTTCTCGTAGTGCTGCGCCGCAAGTTTGGCAGCCTTGTTGTTCATATGCGTGCCTTTCTCGTCTCATCTATTTCGCGACTTCGCGCCAACCGCGATGCTTGGAGCGAGGCCGCGAAATACCCTGCCCCGATTCGCCCGCAGGCGGACGAAGACCCATTCGGCACCTTCCCGGAAAAGGTGGGACGCCCACCTCCGCGCACAGCGCGAAGGCGAACGCCCCACCCCAGGGCAGGAAGCCAAATGGGCCTCAAGCACCGAAGGACCCGCCGGCTTTCGAAAGCCGGCGGATTCGATTACTTCTCGACGGGTCTCTCGACCACGTTCTTACCCTCGGTGATCTCCTTGCGAGCCCAATGGCCCCAATGATAGAGCGCGTCGGACTCGGAAACCATGCCGTTGCCGAACATGAGCTTGTAAGTGCCACGATACGGCTGGAAGATACCCGCACCCAGGAAGATGTGGGCCAAGCCGAACACGGCGATCATCAGGAAGCCGAAGTCATGCAGGAACAGCACGACGCCATGAACGGTGGTGCCCAGAGCCAAACCCAGCTCGCCGAGGAGCAGGATGAAGCCGGTGAAAGCCATGAGCAGGCCGAACAGCCACAGCATACCGTCGGCGAAACGCTGACCGGACTTCACCTCGTCCTGGTCGGGCATGTGAATCCACTTCGCCATGAACAAGTAGGGGAAGAAGAGCATCATCCACTTCTTGTCGTCGGAGGTCCATTTCGCGAAGAGGTTCTTCAGGATATGGCCGACGCCCTTGGGCGATGCGATGGCGCTGAACAGCGGAACCACGATGAAGATGATACCGCACACGCGGTGCACCATGCGGAAGGCGAACACGACATCCGAGCCCACGGCCTGAGCCAGGGGCGGGATGAACACGAAGCAACCGCTCAAGCACAAAAGGATGCAGGCGATGACTGCGATGCCATGCGTCCAACGTGCCTGCAGCGAATGGCGCTTGATGTAGCGCTCGGTGCCGGCGGCTTCGCGATCTTTGAGGAACTGCTTGTCAGCGGCAAGCTGCTCAGGAGAAACGTTCACTGCTTCGTTACTCATCGCTGCCTCCCTTCCCGATGCCGAATGGATGATTCTCGAGGATGTGCTCCTTGACGGACTTCTCGTCCTGGGCGTCGCCGTGCTTGACGACGTCGCCGGTGATCAGGCTGACGGTATCCTCGGTCTCGGGGTTGTACACGACCTTGTCGCGCTTGTAGCCCACGCCCAGAGCGAACATCGCCGCCAGGCCCACGACCGTAAGGCCGGTGACCGCGCCCGTGATCGGTTTCATGACCTGCGTCATGCCCACCGTCACCGGAGCGGACGGGTTGGCCGGAAGACCCGTTGCCTCGCGCCCGTACTTCAGCACGGAGATCACGTGCAGGCCGCCCATCTCGTTGGCGCCGTAGATCTCGGCGTCCTCGTAGCCGCGGTTCTTCAGAATTTCCAAGCGCTCCTGGGCCAGATCGAGCATTTCCTCGCGGGGCCCGAAGCGAAGCGCGTTCGGCTGGCAGGTGGAAACGCAGGCCGGGTCCATGCCCTGAGCCACGCGATCCGGGCAGCCGGTGCACTTGTTCACGTAATCACGAAGGCCGTCGGTGCGGTATCGCGGCACGTCGAACGGGCACACGCCCTCGCAGTAATGGCAGCCGACGCACTTGGTGTCGTCTGCATGGACAAAGCCGGTGTCCTCGTCCTTCGTGATGGCGCCAGCCGGGCACACCTTGGCGCAGGGCGCCTCGGTGCAGTGCTGGCATGCGCGACGGTTGAAGATCCAGTCGACGGGCTTCTGCCCGCGGACCGCGTCGCGCTCTTTGAACGTCTGGATTAGACGCGTGTTGCCGTTCAGGTCCGGCGGATTCTGAAGCGTTCCGGAGAACTTGTTCTCGTTGGTGCCAATCGGCGACGGCAGATTGTTCCACACCTTACAGGCAACCTGGCAGCCCTTGCAGTTCGTGCACAGGGAGGTGTCGTAAAGAACAGCCATTTCAGTCATGTCTTACCCCCTCCTTATGCTTTCTCGATGTTGACGAGGAACGCCTTGTACTCGGGCACCATGGTGTTCGGGTCGCCGACGTTCGGGGTCAGGTCGTTTACGGTGTCGCCCGTGCCGTACAGATGCGTCCAGCCGAAGTGATGCGTGAGGCCAACCTGGTGCTGCGTCTTGCCGTGGATCGTGAACGGCTTTAGGCGCTTGGTGACGTAGGCATCGACGACGACGGAGCCGCGCTTGTTCCACACGCGAACCTTGTCGCCGGGCTTGATGCCCTTTTCAGCGGCGAACTCTTCGGACATCTCGCAGAACTGCGACGGCATGGCTTCCACCAGCGCCGGGCAGGAGCGGCTCTGGCCGCCAGTCTGCCAATGCTCGGTGACAGAGTACGTGGTCGCGATGATCGGGAACTCGTCGGTGCCGCCGTGAGCGGTTGACTCGTATTCCGTGAACTTGATCATCGGGTTGTTGCGCGAGCCGTTGAGCGCGTTGTCGAAGGGGCTTTCGAACGGCTCGTAGTGCTCGGGCATCGGGCCGTCTTCCATACCGTAGGATTCCAGACGCGCGTTCTGCTCCCACAGCATGAAGAACGTGTTGTTGTTCGGCGGAACCGGCTGACCGTTTTTGGCGGACACGAAGTCGCCCTGGTCGACCAGATCCCACTTGCTGCCGTCCCACTCCATGAGCTTTTTGTTGGGGTTCCAAGGCTTGCCCTTGGTGTCGCAGGAGTTGCGGTTGTACAGGATACGGCGGTTGGAAGGCCAGCTGAACGCCCAGTTGGAGTTCAGGCCAAGGCCCGACTTGTCATTGTTGTCGCGGCGGCCGATCGGCTGCTGGGCCGGATCGAGCGGAGCGTCGTTGTTGTTGTAGAAGCCCGAGTAGATCCACATCGCGCACGCGGTAGAGCCGTCGGCGCCAAGCTCGGAGTAGCCCGAAAGCAGATCGACCTTGCCGGCCTCGAAGTCGGAGTTCGCCGTGCGGTAGCCGTTGAGCGCCCAGGAAACCGGACGGAAGTCGATCTTGCCGTTGACGTAGTAATCCCACTTGGTGTTGAGGATCGGATCGGGGTTGGCACCGCCCTCGACCTTGTACAGACGGCAGATCTCCGTCCACAGAAGGTCGCACATCTCGAGGTCAGACTTCGCCTGATCCCACGGCTCGACTGCCTGGTAGCGCCACTGCAGCCAACGACCGGAGTTCAGGATAGTGCCCGGCTTCTCGTAGATGAGCGCGCAGGGGAGGAAGTACACGGTCGTCTGGATTTCGGACGGGTTCATGTCCGGCGCCTTCCAGAATGCCGCGGACTCGGTTTCGACCTGGTCGGCCACGACGAGCCAATCGAGGCTCGCCATCGAGCGGCGCACGTTGCCGGCGTTCGGGGCCGAGTGGCAGGGGTTCATACCCCAGTTGAAGTAGCCCTTGATGACACCCTGCTTCATGAGTTCGAACGTGGAGATATGCGTGTAGTCCTGGTCGCCCTTCTCGGAGGGAACCTTCGGCCACCAGTCATAGCCGTAGTCGTTCTCGACGGTTGCGGCCTTGCCGAACCACTCCTTGAGGGAGGAGACGATGAACTTCGGCTTGTTGGTGTAGTAGCCGGCGGAATACGTCTGGGATTCCAGCCACTTGCGCAGGCTGGAGCGATCGGTGGTGTTTGCCCACTTCAGATAAGCGGGATGCTCGTTCACCATCATGCCCATGTCGGTAGCGCCCTGAACGTTGGGCTCGCCGCGCAGAGCGTTCACGCCGCCGCCGGGGATGCCGATGTTGCCGAGGAGCAGCTGCATAACGCACATGGCGCGCGTGTTCTGTGCGCCGTAGGAGTGCTGCGTCTGGCCGAGCGCGTAGAGCACCATGCCGGAGCGGCCGGGCTTCGCAGAGGAGCCGTAGGTGGAGTACACGAGCTCGAGCGTTTCCTTGTCCATACCGCAGATGTCGCACACGGCGTCGAGGGTGTAGCGCTCGTAATGCTTCTTCAGCTGCTGGTAAACGCACATCGGGTCCTGAAGCGTCATGTCGCGCTTGGGGAGGGTGAGCGTCGGCGTGGTGAACTCGGGAACGCCGTCCTTCTTGACCCAGGCATAGTCGCCCGAGGCGGAGGTGTCCCAGTTCTCTTCCTTCTCGGTCTGATAATGCCAAGAATGGTTGGAGTAGGTCTTAGTCTTCTCGTCCCAGCCGGAGTACAGACCCGTCGCGGGGTCGAAGTCGAACTCGGGGTCGAGCAGGTAAGACGCGTTGGTGTAGTTGAGCAGGTACTCGTAGTTGTAGTCGCCCATCTCACCCGTGGCCAGATACTTTTCCAGGCCGGGATCGATGAGGTTCTCCATGATCCAGTGGTACATGCCGCCGTAGAAGGCGATGTCGGTGCCCGAACGGATGGGGCAGTAGATATCCGCCTGCTCGGCAGTACGGGTATAGCGGGGATCGACGACGATCCACTTCGCTCCGCGGTCATGGGCCTTGCCAAGCCACAAAGAGCTGACCGGGTGGTTCTCAACGGAGTTGGAACCGCAGTGGAGGATGACGTCGGTGTTTTGGAAGTCGCACCAATGGCTCGTCATGGAGCCGCGACCGAATGATGCTGCCAGACCGGCAACGGTGGGGCTGTGTCAAACACGCGCCTGATTGTCGATGGCGATCACGCCGAGCGATCGCATCATCTTGAGGATCAGGTATTCCTCCTCGGAGTTTTCTTGGCTGCCGCCCAGGCTGGCGATTGCCGGGGTGCGGTTCACGGTGAGGCCGTTCTTGTCGGTTTCCTCAAACGTGGCGTCGCGCGTGTCCTTGACCTTGCGCGCGATTTCCTTGATGGCGTCTTCCCAGGTGATGTCTTCCCATTCGGAAGCACCGGGGCGGCGCACCATCGGCTTGGTGACGCGATCGGGGTTCTTGATGACCTCGCGCGTTTCCGGATCCACAATGTTGCGGAGCTGGAACATGGCCGCGCCCTTCGGGCACAAGCCACCTTGGTTGATGGGATGGTCGGGATCACCCTCGAGATTGATAAGCTCGCCGTCGCGCACCGAAAGAAGCGAACCGCATCCGCCTGCGCAATAGCAGCAGATGTTGGTGTACTCTTCGGTGTTCACGAGCTTCCAGTCGCTGTTCGACTCTACAGCCAAAGCAGGCGACTGCTGCGTCAACTGGAACGCCATGCTCGTCGCGAACGCCGCACCGGTGGCTTTCATGAAGCCCCTGCGTGTCAGGTTCATAATCTCGTCTCTCCTTCCAAATTCTCGTCTTCCCTCGTCTATACCGCATCGGGGCACAGTGCGCCCCAACGTCGGTAAAAATGTTACGGGATGGGTCACCATAATTTCAACATATGTGACTGTGAGGGGGTTAATTCGAGGGGGCAACGGTCGCAACGCAAAAATGGTCGGTTGAACTGGGAAAACGTTTAGGTCGTGAGATTTGGGGAACAAATGACCCACAGCGGGTGTTATTCAAATATGAGGTCTATGTGAAGAAATTGTTGTTTTGACCTGGGCTATCCTATCTGGAAATAATCCGAATAATGGACAGTTTTACTTGCTTTGACTGGGAGGTTGATTTTTAACTTCACCCCCCGCTCACCCTCGACCGCGAGGGACGAAAGCGCTGATTGTGGACTCATTTAGCGCGCGCCCATGCTGATATACTTAACGCCGAGCAGAAGGAGGTTGCCCATGAGCGAGAAGGAAAAAATTGCGCTGACCAAGCTCACCAGCAAAGGCGGTTGAGCGGCGAAGTGGGGTCCGGGCGACCTCGAGGATGCGCTGCACTGCCTCTCGCCGGCGATTGATCTGCCCGATAAGGACAAGCTCCTGCTCGGGTTCGAGACGAGCGACGACGCGGCGGTGTGGGAAATCAATAAGACGACGGCGGCCGTACTCACGGTCGACTTCTTCACGCCCGTCGTGGACGATCCTTACGAGTTCGGGCGCGTGGCGGCGGCGAACGCGCTTTCGGACGTGTTCGCGATGGGCGCGCGACCGCATGTGGCGCTGAACCTGCTCGCGCTTGACAGCGCGCTCGGAGCCGAGGTCGCAGGCGAGATCCTGCGCGGCGGCGCCGACACGGCGCATGCAGCAGGCGCTTTCGTCGCAGGCGGGCACACAATCGACGATGACGAGCCGAAATACGGCCTGTGCGTGTTCGGCACCGTCGACCCTGGGAAAATCGTACGCAATGGCGGCGCGATCGCGGGAGACGTCCTCTATCTCACCAAGCGCATCGGCACGGGCATCATGAGCGCCGCCGTGAAAAACGAGCTCATCAGCCAAGAGGAGTTCCGCCCCGCCGTCGAGTCGATGATGGAGCTCAACATCGCGGGCGGCGAGGCCATGGTGGCCGCGGGAGTCCATGCGGCGACCGACGTGACGGGCTTTGGGCTCGCGGGGCATCTCCACGAGATGCTTGAAGCGTCCGGTATGGCCGCCGAGCTGGACTTTTCCGCCATCCCGACGTTCGCGCGCGTATGGGAGCTGTCATGCGCGTACTGCCGCCCTAACCGAGCGTTCTCAATCATGGACTTGGCCGAGGAATACGTGGTTCGGGGCGCGCTCGACGACGATGAGTTCGACAACCGCATGGGCGTCATCTGCGACCCGCAAACCTCGGGCGGCATCTTGGCCGCCATCCCGCCCGATGATGCTGCCACGTTCGAGCGAGAGTACGAACGGCGGGCGGGCCGCGCACCCTGGAAAATCGGCCGCATCATTGCGGGCGAGGCGGGCGTCATCGAGTTTTCCGACGGAAAGTAAGGTAAATCGGACATGCTGGCCGCTTGAGAGCCGCCACAGAAATTGTGCGCCGCAAAAAAGTGGTCACGAATCGGCGATATGTACATTGGGCGCGGTTGTCGGATCGATTTCGCGGCATGCAAAAGCCCCTGTTTTTCCACAAATTTCGTTAATATGTGGAAAAACAGGGGCTATTTCTTACGCTTGACGCGCCTTCATGGTGCCTTCGGTGCGCATATCGCCGATTCGTGACCACTTTTTTCGATTCAGGCGATTCGGGCGACCCGAATGGCGCCAAATGGCCGAGTCTACCCTCGGCGAGCGAGACGGAGCATCTGCGCCGCCCTTTCGATTTGCCCTACGGCATAGTCGATCTCCTCGAACGTGTTGTAGAACGCGGGCGATAGGCGGGCGACGCTCGTCTCTCCCAGCCACGCGAGCGCGGGTTGCGCGCAGTTGTGGCCGCTGCGAAGCGCCACGCCGCGCGCATCGATAAGCGTGCACAAATCGAGCGGATGCACATCATCCATCATGAAGGAGACGAGCCCCGCGCGCTTGCTCGGCGACCCCGCGATACACAGCCCCTCGACACTGCGCAGCTTTTCCATCGCGTGCGCGACAAGGTCGTCCTCATAGGCGGCAACGTTCTCACGCCCCAGGGCGTCGATGTAGTCGCATGCCGCGGCAAGCGCCACGGCGCCCACGTAATTCGGCGTTCCCGCCTCAAGGCGAAGCGGCAGCTCTTCCCAGGTGGTGCGCACCTGCGTGACCTCGCCCACCATCTCACCGCCGAAATCACGCGGATGCAGGAGCTCGAGCGCCTCGCGCGTGCCGCAAAGCGCGCCGATCCCCGTGCCCGCCATCATCTTGTGGCCGGAAAACGCCAGGTAGTCGGCGCCGAACTCGGCGAGGTCGACCACGCCGTGGCGCATGATCTGCGCGCCGTCGAGCACGAAGAGCGCGCCCGCGTCGTGCGCGGCCCGCGCGATCCTCGCCACCGGCACCACCGTGCCGAGCACGTTCGAGCATCCGGCCATAGCGACGATCTTCACGTTTCCCGCAGAAAGAAGCTCGGCGAGGTGACCCTCGTCCACGTCGCCCGACTCGGTCAGACGAACGACGCAGAACTCGGCGCCCGTGGCAAAACACGCCTGCTGCCAGGGCACATAGTTCGAGTGATGCTCGAGCTGGCTCACCACCACGCGGTCGCCGGGGTGAAGCAAGTGCTCCAACCCGCGCGCCACCATGTTCAACCCGTCAGTCGTGCCCCGCGTAAAGACGACGCAGCTCGCATCGGACGCGCCCACGAAGCGCGCCACCGTTTCACGTGCGCGTTCGAGCGCGTCGGTCGAGGCGTGCGCAAGATAGTGCATGCCGCGATGAACGTTGGCGTTGCTCGTGTGATAGTGGTTCTCAATCGCGCGAAGCACCTGGTCAGGCACTTGCGTTGTCGCAGAATTGTCCAGGTACACGAGCGGGCACCCGTGTACCTGCGTCTGAAGAATAGGAAAATCCTCGCGAACCTTCGCTACATCGAACATTGCCGCCCCCTTGCTGCCTTCACCTCGCGCGCCGCGCCGTCGCGCTTGAAACGTCGTCCGCGCGCATCGCCCCTATGCTACACCTACTCGCGGCGCAGGCTCGGGTCGTCCTTCGCATCGAAGAGCGCATCGGCGAGCTGCGTGATGGTCTCGAGGTTGGCCGACTCCTCGGGAGTGAAACGCACGTTCAGCGCACGCTGCAATGTAAGGGACAGAAGCACCTTCTTGATGTCGGTCGAGCTCTGGTTGGTGCACGTGGTCGAGCCTTCCGCGAGCTTCACGCTCTTGTCGTTTTGGCGCAAAAGCTTTTCCACGCTCTCGTCGGCGAGCTTCAAGATGTCCTCAGTACCCAAAGCCTGCACCTCGTCTTCGGTCAGGAAGAACTTCGCGAGCGTGTAGTTGCGCACCTCCTGGCGGAATCCCTCGCGATCGAGCAAGCCCGATGTGATCTTATCCTGCGCGACCTGCGCGTCCTTTGCCGCGATATCGAGGCGGTCTTTCAGCGTCATCGTGCTAGCCATGATGAGGTTCCTCCTTATCGGAAAGCGCCTTGCGCGCGAATTCTTTGACCGTGGTGGCGATTGCGGAAACGCCCGCCTGCCGCTTCGCGTCGAAGATATAGGCAAGCTCCGTCTCTTCCACGAAACGCACGGGGCACTCGATAATCGCCTGCGCATCTTGTCCCGAGAACATTTGCTGGAACAGATAGATCACACCACGCACCATGAGCGTGTCGCTGTCGCCTTCAAGCGCGAAGCCCTCGCCCGGCGCCACGCCCGCCCATGAGGGGTAGAGCCACACCTGAGACTGGCACCCCTCCACAAGCGCTTCTTTCACTTTGCGCTCCTCGGGAAGTTCCTCGAGCTGCGCCGATAGCCGCAAAAGGTAGTCGAACTGCTCGAACGTGTCACCAGCGGCGACGAAGCCGTCGATAAATTCCTGCTGAATCTCGTCAGGAGCCTTCACGTTCCCCATCCCCTTTCTCGCCGACCCGAGCCCCGAACTCGGGAAAGAACAAGCCCGCGACGTCGATTGCGGCGCCGCGGGCTTGGCGTTCGGCGCATGATACGCCTTCTCGTTGGCTTGACTTATGCCTGGACGATTTCCAGACCGAGCAGCTCGCCGAGCTCGATGATCTGCTCTTCGAAGTCACCGTAGATGAGCGGCATGTGGTTGCCGATGGCAGCCTGCTTCTTGAAGAAGTCCTTGGAGTCCTTCACCTGGAAGAACACGCCCATGGAGCAGTTGGTCTGATCGTAGCCCATGGAAGTGAGGACCTTGCCCTTGGCGACGAAGAGCTTCTCGACAGTCGGGTCGACGCGGCACATCGTGATCGTCTGGCCGGCGTCCTCTTCGAACTTGTAGCGCAGGGTCGCGCCGAAGCCGGAGCGGGCGAACGGGCGGATAGCGTAGGGGCGATAGGGCTCGTCGAAGGATTCCCAACGACGGTTCGGCACGGAGTGGAAGGTCAGAACGACGTTGGGGACGTCGCCGAGCTCTTCCATCTTCTGGTCGACATGCTCGGGCGTGAAGAACAGCGCCTTGGGGAGCTGAGCGCGCACGCCGTGGCGCACCGGGCTCGTGAAGCAGTTGCCCATGTAGGACGGACGGCGGCCGATGGCCTGCAGCATCAGCTTGGAAACCACGGCGCCCAGGTCGTACTCGCACGCGGAGGGGATGCCCTGCTCGTTGTTGAGCGAGTGGTTCAGGCACATCGTGAACTTCTTCTCGTTCAGACGGCGGGTTGCGCACAGGTCGGGGCACGGGGCGGTGAAGCAGTTGCACTCGTAGGAATCGAGGAACTTCTTGATGCCGTAGTTGGCCTCGACGGACTTCTTGACCATGTCGCGCGTCATGTCGCACTCGACAGCGCCGTTGATAAGCTCATCGGTTTCCTTGTCGATGATCTTCTCGTCCTCGGCGGTGAGGTTCAGGCCCTTGCGGCCCGGCGTGCAGTGGTTCGACATCGGGTCGTCGTAGGAAATCTGGTCGAGCAGCTCGTGGGCGGAGACGTAGCGGATGCGCGTGCCGAGCTTCGCGGTGATCTTCTCGGGATCGATGATGGAATCGGGAGCGCTCGGAGAAACGGTGCTCGTCATGCGGGTCGCGGCGAGGATCTTCGAGTCCTTCATGACCTTGCGGGCACGCAGGACGGTCATGTACTCGGTAGCGTCCTCCCAATCCTCGAAGGAGTAGAACTCAAGGCCGCGTGAGAGGAACTCGGCGGACGTGATGGCGGAGGCGCAGCATGCCTGGGTGATGGCGCAGGGCTTGCCGACGCGCTGCGCGAACTCGAGAGCCAGGTCGTACGGGCGGCTCGCGTACCCGATGAAGTACAGGTCGACTTCTTCGCTGCCCTCGGCGAGCTTGTCGATCATCTCGTCTTTGGTGAGGAAGTTCTCGTCGCGCTCGACCTTGACGGGCTCGAGCAGGTTGACGACGTTATCCGGCATTGCGGCCTGGAGCTGGGCATACCAACCCTTGAACTTCTCAGCCGCCATGTGAAGGTCGAATTCCTTCTCGAGCTGGATGCCCTCGCCGAAACGGCAGGGACCTTCGAACACGTACTCGTGGTACAGCGTCATGAAGATCGGCTTAACGTTAAGGCGAATGTCCTCATGCTTTTTGATGGCCATGATAGCTATCCTTTCCCCTCTCATTTAGCAGGCACTCCTGTTTGCCTTGCTGACGCACCAGAGAGTACGGCGCGCGCGGCCGAGAATCATGGGGCGGGAATCACCGTATTTGAGCATAACTATTGTGCACTTTGCATAACCTCAGCGTTAATCAGGCGAAAAGCGAGCAGAAAGGCAAATCTGAGGGCGGGGTCATTCGTGTCAATCCCGTATTTCCCCTCGATGCGGTCGATGCGGTACTTCACGTTGTTACGGTGCATGTGAAGTTTCTCGGCGACCACGTTCGCGCGGCGCTCGTTCAAGAGGTACTCGTAGAGGAACTCGTAGTTATCGGTCCCGTGCTCGGCGTCATCCGCCATGATGGAGCGGATGACCGTCCCCGCATACGTCGAGTTCAGAAGCGGTAAATCGTCACCTATCGTCTCTGCTATGAACATCGCTTGAACCCTGTCGAACGAGAAAATGCGCGCCCAATTGAAGGGGGTGCCGAGCGCGTCTTTCTTCGACAGGATCTCCGCGCCGAGCCGAGCCGCCGCGCACGCCTGGCGGTACGCGACCGACGCCTGGGGGAGCTCCATGAACTTCGAGCTGCGCCCGCATACGAGATCCGACTTCTCCATGAACTCGTTGATGCGCGACGAGATCGACCGGTTGCCGCGCGGGCACGTGCCCGCCTCGCAGTGGAGCGCGCAGTGCGGATCGGCGCAGTTGAAGCAGAGAACGACGATGTAGCCGTCGAGCAGCACGGTCTTCGCCGGGGCGACCAGCGTCGCTAAATCGGCGAGGATGCGAGAGATCGGCAAATCGTTCGAAACGGGGACGGCAAACAAGCAGAAGCGCGCGTTGAACGGTATTCCCACGAGCTTGCTGCGCTCGCAAATGACCGAGCCCTCCCCCATGCTCCCCAAAAGCAAGTCGCGCAAAAACGTGTCAGTGGTGTTGCCTGCGGGCTTGTCAGCTGGGTATTCTTTGTTCGCGATACGCCCGACGCGATCAAGAAACATGCTGAAGACGTCGTAGAGATAGTCGCATGGCGAGAGTATGTTGCACATCATCACGACGATGAGGCTGAAGCTCGCCTTGGTCTTGAACGATTTCACGATGGTCACGTATTTGCAGATGGAATACGAGTCGTTGATGACGAACCCGTCCTCTTGCGCCCAGGGCTTGAAGCGCTTGTGGAGCTTGAACTTGCGGATGTTCTCTTCGGTATGGTAGCCGTGCTCGATGAGCTCGACGGTGATGGGGTCATCGCACGACGTCCCCTTGGTGTAGCCCAAAAGCTTGAGCGCCGGGTCCACGACGATCACGTTGTTGCAGAGCATGCGCTCGCTCACATCGAAGAGCTCCTGCAAGCTTCCGCCGCGCGTGAGGACAGAATCCATGTTGCGCTCCCACTCGCCGAAGCGGTAGAAGATATCGAGCAGCGCGTTCAAAACCTGCAGAAGGCCCTCCCCGCCCGTAACGGAAAGCGCCGCCGACGGGTCGGGCTTCGTCGAATGAGGTTCGACGAACACGGCGGAAAACCCGCAATCGGCGATGTTCGCGCATTCCTCGCGCGTCGAGCAAACGTACAGGACGTCGTCGCCCGCAATCGACGATTCCCCCAGATAGAGGCGGGCGCTTCCGTACGATCCGCCCTCCTTGCGGGCAATGGAGACGTTCCCCATGCCGACAAGCTCGTGCTTCAAGATGTTAAGCGTTATCCCCATGACCCATCCCCTCGATTAGCCATTACGCTATAGCACATGATGATACTTTCCCGCCGGGTTCTCCTTAGGCCGCGGGAACCGAATTGCACGAATAGATTATGCAAAATGCACAATATCGCAGAGCGCCCCTTGTGCATCGCCTGCAGAACGCACAGCGGCTCTTGCGCGATTCTTGCCTGCTGCCCACTGACCGAAAGCGCCGTCGCCCGTAAGCTATGCGCGAGCGGAAACGCAACCATCCCCGCGGCCGCTCGCGCACGTGTCCCTTCCTCCCTCAAATAATAGGGAAGGGATCCTCCGGGGCGGAGCGCTTATATCCCAAGCGAGACTCCGCCCCTCCGGTTTCACCCGCTCACGGGCGGTAAACATATATGCAGCGCAAGCTGTCCCATACACGGCGAGGGACCGTGTCAAACAAGAGGAGGAGATTCATGACGAAAATCAACACAGCAATACGCTCCGTTTGGGGGGTGTCCGAGATCGGCTTCTCGATAGCCGCGACGCTCGAGACCGCCTTCTTCCTGTTCTTCCTAACTGACGTGGCGCAGCTGCCGCTCGCCATCTCCGGCGTCATCGCCGCGAGCGCATCGGCAGTCGACACCGTGTCGGCCCTGGTAGCAGGCGTGTTCATCGACAAGTTCCACTTCAAGAAGGGCAAGTACCGCCCCTGGCTCATCATCGCCCCGATCATCGCCATGGTGTTCTTCGTCATGTGCTTCACCAAGGTGGGCGGCGACGTTGTGGCGGGTATCGTCATCAGCATCGGCTATGTCGTGAGCCACTTCTGCTGGAACATCACCTACGCAGGCATTCGCAGTATGACCAATGTGCTCACCGACGACCCCTCCGAGCGCGCGTTCCTGTCGGGTCGCCTTGGTGCTGGCGCCGCTCTTGGCCGCGTGATCGCGTCGAAGCTTGTGCCGCTGATCACGACCGCACTCGCGGCACTTGTGAGCGGCGTGCTCGCCTACTCGATTTGCGCCGCTATCGTGTCGCTCATCTACATCATCGCGATGGCGATCTGCTTCTTCGCCACGAAGGGCTACGACACCGAGACCAAATCGGAAGGCAAGAAGATTTCCTTCAAGGCGATGGGCAGAAACATCGTCACCAACCCGAACCTGATCGGCGTGGTGCTCCACGACATCCTGCGCCTCATCGCATACTACACGGTCGCTGCAGGCACGGCATACTATGCAAAAGTCGTCCTGGGTGATGCGTCCGCTTCGGGAACCATCCTCATGATGTTCTACCTGGGCTGTTTCGTGGGCTCGTTTATCGCGGCACGCGTTGCGAAGAAGATCGGCACCAAGAACACCACCATCCTGGGTGTCGCGGGTTGGCTTGTGATATGGGTCATCGCCTACGTCCTGCAGCCGGGCTACGTGCTCTTGAACGTGCTGCTCGTGCTGTCCCAGGTGTTCTTCGGCCTGTCCTACGGCCTGTCGGCGAACCTGTACTCCATGTGCGCCACTTGGAGCCATTGGAAGACCGGTGAGAACACGCTCGGCACCACAATGTCGATCATGACCGTGTCGGTGAAGCTCGGCGTCACCCTGCGCGCGATCATCCTGCCGGCGTTCCTCTCGCTTGTCGCCTATGACGCTACGGCGACCGTTTTCGACGCCGCCGCCATCGCAGGCATCGAGCAGATGTACTTCCTGCTGCCGATCGGATTGCTTCTCGTGTCGCTCGTGCCGTTCCTGCTCCTGTTCAAGATCAAGGACTCCGACGTCACGAAGATGAACGAGGAAATCTCCCAGCGCGCATAAGGGCCGAACACGCGGGTAGGGGTTAAACCCGCAAAGGGGAAATTCGCCTAGCGCAACGCACGGGGGCCGACGCTTTGATGAGCGTCGGCCCCCGTTTTCGTGATTGGGCGGCTCATCCGCCCGCGAGACTTGCCCGCGCGACCCTCCTGGGCAGCTCACCCGGACAACCCGCCTCTGCTCGCAAGGTCACGAAACCTTCGTGTAGCCCTTTGCCTCGTAGAGCGCGGCGCATCGCGCGGCGTCGCCCGCCACCGTTTCGGCGACGAAGGCCTGCGCTTGCGCGACGCTAGGCGCCTTGAACCTGAGTGACATGCCGCACCCCGCGCTGATTTCTCGCGGCGTCGGGATGAGCGCGAAGGAGCGGCCGGCAGCCTTGAACGCGACCTGCGCCGCCATCGCGGCATGGGTCGAGTCGAAAGCGAGCACGAAGAGCGCATCACCCGCTTCCTGCTGGTTTCCCATTTCCTGAGAATTACCCATTACAGCGTGATCGTCTTGAAAGATTCGCGCATACGCTCGAGGATATCGTACATGTTGGAAACCTCGCCCACGGAAAGCTCGTCGGCGATGCCGAAGAAGTTCAGGCACGTGCCGCACACGAGCACTTCGGTACCCTGCTCCTCGAGCTTCTTCACGGCCTCGATCACCTGCTCCTCGCCAGGCGCGACCAGCTTCACGCCGGCGTTCATGAACAGAAGCGACGTCGGCGGGTCGCCCGCCTCGGAAAGCGTGTAGAGCGCCATCTTCATGAGGTTGTGGCCGAGCTCGCGGTCGCCGTCGCCCACGAAGTCCTTGCCGACGAACACGGAGTAGCCGCAGCCACCCGTGGTTGCGCAGGCGCTGCCCGCCTCGGGGATGGAAACAGGGGCCTCATCACCATCGCCGTTGCCCTCGCCGAACGTGATGAGCCAGCCGCCCTCGATCTTGTCGACCGAGGTTGCCATGCTCTTCTTCTTGCCCAGGCGCGTGAGGTTCTTCACCGCCGTCTCGTTGTCAACCTGGATGGCAAGCTCGGTCGCGCCGGCGTCGAGCTCCTTTTTCGCCATCACGAGGGGCATGGGGCATTGCTTGCCGAAACCGTCGAGGATTTTCATACGTTGTCCTTCCTTGCCAGGACCCGCGGGGCGGGCGAGGCGAATCGCGCGTGTTTCACGTGAAACACGCCTTCTAGCAGGCGAGAATACAGAAACGTCGCGTGGAGGCAGAATCGCGCGGCGGGACGTCGCCCTGGTTGATGCGAGTATAGCGCAGACCCGGCAGAAACGCCCGCCCAGCAGCGACGTTGGCCGCAGGGGAGGGGCGTGCGGGCCAGGCGCGCTGCGTACTGCTACAATCGAGGCATCATTTCCCGCACGAAAAGCACGAAAGGCGCGCCTATGGCTCCGCAGTCAATCCACGACAAGCTCCGCTCGCTTCCGCAGGTTGAGGAGGTTCTCCACGACGTCTCGCTTGCGGCCCTCGCCGAAAGCGTCCCCCGCGACCTGTTATGCGACGCCGTTCGCGCGAGCATCGACGAGGTGCGCCAAGCGATTCTCGCCGGAAGCGACGCCGACACGTCAATCCCGAGCATCGTGCGCGGCGCGCGCATGAGGTTGCTGGCGCTGAACCGCCCCTCGCTGCGCCGCGTCGTGAACGCGAGCGGCGTCATCATCCACACGAACCTCGGGCGCAGCGTGCTCGCACCCGCTGCCGTACGCGCCGTGAGCGAGGTGGCGAGCGGTTATTCGACGCTCGAGTACGACACCGACGCGATGGCGCGCGGATCGCGCCATGCGCACTGCGAGCAGCTCATCTGCACGCTCACAGGCGCCGAGGCCGCCATCGCCGTGAACAACAATGCCGCCGCCGTGATGATGGTGCTCTCCGAGTTCGCCGCAGGTCACGAGGCCATCGTCTCGCGCGGCGAGTTGGTGGAGATCGGCGGGTCGTTCCGCATCCCCGACATCATGGCGCAGTCGCACGCCACCATGGTAGAAGTCGGTGCCACAAACAAGACGCACCTCTCCGACTATATGCGAGCGGTCACGCCTGACACGGCCATGGTCTTGAAGGTGCATCCCTCTAACTACCGCCTGATTGGTTTCACAGAATCGGTCGCCATCTCAGAACTGCGCACGCTTGCCAACGACGAGAACGCCGCGCGCGAGCAGGCAGGTGGAACAAGCGGCGGCAAGCTCCTTGTCTACGAGGACCAGGGGTCGGGCGCGTTCATGCGCTTGACCTGCTTCGGCGACTACGCCGAGCCCACTGTCGCCGAATCGCTGCGCGCCGGCGCCGACATCGTGTCGTTCTCGGGAGACAAGCTGCTCGGCGGGCCGCAGGCGGGCATCATCGTCGGCGCGAAGCCGCTCATCGACCGCCTGAAGAAAAACCCGCTCGCCCGCGCACTGCGCCTCGACAAGATGACGCTCGCCGCACTCGAGGCCACGCTGCGCCTCTACCTGGATCCGGAGAACGCTCGCCGCGAGGTTCCCACGCTGCGAATGCTCACCGAGACCGCCGATGACGTGCTCGTTCGCGCGAAGAAGCTTGAAAAGGCACTTGCAGGGGCACTCCCCCGCGACGCCTGCGAGATTTCCATCGTGGAAGAGACTTCCCGCGCAGGCGGCGGCGCGCTTCCCATGTGCGACATTCCCACGTACTGCGTGCAGCTGCAGTTCGCGCAGGGCGACGCGCTCTCATGCGATTGTCATCTTGTCTCCGAGCGGCTTGTCCCCGTTGTGGGACGCCTGAAGAAGGACGCGCTCCTGTTCGACGCGCGCACCGTGCTCGACGAGAGCGAAATGGACGAAATCGCTCGCGCATGCGCCGAATACTTCGAAGGGATTGCGCGATGAAGCATCATGACCTGGTCCTCGGGACCGCTGGGCACATCGACCACGGCAAATCCTCGCTCGTGCTGGCGCTGACCGGCACCGACCCCGATCGCCTCACCGAGGAAAAGCAGCGCGGCATCACCATTGAGCTCGGTTTCGCGCGACTTGCGCTGGACGACGGAACCACCTTAGGCGTGGTTGACGTTCCCGGCCACGAGAAGTTCGTCCGCCAGATGATCTCGGGGTCGACAGGCATCGACCTGGCGCTTCTGTGCATCGCAGCCGATGACGGCGTCATGCCGCAAACGACCGAGCACTTAGCGGTGCTCGAGCTTCTGCGCATCCCCACCCTCGTCGTGGCGCTCACGAAAACCGACCTCGTCGACGACGAATGGGTCGAGTTCATGGCCGACGAGGTTCACTCGCGCCTCGCGGACGGGCCCTACAAAGACGCGGAGATCGTCCCCGTGTCGAGTCGCACGGGTGCGGGGCTTGACGACTTGAAAGCGGCGCTCGCCCGCGCGGCTCACGCCACCACGCGCCAGAAGGCGACAAGCACGGCGCGCCTGCCGATCGACCGCGTGTTCACCATCAAGGGCGCGGGCACGGTGATCACGGGAACGCTGTGGAGCGGCACCGTTTCCGCAGGTGATGAGCTTGAGGTCTTGCCGAGCGGACGCACTTCGCGCGTAAGAAGCGTCCAAATTCACGGCGAGGCCACCGAAACCGCAGAGGCGGGGCATCGCGTCGCTTTGAACTTGAGCTCGCTTTCGACCGAGGAAGTGCGCCCGGGCGATTTCCTCGCCACGCCGGGTACCGTGAGCGCGACCGACCGCTTCGACGCCGACTTCACCTACCTGGGCGCCCCCGCGTCGGACAAACCGCTCGAAAGCGGCGCACGCGTGCACGTTTCCTACGGAACGCGCGAGGTCACGGGCCGCATCCTGCGCATCGGCGGCGGCCAGCCCATCGAGCGGGGCGAGCGCGTCTACGCGCAGATTCGCCTTGACGAGGAGCTCCCCGTTTCTTGGAGGGACCATTTCATCGTACGCTCGTATTCCCCCGTGCACGTCATCGGCGGCGGCATCGTTTTGCGCGCGCACCCCAAACGATCGACGACGGCCACGCCCGAGAAGATCGCGCTGCTCGACGCGCTGCGCGACGGCGACGAGATACGCGCCGCCGAGTGCGCGTTCCTGCTGGAAAAAGCGCCCGTGACCTGCAAAGCGCTTGCACAGGCGACCGGATGCGGCGAAGCGTCTGCGCAAAGCGCCCTCGAAGCGCTCGAAAAGAGCCGCAAGGCCTGCCGCCTCGCCCCCGCACAAGCCGGCGCCGCCGAGTACTTCACCACGACGCGTTACGTGCAGAAGATGCGCTCGGCCATCGAGAACGCCCTGCTCGCCTTCCACAACGAGAACCCCGCTTCGACCGGCATCTCGAAGGAGGCGCTGCGGCAGAAGGTCTCGACTCGCCTGTCCACCGACTGCTTCGACGCGCTGCTCGCCGACGCCGCAGCGACGAAGCACGCCGTCGTCCACGCAGGCGAGGTGAGCCATCCGCAGGCGGGAGCGGGTGCGCAAGCGATGGAGGCGCAGGCAGCGGAAACCCTGCTCACAGCGCTTCGCGAGGCGGGATGCGCCCCCGCGCCACTCGACGAAATCTTCTCACGCTGCGGCATCGACGCCCCGCTTGGACGCCGAGCCATGGGCGCGCTTGAGAAGGCGGGGTCCGCCGCGCGCGTCACCAAGGATCTCGCTTTCTCAACCGAGACGCTCTCTCGGTTCGAGCACGCCGTGCGCGAGCGCCTCGCGGACGGCGTAGCCGCCAGCGCTGCCGAACTCAAGGATGCCATGGGCACGTCGCGCAAGTACGCCATCCCGCTTCTGGAATATTTCGACGACAAGGGCATCACCCGTCGTTCGGGCGACGAGCGTGTTCTCGTTGTTCGATAGCGCCTGGTCACAGAGCTGTCAACACACTCAGCCCGTTTAATATCGCCTTAGACGCGAAAAGGCCGCGGGCAGATAGGTATCTGCCCGCGGCCTTTGTTTTTCAGGTCGATACGACTGCTAGAGCGACGAGACGTAGCGCTCGAGGTTCTTCTTCAGGCGCGTGAGAAAGCTCTCCGCCAAAGGCGCGAGCTCGGCATCTTTCTTCGTAATATAGCCCAAGTGGATGGTCACGTCCGTCTCAAGCGGGATGGTGGTGAGCGCCGGGCCATCGGCGATGCCGACGAGGATACCGCTCGTCACCGTGTAGCCGTTGAGCGCCACGCACAGCTCCGAAAGAGATGCGCGGTCGGTCGTCGCGATCTTCTTCGCGGGCGCAGGGTCGCACACCGCTTCCTCTGCGAACTCGGAGGGGACGTCTTTTTCCTGCTCGAAGTAGATGTACGGCCAATCGGAGAGGTCCTCCAGGCGAAGCGACTTCGCGTTCGAGAGCGGATGGCTCGACGGCAGCGCCACGCGCGGGGCCGACTGCACGAGCTCGGTGTAGCGCACTCCTGCCGCTTCGAATGCGGCGTCAAGCGCGCCTTCGGATGCGGAAGTCTTCAGCAGCACGCCCAAATCGCTTACGCCGTTCGCGACGTCGTCGATCACGCCCTGCGTCGTGCGGTCTCGCAGCGCGTAGGAATACTCGTCGCCGCCTGCCGCGAGCACGGTGTGTGCAAAGGTTTGCACATCGAAGAGGTAGTGCTGACCAGAAACTGCTAACGTTTTCGACATAACCTTCTCCTTACTTCTGGGTGCGCTCATCGATGAAGCGGCTTGCCTTGTGCGCGGACGACGTGCCGAGTTTGCCGGCGTCGTGCACGATCACCTTAGCAGGTCGCACGCCGCAATGCGCCTTCAAGGCGGCCTCTACGCGCTTGGCGACCTCGGCGTAAGGTTCTTCGCTTCCGAGTGCGCGCTCGACCGACACCTCGTAGCGGGTCGTGTAGTTCTCGTCGTACACGCGGATGGAGTACTCGCCAGTGAGGCCCTTCTCCGCGCGGACGACGTACTCGACGTCGGAGGGGAACACGTTCACCGCGCCGACGATGAACATCTCGTCCTTGCGGCCGGTCACGTGGATGCGGGCGAGAGTGCGGCCGCATTCGCACTTGTCCGTGCTCACGTAGCCGATGTCGCCGGAGCGGAAGCGAATCATCGGGCGCGCCTTCTTCATGAGCGTGGTGTAGGTGAGCTCGCCGACGCTGCCAGGCTTCAACACTTCGCCTGTGGTCGGGTCGACGGTCTCCACGAGAATCTGATCCTCGACGATGTGCAGGCCGTCTTTTGCCTCACACATCGCGGCGCAGGCGCCGTAGATGTCGGACAGGCCGAAGAAATCGACGACCTTAGCGCCCCACAACTCTTCGATGGCCTCGCGGGTCGACGTGATGGAACCGCCCGGCTCACCTGCGACGATGATCGTATGGATGCTGAAATCGGTGCGCGGGTCGAAGCCCTTCTCCTTCGCCTTCTCGCCGAGCGCCCATGCGTAGGAGGGCGACGTCCAGATAATCGTTGGCTGGTACTGCTTCAGCACGAACAGCAGGCGGTCGGAGGGAACCGCGCCCACCCAAATGCCCAGGGCGCCGAGCTCCTGCGCGCCTAGAACGTCGGGGCCGCCAACGTAGAGCGCGAAGTTCAGGCCGTGCACGTAACGATCGTTCGGGCGCATGCCCGCCTGCCAGAACAGGCGCGCCTCAGTGGACTGCCACAGATCGAAGTCCTCCTGCGTGAAGGGGCTCACCGTGGGGACGCCCGTCGAGCCGGAGGACGTCGCCATGAAGATGACCTCCTCTTCGGGGACCGAGCACATCTCGCCGAAGAAGCTGCCGACGTGCTGGGTCTCGCGCTCTGTCTTCTTGTTGATGAACGGGAACTTCTCAAGGTCGGAAAGCGTCTTGATGTCTTCGGGCTTAACGCCGGCCTCGTCGAAGGAGCGCTTGTAGTACACCGTGTTCTCGTAGGCGTACTTCACCATCTTCTGAAGGCGCTCAAGCTGGAGCTTTTCCAGCTCGGGTCGCGGCATGCACTCGATTTCCGGATCGTAGTATTTTTGATCGTAGGGGATGTTTTTCTTTGCCATGGGCTAACTCCTTGTTTTCCTTCTTGGAATCCTGTCCATAAAACCACTCGGACGCATTCGAATCAAGCGTTTGCGTTTGGCTTTATTACGAGGATTGGTTATATCTTTCAGCGATAGTACCGTATAATGCTTTTTTAATAGCGCACCGTTTCACCTTTGCGCGGGTTTCAATGGGAGGTTTACTATGACGCTTCAACAGCTTCGCTATCTGATTGCCATCGCCGAATACGGCTCCATCAACGCGGCGGCGCAGAACCTCTACGCCTCCCAGTCGAATCTCTCCACCGCGATCAAGGAGCTTGAGGAAGAGCTCGGCATCACCATCTTCACCCGCAGCAACCGCGGGGTCACGCTGACCAACGACGGCACCGAGCTGCTCGGCTACGCGCGCCAGGTTATCCAACAGGCCGACATGCTCGAAGAGCGCTATGCGAAGGGCTCTTCGAGCCACGCGCGCCTCACCGTCTCGACGCAGCATTACGCTTTCAGCGTGCAAGCGTTCGTCGAGGTAGCGGAGCTCTACGACGGAGACGAGTACGACTTCACGCTTCGCGAATGCCGAACCGGCGAGATCATCGACGACGTGCGCACGTTCCGCAGCGAAATCGGCATCCTCTTCCGCGACGGGTTCAACTCGCGCGTGCTCGACAAGGCGTTCGCGGATGCGGGCGTCGTTTTCACCCCGCTCTTCGACGCGCGCGTGCACGTCTTCGTCGGCGAGCACCATCCCCTTGCGAACAGGAAGATCCTCACGCTGGGCGATTTGGAGGACTATCCGCGCTACTCCTTCGAGCAGGGCACCGAAAACTCGTTTTATTACGCTGAAGAGCCGTTCAACCAGCTTCCCCACAAGAAGGAGATTCGCTTCTCCGACCGCGGCACGCTGACGAACCTGCTTAACGGGCATAACGGTTATACGCTTTCCACCGGCGTGCTTTCCTCCGAAATGCATTCGGGGATCGCGTCCATCCCGCTCGACACGCGAGGGCTGCCGGGCAGCGACGGCACGATGCAGGTCGGCTACATCATTCATCGGCAGATGAAGCGCAGCCCGTTGCTGGAGAGCTACATCACAAGACTTGAGAACGTCATGAGGGACAACCCCTACGTCCATCCGTATACGCATTAAAAAAGGCGATGTTTCACGTGAAACATCGCCTTTTGCAAGCTGTGTGGCTTCGAGCTATTTCACCGCACCGATGCGACAGATTTTGCCGCCGCAGTCAGGGCAGGTGCCCTTCATTATGGGCTTACCGTTCTTGGTAACGCCCTCAACGGGGTTCTGCATTTCCTTCTTCGCCTTGCATTTGACGCAATATGCTTCGATGGCCATTCCTGAAAACCTCTCTGTCGAATCGATATAGGTAGGTACCTAGTATCGCTTTCCCATCTCAAACGTTCAAAAGTATATATGAAGCCGGCTATCTACTCTTGGGAATCTTCGCGCTGGTTACATATTCTTTAGCATTTCCACAACGAACTCCGCGTTCTTGGCAAGCGTCTCCTCGTCAACCACGTCGATTGTATCGTCCTGCTGTCCGAAGTACGCCGGCTTCGACCCGTCCATGCCCGCGAGGTGCATCGCCTGGAAACCCTGCCGCGCGGCGAACGCGCCCGAGCCCTCGCCCCACGCGATGGATGCGGAACCAACGTGGGCGCCCGTCACCTGCGCCGCCTTCTTCACGTAGCGCTTCATGCGCGAGGAGACCGATACGCGCCGCAGCACACCCTCGCTCTCGACAAGCGACAGGGATCCCGCGCCGAGCGCTTCTAAATCGACGATGATCGCACCACGCAGCTCGTCGGCGTGTTCGGCGAGGAAGGCACTCATGCCGTTGTGGCCGGAAAGCTCGGACCCGAGAGCCACGAACCACACCTCGGTCGTGATGTCGGGGTTATGGAAGTGGTAAATCTGCTCGCGGGCTTCCTCGTTGAACGCGGGCTCGGGTTCCATGTCGGGCGTGACGATTTCCTCTTCGGAGCGCACGTTCGCGTTGCCCATCGAGATACGGGAGAACGCGCCGCCCATCCAGTATCCGCGTCCGCCGCGATGTTTGCCGTCGTTTACGGGCTCCTGTGCGAGCTCTTCCTCGTAGAACTGGTCGTCTTCCTCGTAGAAGTCGTCGTAATCGTCGTAGCCACCCTGGGCATCGTCGGCATATGCGTCGTCGCTGTACCCGTCGCCCTCATAGCCTGCCGACTCGTCACGGAAGCTCTCCCAGCCGCCTCGATCGGCGCCGACGGTGCGCGCATCGAAGGAGTCGTCCACGTCGAGCCATTCCTGCGGCGTCGTGGAAGCGTCGTCCTGCCTCTTCTTGCGGCTGAAGCGGTCGAAGAACTTACGAACGCGCGACTTCGGCATCTCGACGTAGCCGGGGCCCGCGAACGCGCCCGTTTCCGTGATGGCGCCGTCGTAGGCGGAGTCGTCGGCGTCGTCGACGTAGATGTCGTCGGCGTCGACGTTCTCGAAGAGTTCCTCGTCGACCGGGGCGAAGGACCCCGTGACGCTCGCCGGGGCGAAAGAGCCTGCCTGGTTGATGGCAACCGTCGCGTCAGCAGCCGCAACTTCGGCGGAATCGGCTTCGGTCTGAGCGGAGGTCGCCGATTTTTCAAGCGTGATAGAGCCCGAAAGCGACGGGAGAGAGCTTCTAAGGCTCGATACCGTCATGGACGACTGATGACTCAGAGCAGATGCCGATTGCCTCTGAGAAGGGCTCTCAATGGACGGGATTTGAGCACGTAGTTTTGCAGCGTTTCCATTTTTGCCCTTTGCGGCGTCGTCTAAGGGGGCGCGCTGCTTTTTGAGCTCGGCGACGGGCTTCAAATTCTCTGCCGTCACGGCCTCGAGCACGGGGGCGGCCTCCGTGCGTTTCGCTTCGGCGGCAATGGGAGCCACGAACGGAGCGGGAGCCTCCGCTGCCGCTTGCGCCGCGGCGATATCGGCGAGGCCGGTCACGTCGATCGGCATCATCGCGCAGGTCGCGTATTCCTCGGTGGTAGCCTGAGCGGTTGCGGCGACAGGGACAGAAGCCTGCGAGGATGCGGCAGGCGCGTTCGCAACGGCCGCGATTTTCTGGTCGGCAGGAGCCTCAGCAGAAACGCCCTCATCGACGAGCGGGGTCACCTCAGCGGAGATGGGCTTCACGTTAAGAGGCGCATCTTCGGGCTCGCCGGGAGTCATCCACGACGGCATAGACCATTCGGGGGCCGGTTGCTCCGGCTCGCTCACGATGGTCTCGCGCTCTTCCTCGAACACGGCAAACGCGGCGTTTGCGGGACTCGCCGCGTGCGTCGCGCCCGTCGCGGACTCCTCAAAGCCGGGCGCCTTCACTTCCATGATGGTGTCGCGCATGGCGGCTAAGCGCTGCTCGGTCTCGGAGACGACTGCGTCGTTCGCTTCCTGAAAATGAACGCTACTCGCGCTGACTGCGGCATCGAGCGCGTCGGCATAACGGGATCGGTGCACGGGCTTGTCGTCGTTCTTGGGACGCTTCGCCTTTTCCTGAGCGCGCGCGAACCAGGCGGGGACCGTCGAGCCGTCCTGCTCGGTCACCATATCGAAGCTCTCGGGCATGGGCTGCGCGTCCTTTTGCAGCTGCGCGTCCTGCGCGGCGAAACCCGCCTCGCCCATTTCCTTGTCAAGGTAGCCCTCGATGGGGGAAGCCTGCGCCGCAGGGGCGGGGTGGGAAGCCGCGAGCGCCTCTTCGGCCGCCTTGGCCTCTGCCGCGATCTGCTCCTGAAGCGCCGCTGCCGCCTCGGCAGGATTCGTTGCAGGAGCCGCATACGCGTCTTTGATACCCGGCTGCGCGGCTGATTCCTCGTTCATCTGCGCGAGACTCTCGTCGGCGTCGAACACCGGGGCGGCTCCCGGCACGGGTTTACCGGAAATCGCCGCAATCGCGGCCTTCGCCTGGGCAAGGCGCGCCTCGGCGGAACCCACCGGAGCCTGCGGAGTCTCGTACTCAAGAGCCACGCCGTCGGACACCAAGCCTTCGGCTCGCGCGGCTTCCTCGCCGTGAATCGTAGGCTCTTCGCCTGCAAACCCTCCGTCCGCAGAAGGACGGCCCACGCGCGCGGCGGCTTCCATGAGCACTGCAACACCCGACGCGTTGCAGTTCGCACCCTGGTTGTAGGCGGCGAAACGATGCGCAAGCGCGAAGATTCCCGGGGCGATGCCCACGATCATGGCGATCACCGCGAGCACCGAAACCACGATGACGGGGGCGCCGGCGGCGTTGCCAAGGGCGGTCGCGCGAATGAGCAGCAGAAGCGCCGCAACGACGGCAGCGGCAGGCGCCGCCAGCTTGATAATCGGGAGAATGCCGAGAAGCGGGCCGTTCATCTCCGCCTGAACCTTGCCACTGTCGTAGTGCGACACGAGAACAATCTTGCGGTGATGCGCCTGGGCGTCGCCCGCAGCGGGCTCGTACTTCGCCACGACGTTCTGGCTCACGCCCTTGCCGAGCACGCGCGAGAGAATCGGCTCGCCAAGCGCCTCGGCAACCATGATCGCCGCGGCGATGAGAGCGAGGACGAAAGCGACGACGCCGACGGCGGGAACGGCGAGTCCTAAGACAACAGCAACGAGCAGCACGCCCGCGCAGATGAGCGCAGGCAGCTCGGTTTCGGAGCGTACGTTAAAGTCCTCGATTTCAGCGGCGAGGCAAGCTTCCTTCTGAAGGTAGTCGGCGATGTAGAGCGCCGCTTGCTGCTCTTCTTCCGTGCCGCCTGGGCGCGGACCGATTTCCTTCGAAAGATATGACACGTGGTCGATAATTTCCGGCATGGGATGCCCTTTCACTTTTCTGTTGCATGAAGGCATATATGCTGCATACTATACGCTATTTGTAAGAGGCGCCCAAGTAATCACGCATAAAAGCATCTGCACTCTGCGCCTGTGAGCGGGCATTATCATACATTTCGCGACTTTGCGCGGTTTTGCTCTCGAACGCGTCGGAAATGATCTCGATCGGGTCGTCGGGCAGCTTCCCGGCAAGCTCTCCCGCCTGCTGCTCTGCCGTGTTGTACGCCTCATTCTGCTCCATCGCCGTCTGCGCATCGCGGTTGATGAGCGCCTCGTTCGACGCGATGGCATAGCCTTGCGCCTCCAACCGCTTGTCAATGTAGGTGGAATACCTGATGAAATCGGCTTCGGGGAATTCCTTCGCAGCGTTCTCAAACGCGGTCTTCGCCTTCGAGAACGCCTCTATCGCCTGTTCGGATTTCTCGGTCGACGAGCGCATGTCATCCAGCGAAGCCTTCGATGCGAGCTCTGCCGCTTCGCGCGCAAGGCCGTCCGCGGCGAGAATCAGCTGCCAAGCGTTCGACGCCTCTTCCTTCGCCGCGAGCGCTTCCGCGAGCGTATCGACGACATCGACCCCGCTCGTCAGCATTTGCCTGCGCGCCGTGACCACATCAAGCGCCTGCGAACCAGAATTGCCATTCGCTGTCGACCCGGCATTTTGCACCACTTCGGCAACCGCGTCCTCGGCATCGTCGAGCTCGTCGAAGCAGCGCAACTTCTTCTGTTGAATTTCGACCTGAACCTGCTTGACCTCATCGAGAGACGACGAGAGGGCGTCGCCGCTCGAAGCCTCGATGACCAGGTTGTCGATTTCCTCGAGAAGCTCGTCGGTATTGGAAAGCTCGGAGATGGCGCCGTTCAAGCCGCCCTTGTACGCCTGCTGGCTTTCGTAGGCGCTCACGCCCCACCACGCAAGCCCGCCGATGAGCGCGATCACCGCGATCGCAAGCACCCCGCCTAAAATAAGCTTTCCCCGCTTGCGCGCGCGCTTGCGCGAAGCAACTTCCGCGTTTAACGAGCACGGCGCCTGCGAGCTATGCGACCCGCGAAGCGCCTTCTTGGCTTCCCGCTCCTGAAGGCGGCGCTGCCGCCGCTCGAATTTATGTTGCGAACGAGCCGAGCCGCGGGCGACCTCCTTTTGAGTCAGGGCAAGCCCCTCGTCCTTCGCCGGCGTCGAGATGGACTTCTTCTTGTTCGAAAGCGTGAACAGGGAAATCGTCCCGAACGGCTTCGGGCTCCCCTCTCCATCGAGCGAGTTTTTGGCAGCGTCGAGCACGCTGAAGGAAATCTCGTTAGAGGTTCCCTCCGTGTTCCGCTTGATGTGCGCCGCCTTCGCGACTTTGTCGATTCGCTTACCCATGGGCATGTTTCATGTGAAACAATTACTCATTCGTTGCGGCGATTCGGGAAATGATCTCGTCGATCGTGCACACTTCGATCGTCTTGCTGGGAAGCGAATGCAGGAACACCTTCCCGTAGCTCTTCGTCACGAGGCGCTTGTCGGCGAGGATGAGCACGCCCTTGTCGGTCGCTTTCCTGATGAGCCTGCCAGCGGCCTGCTTCGTCTCGAGCACCGCCTGCGGCAGTGCGTAATGGCTCCATGCGTGATCGTCTCGCGTGGCGCGCTCGCACGACAGCGGGTCCGTCGGTTTCGAGAACGGCAGCTTTGGAATGATCACGCCTCGCAACGTCGAGCCGGGCGCGTCGAACCCTTCCCAGAAGCTTTTCAGGGCGAAAAGCGACAAGTGCTTGTCGGCAATGAAATCGTCGCGCAGGCCCTTCACGGAGACACCCCACTTCTGGCAGACCAGGCGCAGGTCCTCCTCTTTCAGTACCGGTTGCACCACGTCGAAGCACTTCTCCATCTCGCGGCGGTTGGTGAACAGCGTGAGCATCGACCCCTGTTGCGCGATATGGGCGCCCGTGATCAGGCGTTCCAGCTCGTCGAGATAGTGTGGGTCGGATGGTTCGGGCATGTCGCTCGCGACGTAAATTGTCATGTTTGCGTCGAAATCGTAGCTGGAATCAAGCTGACAGGTTCGCGCGAGGGTTCCCTCACCAGCATTTAATCCCATCGCGTTTTCAAACGACGTGAACTTGCCGTCGATTGACAGCGTCGCGGAGGCGAAGACGATGGAGCGCGTCTGGGAATAAAGCTTATCCTCGAGCGCAGCGCCCACGTTCACGATAAGCGCCTCGAGCTTGTCAGTCTGCTTGTCCTTCTTCTTGCACAGCTCGGCAGCATAGGCGTAGCTATCGGATTTCGGCCCGAAAATCACCTCAATGGCGCCGACGAGGTCGCGCAAGTCCATCGCGACCGACGCAATCTCGCGCTGCGGCTCGGCCGCTCCCTCGATGTTCTCAAGATAACCGACAAGCTCCTGACTGCTGGTGATGAGCTTCTCCGCCGCCGCCTGTGCCGCTTTCGCAGTCGTGCGCAGCGCGTCAAAGGTCGCCGACGCCCTGATATCGTCGTTGAGCCATAGCTCCGTGCGGTCGTAGCTCTTGCTGCGCTTATTCGGGTCGAAGAACAGCAAGTCCTTCATATGGGGAACAAACTCCTGCGCCGCCGTGGCAAATGAGTCGCCGGCAGATTTCGCCTTGCCGGCAAGCCCCATGAACAACGTTTCGCCCTCGTCGTTAAGGGTTCCTGCGAGCTTTCGTTCCGCGCGCACGAAAACGTTGCGCGACTCGCCGCTCGCCACCCTTTGTGCGAGGCGGATGACATCCTCCGCAGCGATTTCCAGAGAGAACGCGCGCCTCGCTTCGGCCTCCGCGCCATGGGCCTCGTCGAGGACCCAGTAACGAACAGGTGGAAGAAGACCATTGTCCGCGGCGGCATCACAGAAGAGAAGCGTGTGGTTGGTGACCACGACGTCCGCCGTCTCCGCAAAGCGGCGCGCGCCGTGGACGAAACAGGTCGTCCCGAAGAAGGGACACTTCCTGCGAAGGCAGTCGTGGCTCGTCGTCG
>ERZ1034901.414-NODE-414-length-34477-cov-71.649120_pt1 | contig 34477 bp, 55 predicted proteins | sample MGYA00520628_ERZ1034901 | MGnify/ENA primary metagenome ERZ1034901 (study PRJEB33766, sample SAMN09781783) | gut metagenome | biome: gut microbiome | host: Homo sapiens | place: Madagascar | study: EMG produced TPA metagenomics assembly of the PRJNA485056 data... | reverse complement strand
TTTAAATAATTTGTCTGTTGATCAAATAAATGCTTTCTTTGGCGCTAAGTGCTTACGAGTAAAAGAAAAGACACGTGCTGCGAACACGTGCCTAGATGAATAAAAAGACAACGTGGTTATTGTACCACAGAAAGAGAGGACTTTCTATGGGAAGAAGAAAGCCAAGAAAAAAAGTTCCATTCTTAAAAAGAATGTGGAGAAAATACGGATTTCCTAGAATTCGTAGAACTAGAAAGTATCAAAAATTAAGAATGAAGGTGATGGGATATGAACAGATTTGAAAAAATTATTATTATTGTCTCTAATCTAATTGTATTAGCAAGTTTCTTTTCAGGAATTGTTACAGGGAATAATTTAAATGTCACAGAAATGAAGTTATTAAGTGTCGCTTCATTAAGCATGAACTTATTAGTGGTTGAGTACATGCTAGTTGTTATTAGAAATAAATAAAGGAGAAGAAAATTATGGAAAAGAAAGCATTTATTAAAGTTGAAACATTTGACGGAGGTGTTCACATTTCAAACGGTGGTACTAATTATCAAACGCTATTGATGATGTCACTTTTAATTGACGCATTTAAAAAATGTCAATTAACAAATGAGGATGACCCAAAGAACGAAACGTTCAAACAAATCGTTGAATTTATCTGGAAAAGACCAAAGGACGCATCAAGAGCACTTATCAAAATTATCGGCATTGATAGTGATTTGGATTCTTTATTTGAAGGATTCAAGTGTGAAAAGGAGACTAACTAAATGGATAAGATTAAGATTAATTCTCTCGAGCTAGAGAATGTTAAAAGAATTAAGGCAGTACAGATTGAACCATCTGAAAACGGTTTGACCATCATTGGTGGCAATAATAATAACGGAAAGACTTCTGTGTTAGATGCCATTACTTGGTGCTTAGGTGGCAATAAATACAAGCCATCAAAACCAACTAGAGAAGGAAGTTATGTTCCAGCATCACTAAAAGTTACATTAAGTAATGGTATTGTGGTTGAAAGAAAAGGTAAGAACTCAGCCTTGAAAGTCACTGACCCAACAGGAATGAAAGCAGGTCAGAGCTTATTAGACTCATTTATTAGTGAATTGGCTTTGAACCTTCCAAAGTTTATGAATAGTTCAGAAAAAGAAAAAGCTGACACATTGCTTCATATCATCGGAATTGGTGATGAGTTAACTAAGTTGGATTTAAAAGAAAAGGCAGTCTACAATGACCGCTTAGCAATCGGAAGAATCGCTGATCAGAAATTCAAACATGCTAAAGAAATGGTTCATTATGACAATGTTCCAGATAAGATTGTTTCAGCTTCTGAGTTAATCGCCAAGCAGCAGGAAATGCTAGCAATTAATGGGAGTAATGAAAGAAAAAGAGCGTATTTGGCTGAGTGTAAATCTAAGTCAAAAGCCATTGAAGAAAAGATGGAAGACTTGGACAAGCAGTTAAAAGCGCTTAATGAAGAGTATTTGAAAGTTATCAAGGAAAGAGATAAAGCGACTGTTGAAGTTTCTAGTCTAGTAGACAATCCTACAGATGAAATTGAAAGAAGCATCAAGGAGATTGATGATACAAACATTAAGGTTCGAGCAAACCTAGAAAAGAAGAAAGCAGAGCAAGAAGCCAATGACCTCAAAAAGGAATATGCTTCTAAGTCACAGGAGTTAGAAGATATCAGAAAAGAAAAGGCTAGTTTATTAAATAATGCTGATCTTCCTCTTGAAGGTCTAGGAATCGAAAATGGAAAAATCACCTATCTAAATCAGGAGTGGGATAACATGAGCGGTTCACAGCAGCTAAAAGTTGCAACTGCTATTTGTAGAAAAATCAATCCGAATTGTGGATTTATCTTATTAGATAAATTGGAACAGATGGATACGAACACTCTTAAGGAATTTGGCACTTGGCTAAAATCCGAAGGCTTACAGGCTATTGCTACACGAGTAAGTACAGGTGACGAGTGTTCAATCATTATTGAAGATGGCTATGTTGCTAAAAATAACTTAGAAAAAGAAAAGAAAGAAGAAGCAAAAGAAGAACCAAAAACGGTTGCTAATTCTTGGGAAGGAGTGAAGTGGTAATGAATTTTGAAATCACAAAAGGAAAAATTAAAAAGCCTTATAAAGTAGTCGTTTATGGTCCTGAAGGAATTGGGAAGTCAACCTTTGCTTCTCATTTCCCTGACTCTTTATTTATCGATACAGAAGGATCTACTAGATCATTGGATATCAAGAGACTTCCTAAACCGACTTCTTATGAAATGCTTAAACAGGAAATTGATTACATCATTGAGAAGAATACATCTATCTGCAGAACACTAGTCATTGATTCGATTGACTGGGGGGAATCATTAATCGTTCAGGATATATGCAATAAATATCAAAAGAAAGGTATTGAAGATTTTGGGTATGGAAACGGCTACGTCTACGTAAAAGAGGAAGTCGGAAGACTTCTTAATAGATTGGAAAATGTAATTGAAAGTGGAGTGAATGTCGTTCTTACTGCTCATGCTCAGATTAGAAAATTTGAAAAACCAGATGAAAGTGGTGCTTTTGATAGATATGAATTGAAGTTAGGAAAGAAGACTGCTTCACAAACTGCGCCTCTTGTAAAAGAATGGGCTGATATGGTTCTGTTCGCAAATTATCAGACTTTTGTCTCAAAAGATGAAAAAGGAAAAACAAAAGTATCAGGAAACAGAAGAGTAATGTATACAGTTCATAATGCCTGTTGGGATGCCAAAAACAGAGATGACCTTCCAGAAATGTGCGACTTTGATTATAGAGTTATTAAGAAAATCATTGAAGAACCATTGAATAATGTTTCTAGTGCTCCTGTAGTCGAAAAACCACAAACACAGGTAAATGTATCTGTTGAACCAAAAGAGCCACAGATTAAAGAAAATAAGCCTGTGAGTGCTATTGATTTTGAGTCTGAAGAGTATCAGAAGATTCCAAGCAGTGTAAGAGACTTGATGAAGTGTGACAGTATCTCAATTGAGAAATTGAAGGAAGTCATCTTCTTAAAGGGATTCTTCCCAAGAGACACTCCAATCGAAAACATGCCTAACGAATTCTGGGAATTCATTGCCAGCAATTGGAGCAACCTAAAAGATTTTATTATAGAATCAGAAATTCAATTTTAAAAGGAGATTAAGAAATGGATAACAATTTTAATAACTACAATCAAAACAACTTCAATCAGAACGGATTCAACCAAGCACCTCAAAATGATGGCGCTATGGGTTGGGATGATGAAATCACAGCTGAAAGCAAGGAATACACATTATTACCTGTTGGAAACTATCAATTCATCATTAAAGACAATTTTGTTAGATCTAAGACATCAGGTAAAGGAAAACTCCCTGTGTGTAATAAAGCCGACATCACTTTAACTATTAACTATGAAGGCAAAGATGTAAAAGTCATTACTTCTTTAGTTCTTCATAAATCGCTTGAATGGAAGATTTCACAATTCTTTGAATGTATCGGAATGAAACAGAAAGGTGTTCCGTTCCGTCCTGATTGGAACGGTATCATCGGAAAAACAGGAACAGTTAAGATCTCTCATAGAGAATATAACGGCTCAACTTACAATGATGTAAAAGAATTTGTAATTAGTGATACTCCAGCACCAACTCAGCCACAGGCTTGGGGAAACAATAGCTGGAAATAATGAAATTAAGACCATATCAACAAAAGGCTCATGATGCCATATTCACAGAGTGGGAAGAGAAGGGGACTCAAAGAACCCTTCTCGTTCTTCCTACAGGATGTGGAAAAACAATAGTATTCGCAAAAGTGGCTGAGGATTGTGTTAAAAAAGGAGATAAAGTCCTTATCTTAGCACATAGAGGCGAACTGCTGGAACAGGCATCTGACAAAATAAAAAAAGTGACAGGACTTGGATGTGCAGTTGAAAAAGCGGAACAGACTTGTATTAACAAATGGTTTCGAATTGTCACAGGTAGTGTTCAGACATTGCAGAATGACAAAAGATTGTCTAAATTTTCGAGAGATTATTTTGACACAATAATCATTGATGAAGCCCATCACGTTTTAAGCAATGGATATCAGAAAGTATTAGAGTATTTTAACAGCGCTAGAGTCCTTGGCGTTACTGCTACTCCTGATAGAGGAGATATGAAGAACTTAGGATCTTACTTTCAAACTTTAGCATACGAATATACTTTACCAGAAGCAATTAAAAGCGGGTATCTAGTGCCAATCAAAGCATTGACTATACCGCTGACTTTGGATTTATCAAGCGTTTCAATGAGCGCTGGAGATTTCAAGGCAAGTGATATTGGTAGCGCACTAGATCCGTATCTTGAAGGTATTGCTAGTGAAATGGAAAAGTACTGCAATAATAGAAAAACAGTTGTTTTTCTTCCGCTGATTTCAACATCTCAAAAGTTTGTTGAAATTTTAAATAAACATGGTTTCAAAGCCGCTGAAGTTAATGGCAATTCCAAAGATAGGAATGAGATCACAAAAGACTTTGCAGAAAATAAATACAATGTCCTTTGCAACTCTATGCTATTAACGGAAGGATGGGATTGTCCTGACGTTGACTGTGTCATTGTATTAAGACCAACTAAAGTAAGAAGCCTTTATTCTCAGATGGTTGGAAGAGGTACAAGATTGTCACCTCAAACAGGAAAGAAGGATTTACTTTTATTGGATTTTCTTTGGCATAGTGAAAGACATGAATTATGTCATCCAGCCTCACTTATCTGTAATAGTGATGAAGTCGCTAGAAAAATGACTAAGAAACTAGAAGACAGTGCAGGAGCTGAAATGGATATTCAAGAGGTTGAAGAAGAAGCCTTGAAGGATGTCCAAGAAGAAAGAGAAAAAGCACTTGCTGAGCAGCTAAAAGAAATGAGAAAACGCAAGAAGAAACTAGTTGATCCATTGCAGTATGCAATGAGTATACAGGCTGAAGACTTACAGAATTATGTTCCTTCTTTTGGTTGGGAGTGTGCTCCAGCCAATGAAAAGCAATTAAAATACTTAGAAGCACATGGGATTGAGTCTAACGAAATTCCTAACGCTGGATATGCTTCAATGCTGATTGACAGGTTAAAGTTAAGAAGTAAAGAAGGACTAGCTACTCCAAAACAAGTGAGATTCCTTGAAAGAAGAGGATTCAGGAATGTTGGAACTTGGAAATTCAAAGATGCTAGTTCAATGATTTCTAGAATTTCTGCAAATAGCTGGAGAATTCCAAAAGGTATACAAGCTTCTACTTATAAGCCAGAAGGAGTTGAATAAGAATGAAACAATACAATCTATTAGAGCTGCTTGACTATATCAACCCTTCAGAACTCTCCTACCAGGAATGGACTAATGTTGGAATGGCTCTCAAGCATGAGGGCTATGAAGCAAGTGACTGGGATTCCTGGAGTGCTCAGGATTCAGAAAGATATAAAAGAGGAGAGTGCTTTACAAAATGGAATTCCTTCAACGAAACGGCAGGGGATATTGTCACAGGCGGAACAATCTTTGATTATGCTAAAAGAGGTGGTTTCGTTCCTCCAAAAAAAATAGATCCTAATGAGGGCGTTCTTGATTGGGAAGATGAAATTGGCAACATTATAGACAAGGACTCTATAGATAGTATTGAACTTCACGAGCCTAATGATTCAAATTGGAATCCAGCCAATGAATTAATTAGATACTTAACAACTCTATTCGACACAGACGAGTATGTTGGTTATGTAGTTTCCTCGATAGAGAACGAAAAAGGAAAGTACATTCCTGGTAATCGTGGAAACTTCAGAATGACGGCAGGACAGATTGTTGAAGGGCTTCACTCGTGCAATGGCGACATTGGAGCCGTAATCGGAGATTACAATCAAGCAGCAGGTGCATGGATTCGATTCAATCCGCTAAATGGCGAAGGTGTCAGAAATACTGACATAGCATCATTCAAATACGCTCTCGTAGAATCTGACAGTCTAGACATTGGAAAACAGTTGTCTATTATTCATCAGTTAGAACTGCCTGTTGCAGCAGTTGTCTATAGCGGTGCTAAATCAATACACGCTATTGTCAAGGTTGATGCTTCAGACAATAAAGAATACAGAGAAAGAGTAAGCTACTTATATAAGATATGCGATAAGAACGGGTTTGAAGTCGATAGCCAAAATAAGAATCCATCAAGACTTTCAAGAATGCCTGGATGTATTCGTGGTGATCATAAGCAATTCATTATTGAAACCAACACAGGAAAAGAAACATGGTCAGACTGGGTCGAATGGGTTGAGTCAATGAATGATGACTTACCCGATGAAGAAAATTTGGCCGATGTATTATTCAATCTTCCTGATTATGCAGAAGAATTAATCGAGGGAATCTTAAGACAAGGTCATAAGATGCTATTGGTCGGTCCTTCAAAAAGTGGTAAGTCATTCTCCTTGATAGAATTATGTATCGCTATTGCAGAGGGGACTAAGTGGATGGGAAGGCAATGTAAACAGGGAGATGTGTTATATGTCAATTTCGAATTGGACAGGGCCTCATGCCTTCACAGATTTAAAGATGTCTATCAGACATTAGGATTGACTCCCAATAATGCAAACAGAATCTTTGTGTGGAATCTTAGAGGGAAGACTCCTGCGTTGGACCAGTTAGTACCAAAGCTGATCAGACGAGCAGAAAAGAAAAAGTATATCGCTGTGGTAGTGGACCCTATTTATAAAGTCATAACAGGTGACGAAAACAGTGCGAGTGAAATGGCTAAGTTCTGTAATCAATTTGATAAGATAGCAGATGCGCTTGGTGCATCTGTCATATATGCACATCACCACTCTAAGGGTGCTCAAGGTGGCAAGAAGTCAATGGACCGTGCAAGTGGTTCAGGAGTTTTTGCAAGAGACCCTGACGCACTGCTAGATATGATTGAGTTGGATATGAATAAAGAAGTCAAGGAACACTTCATTAATGAAGCAAGAGTTGAAGCAATGCATGCTGTACTCGATAAGTATATTCCGAAGTGGAAGACATACATCTATCAGACTAAGAAAACAGATGATCATGATTTTGAAGCGATGAATGACTACTGTGCTGAAATGCTTGGATTCGAGCAGATGAACGAATTACAATATCTGACTGAATTAAAAGTTGATGAAGCTAAACATATCACTGCCCTTCAGATATCAGGAACTCTTAGAGAGTTCGCTACATTTGACCCTATCAACTGCTTCTTTAAATATCCTATTCACTTCTTGGATAATGGCAACTTGCTAAAAGGGTGCCGTCCTGAAGGCTCAAAGAAAAAGTCTAAGTTCGAAAAGATGAACGAGACTAACAAGAAGAAACAGGATGAAAATATTGAATTATTCTTAAATGCTTTTGATCAGTTAAATCATGATGGCCAAGTCACTGTAAAAGAACTTGCTGAAAGCGGACTGATGATGGGAAAGACGCAAAGTGCTTTAAGAAGTGCTATACCTAGATGGATAAAAAAAGAAGAACTTGAAGGGTTTGAATATAGCAACGGAATAATCAAAAAAGCATAGCGTTCACATGTAGCGTTCACACTATATATAAATATATATATGAACGCTTCACTATTGCTAATGATTCATATTCATATAGGGGAGTTCAGAAACTCTCCCCTATATATATGAACATTATCAAGTAAATAGTGATTTTTAAAAGAATTGAGGTATAAACAATGCAGTTTTTTATAAAGATGATTCCTCCGACAATTACTGCACAGGAGCATAGAATCGGTAAATATGGAGTATACAAAAGTCCTGAACAGAAACAGGCATACGTTAAGTTAAGAGATGCAATCGCGCCTTACGCTCCTGGTGTTCCGATTGATCACGCTTGCCAGTTAATTGTTAAATGGTGCTTTCCTTTAAACAAAAGTCACAAAGTTGATGGTGAATATAAATATACAAAGCCTGATACTGATAATTTGAATAAGATGTTGAAAGACATCTTAGAAGAATTAGGCTTCTATACTAATGATTCAAGAGTGGCTTCTGAAGTGATTGAAAAATTTTGGAGTGCCGTTCCAGGAATCTATATATCATTAGAAAAATTATGAAATACGTATATAAGAAAGTCGATTATTACTCCATGCAGCAATTGATGGATTTAATCGAACAGTTAAGAAATGAATATCAAGTTATAGGATATCAAGCTTATGCACAAGAGCAGTATGCAGTGCTGACTTTATATCCTAAGAAAGAGGAGAAAAACAAATGGAAAAATTATATCTGGTAAAGTTAGGAAAATTATATGTAACTAATACATCAAGTGATTCAGTCAATTTAAAGGAAAGTGCAGAAAAGGCAAAAGTGTTCACTGATGAGTTAGAAGCTGAAACTTTAGCTAATATTCTAGGCGCTCAGTTAATCACATTCGTATTGGAGGGTTAGAGATGTTTAAAGAAATTGGAAGAGTTACAGAATTATTAAAATATCCACAAAATAAAATCCTTGATTTAGATAAAGTAGCACATCTCAATGGCGAGGGTTTAACACTTACCATTGCAACAGAAGAATGCGCTGAGTTAATCCAGGCAATATCGAAAGTTAAAAGATATGGATTTCATGATAAATATGAAGAAAATTTGCACGAAGAAGTGGCTGATGTGCTTATCTGTATTGCTGAGTTAGTATGCTTAGGTTACTTGGATATTGATAAAGTTAAAGACTATCAAAAGTTAAAAATCAATAGAGAAATAGAAAGGGCAATTCAGAAAGAAGAAGAACTGAGAAAGGAGACAGAAAAGCATGGAACTTGTGAGTAGTCAGAAGCTAGAAGCAGTCGCTGACTTCTTGGCGGATGATGAAGTATTCGGAATTGCTCCATGCTCACACTTTAATAATTCTCTAACAAGAAATAGAGTTAACGTTCCTTGTGACATCGGAGACTGTGAAGGTGACTGTCCATTCTATTCAAAGAAAAACTTCATCAAATGGATTAAAAAACCAGATAGTAAGTATGATGTTGATGGTTTGAAGAAACCTAAAAAAGAGGACTTTCTATGCTATGACAATAGAAGCGGCAGGATTTGTTTGAATGATGATTACGTCAAAGCATTAGAGAAGTACTGCAGCAACTTAGAGAGCGTTCTTGCAGACACAGAATATGATTTAGAATCTTCTGAATGTCAGAATAGAGAACTGACTAATAAGTTAGAAAAGATTAGAGGTGTTCTTGATGGGTCGCATTGAAGTAGATGAAGAGAAATTGAGACGTTTTGTTAATGCGTCTTTATTTACTTGCATGGATTTGAATTACCACCTTTTTTAAGTATAAGAGTTGTATCATTAGGTGTCAGGACTGCCCTTTGACTACTGTTGAAAGCACTATAGAATGGCTGAAGGAGAAAAAACATGGCAATGATTAAAGTTGACGAAAAGAAACTGGATGCAGTATTAGGAATCCCTCTAATTAAATTATGCTGTTATCAATTGATTGAAAAATATTATGGAGTTTCATGCAATCATGGAAATATGGAAGCAGAATATCCTGGATATGGAACATTCCAGTTTAAAAGTTGTCAGTTCTGCGATCTCAAAAATATAGAAGCTATAAAAGAATGGCTTAGAAAGGAAGATCAACATTGACCCAAGAAAAAATAAAAGAAATTACATATTCGGGCGAGTTTGTGAACGAATTAGAAAGCAAGATAGAATATTTAAAAGAAGAAAATGCATTAATCAAACGTAGATATACTGTTTTAGAATGTCAAAATCATTATCTTGAGTTATATAAGGAAGCGTTAAACCTAGCAATCACAAACGCTATTATTGTTGGTGGCTATGATTTTTGGGAAAGAGCTGCAATAGGATATGGCGTGCAAGAATTTTATAACAAGTGCATTCATAGAAACGCACCAAATCTTAATAAAGGTATTGTGGAATTCTATCTTTCGCTAATAGCAAACGCAAAAGCACAAAATAGTGAGGTAAAAGAAAATGTTAAATGCAGAAAGATTTAAGAAAGAAATATTAGAAAATTCAAATGCTGTTTTTGATTTTTCAATGAGCAAGGATAAGCATACAATTAAGAAATGCCTTGGTGTTTGTGATGATTGTTTCTTTCACGAAGCAGGAGATCACTGCTCGAATATTAAAGTTAAGTGGCTCTTATCAGAGTACAAAGAGCCTATCAAATTAACTAGATTTGAGCATGATGTTTTAAAACATCTTCTTGAAAAGACACAATATAGATTTATTGTACGTGAAAGAAGCGACAATATTTACATTTACAAAAGAAAGCCCAAGAAAGGATTAGGTGCTTGGGATATTAGCACAGGGATGCAAAACCTTAATATATTTGTTAATTTATTCCCATTTATCAAATGGGAAGACTCAGAACCTACATCAATCGAGTATGTGCTTAAGAATTGTGAGGTGGTTGAGAGTGATTTATAAAGAAATATTAGATATGGTAGCAGATGCAGCATATAACAAATTTATTCACGGCCTTGATTATGACGGATTGAAAAGTACGATTGTCGAATGTGCAACCAAAATTTACATTGCACAAATGCAACTTGAAAAGGAAAAGTTACAACAAGAATATGATGATCTTTATGAAGGGCATGACAAACTTTCTTATGATTGGGCACAATTAAAGAAAGAAAATAGAGAACTTAACAAAAAATACAATGAACTTCTTGAGGAATCCAACAGAAAAAGCAATGAACCTGTTGAAAGAAGAATGACTCTTGCTGAAGCAAATAAATTGGGGTTATTGAAAAATGAGAGTAAATGAAGTGTTAGCAAGAGTCGATGAAGATGAACTCTTTGACATTAGATGTAAAAGTTGGAATTTTTGTATACAAGGAACAAAATGGGAAATCACTCATAGTGACACATTCATGGATAACCATTTTGGAGATATGTTAGTAACTCATATTGAAGTAAATGATTTGCCAAGAGGTCACGCAATCATGCTATTGGTTGATTAAGAAGGAGTTTATAAGATGATATTTGTGTTCATTACGTTCATGATCATTCTTTGGATGATTATGATGTCTGGTTAAAGGAGATTGGATATGATGATTTGGATTATAATGATAGCAGCAGTGCTTATTTGGATTTTGATGACTGCATAATTCTCGGAGGTGTATGAATGACTACAGAAGAAACTAAACAGTATTTGAAAAACTACAAGAACATGATGCATAGAATAGAATATATTGATAACAAGCTAATCAATGTTAAATCAATACCTTATGATGATTCTTCAGTAGGATCATACGCAGAGCCAAAAACAAATAACGATTACATCATGATGAAGGATAAGTATCTTAAAGAAATGAGCAGTATAAGAGCATCAGTTGAAAGCATAGAAGATATGACTCTAAGAGATGTGTTGTTCTATCGATACATAGAATGCTTAGAGATATATGACATTGCTGATATCATGGAGTGTTCTAATACATCTGTATTTGCTTATCTGCGTGATGCGATTAAAGAACTTTCAATTATTCTTGATTAATTCTTATTAAACTGTATTAATCTGCATTAATCAGAAGCGCACAGCACTTAAAAGGGTGCTAGTATGGTATTAGACAGAAATATATATAAGAGGACCGGGCTAAACAGTTTGGTCCTTTTTACATTAAGAATCATTAAGGAGGCGTATTAATTGTATGACAGAAAAACAGAGACTGTTTGCAGATGAGTATCTGAAAGATCTAAATGGTACGCGTGCCTATAAAACGATATACACTACTATCAAGAATGATAATGTTGCAGCAGTAAGAGCAAATACACTTCTTAAGCAGAAAGATATTTCTGATTATATAAGCAAAAGACTTGAAGAAATTCATAATGAGAACACGGCTGACATCCAGGAAGTGATGGAGTATCTTACATCTGTTCTTAGAGGAGAATCAGCCTCAGCGGTATTAATGATGAGTGGCAATGGTATGCAGAAGGTCACTGAGAAGCCTCCGGATGAGAAGGAAAGGCTTAAAGCTGCAGAGCTTCTTGGAAAGAGATTCGGCATGTTCAAAGATAATGTCGATATTACATCGAACGGCAAGACAGTGATTGTGGATGATATAGATGAATAAGATTAGGGTTAGTTTAAAGTCTACTATCGGTCCGGCTTTCTATGAAGTTCATAAGCATGTAAAAAACAATGACTACACGCATTATTGGTTAAAAGGTGGCCGTGGTTCTTTAAAGTCCTCTTTTATAGGTGTTGAGATACCTCTAGGCATTATGAGAGATGCACAGCGAGGTGTAATGAGTAATGCAGTCATTATGAGACGAGTAAAAGATACGCTCCGAGATTCAGTGTATGAACAGATTAAGTGGGGCATCTATAAGTTAGGTGCTCAAGATGATTGGTTAATACCTGAGTCAAAATTAAAAATGACTTACATGCCGACAGGTCAGCAGATAATATTCAAGGGTGCCGATGAACCTAAAAAAATGAAGTCAACAAAGGTCCATATAGGTTATGTTAAATATGTCTGGTATGAAGAATGCGACGAGTTCGAAACATACGATAAGATAACCAATATCAATCAGTCACTTCTTCGTGGTGGACATGAGTATTGTGTCTTTTATTCTTTCAACCCTCCTGAATCACAGAGAAATTGGTGCAACAGGCAAGTTCTAGTTAAGAGGGATGATACATATGTCTCCCATACAACTTACTTACAGGCGCCTCCTGAATGGCTTGGAGAACAGTTCTTGATTGAAGCAGAGCATACTAAGAAAACAAATATTGAAAAATACAATCATGACTACTTAGGCGAAGTAACTGGTACAGGTAGTGAGGTTTTCACAAACCTTGATATTAGAGAAATCACAAAAGAAGAAATTGATGTATTCGATAGATTAAAATTCGGACTAGACTTTGGTTATGCTGGTGACCCTTTGGCTTTTATCAAAGCAAATTATGATAAGACGCGCAGACGTCTTTTTATTTTTGATGAAGTATATGGCACTAGGCTGTCAAATGCTGATGCCGTTAAACTTATCAAAGAGATTAACCCGCTTAACGATCAGGTCACTGCCGATTCAGCTGAACCAAGAACTATAAACGAGTTCAAACTGTTAGGATTAAAAATAACAGGCGCAAAGAAAGGCCCTGACAGTGTAAAAAACGGTATTAAGTTCTTACAGGACTTAGAATCAATCATCATAGATCCTGTTAGATGCCCTAATGCTTACAGGGAATTTAATGAATATGAGATTGAAAAAGATAAGGACGGCAACCTCAGAGGCGACTTTCCTGATAAGAATAACCACACTATAGATGCGGTTAGATATGCCATGGAGTACGAAATACTTCAGAAAAAGTGGACTTTGTAAAGGAGATAACTACATGGAATTTAGTATTAATGGAATCAACTGGACAATGGAATATGCCGACAGCGATAAGGACTTTTTAAACGACGGTGATAACACTATCCTAGGCCTTACGAAGTTTCTAGAACAAACAATCTATATTCGAAAAGGGATGTCTAAGGAGTTAACAAGAAGAACAGTGATACATGAATTATGTCACTGTTTTTTATTTTCTTTAGGCTTCTCAATGGATTGCTATACAGAAGAAACAATGTGCGATTTATTTGGAAATTATGCTGATCATATTGTTGGTTTAGCTGATGACTTTGAAAAAGAGGTGATTGAATGCTGACAGAAGAAGAAATCTTGAAGTTTATCAATGATGATAAGACATCAAAAAAGAAACGACTCGCAAGAGTCGGAGAACGCTATTATGAGTCTGAACACGATATCTTAGATTATAGAATGTTCTACTATAATCAGGACGGTGTTTTAGTCGAAGATACAACTAGATCCAATGTTAAGAAGTGTCACGGCTTCTTTGGTGAATTGGTGGACCAGGAAGTACAGTATATCTTGAGCGGAAAAGACGGCATAGTTCACTCAGATGACACTAAACTGCAGAAAGAATTAAATAAGTATTTCAATAGAAAATTCAAAAATGCTCTTAGTGAAGTAATCACAGGTGCAATCACTAAAGGCTTTGAATATATGTATGCCTACGTAAACAAGAAAGGCAGATTAACATTCGAGCGCGCTGATTCTCTAGGAGTTATCGAAGTCAGAGAAAGAGAGACTGATGATGGATGCGCATATGTTATCTATTGGTACATCGATAAACTAACCAAAGATAACAAAGCGATTAAACGTATTCAGGTATGGGATGAAAATCAGACATATTACTATGTTCAGGAAGAAAACGGAAGACTTCTTTTAGACGATTCTAAACGTATCAATCCAAGACCACACGTTATTTATACAAAAGACGGCGACAATGCTATTTATTATGAAAATTTTGGTTATATACCTTTCTTTCGACTAGACAATAACAAGAAGCAGCATTCAGGAGTCAAGGCTATTAAGTCGTTGATTGATGATTATGACATGATGGCTTGTGGCTTGTCCAATAACTTAGCCGACTTTGACAATCCAATTTATATAGTGAAGGGATTTGAAGGGAATGACTTTGAAGAATTACAGACTAATCTGAAAACAAAGAAGATGATGGGAGTTCCAGAAGGTGGAGGGCTTGAAGTTCATACTGTTGAAGTACCTTATCAAGCGAGAGTTGCGAACATGGATAAGGATGAAGAAAATATCTATCGTTTTGGCATGGGCTTTAATTCTGCACAGGTGGGCGATGGCAATGTTACAAACGTAGTCATCAAATCAAGGTACGCTCTTCTAGATCTTAAGTGTAATAAGCTGCAGGCAAGGATTGAGGAGTTCCTGGATAACATCCTTGAGGTTGTTCTAAAGGAAATTAACAAGAACAATAAGACCGATTATGATATCGATGATGTTTATTACAGTTTTGAAAAAGAAATCATAACAAATGAATCAGACAATGCACAGATTGAATTATTAAAGGCTCAGAAGAGACAGACTGAAATTAATACTATTCTTTCACTTGCTGAAGTAATCGATAACGAGACTATTGTTAAATTGATTTGTGAACAGTTGGATATTGATTATGAAGAAATCAAAGATAAACTCCCAAATCCAAAAGAAGCGTACGAGCAAGTAGATGATGTGACCGATACGTTAAACAATACGGTGCTAGATGAATAAGAGACAGCTAGAAGTTGAAAAAGCCAAACTGCGAGAAGAGAAGAAGCTTCTGAAGGAATTAAAAAAGATATATGAAGATGCAGCCAAAGAAGTAGAACAGAAAATAAGGATTTCAAACGGTAAGATTGATTTACTCCTTTCTGTATTTGATGAATTAGATGAAAAGCAGAAATCATTGCTTCAATCTCAGATATATCAGAAGAAGTTTCAAGAAAATCTCAAAAAGCAGTTAGATGAACTGATTGGGAATTTAAACGCTGATTCTTATGACAGTATTACAAGATATCTAACAGATTCCTATTACACAGGATATATCGGAACTATGTACGATATCCAGGGCCAAGGCATACCGCTAATTACTCCTATCAATGAGAAGCAAGTCACAAGGGCTATGACCTTAAACACCAAGTTAAGCGTACCACTGTATACTAGAATGGGTATTGATGTTGGAGTTCTCAAAAAACAGATTGCAAAGCATATCTCAAGAGGCATAGCTACATCCTCATCATATGCACATATTGCTAGAAACATAGATGGAGCATCTAATATTGGTTTTAATAAAGCAATGAGGATTGCAAGAACTGAAGGGCATAGAATACAGGTTCTTAGTGCCAATGACGCACAGCATGCAGCAAAGGCTAAAGGTTGTGAAGTAGTCAAGCAGTGGGATGCTACACTTGACGGAAAAACTAGACCAATGCATAGGCTTCTTGATGGGAAGCTTGCAGAAATAGACGAGCCTTTTGTGGTAGATGATATGGAAGTTATGTATCCTGGAGGCTTTGGGATTGCTTCACAGGATGTAAACTGTAGATGTGCACTCCTTCAGCGTGCTAGGTGGGCTTTAGATGCTGATGAACTGAAGACACTTAAAGAAAGAGCTGAGTATTATGGGCTTGATAAGAGCGATGATTTTCGAGACTTTAGAGAAAAATACTTGATGACATCGAACAGATTGAAAAGCTCAAATGATGATGGTAATATAAACATAGAAATAGATGGGTTCGCGCCTTGCCTTATTGAATGCAAAACAGGCAGAGTGGTTAATACCACTGTAAAAGAAATGAAGCGAAGTGAATTAAAAGGATATAATAAGACAAGCGGATGGTATATTGATTGGTCAAAGGTTCCGCGCGGTAAAACTATAAAAGCTATATTTGCAGAAGGCAATAATGAAATCCAAGGACTCATTGCGTATGAGGAACTTTCTGATCATTCAACCATAAAGATTCATTGGGTAGTCGCTAATCCTAAAAGTAATGGCAATTTAACGAAAGATAAAGAGTACAGAGGAATTGGTGCACATTTATTCGCTATTGCGGCAAAGGCCTCGTTTGATGAGGGTTATGATGGTTATGTTGAAAGCAAAGCTGCAAATAGGCAATTATTAAATTATTATATCAGTGAATTAGGTGCAAAATATTTAGGCGGTTATGATTTTTATTTAGATACCGCAGTAGCAAAAGATTTATTAGCGAAATGCAATTGGAGGGATGAATGATGAAAAGTAAATTTGAACCAATACCAGATCCGACATTTGAGCAGGGCTTTGAAGGCTTATATGTTGGGGATTTAGAAGATGGTGAAAAGTGTAGTACAAAACCGGTACCGTATGATTTGCGTGGTCTGACAAAATATTTACAAGAACACCATCTGGATCAGCCAACAGAAGAAATACTAGCGATGTTTAGAAAGTAGAAGTTATTTAAACGGTTCTGAGGAACCGTTTTTATTTTACTCTGAAAGGAGGTATTTAATGTCTGAAGGACTGCGACCGCACAGACACTGTTATTTTGAAGTAGAATCAAGAAGATACTTTGATAAAAACAGAGGCTGTGCAATCAGAAAAACGCACTATGAGTGCATGATATGCGGTCATGAGTTCTATGAAACAGTAGAACTTTCTCATGATCCACCACAATACAAGAATAAAAACAATGTATTAAACAGAAATAGAAACAGAGGCTAGACGTAGGCTCTTTTTATTTTGCCCTGAGCACGGCATTTAAAAGGTTTAAAAATTCATCCAGCATGATGTTAAAACTGCGACCGCACTAGAAGACACTAGATTTAAAAACGAAGCGGAGAGAGGTATTACATGGATTTTCTTAAAGATATTCTAGGCACTGAATTATTTGAACAGGTGGCTAATGCAGTAAATGCATATAACGGCGATGAAGCGAATAAGGATAAACAGATTAAGATTGCAAATCTAGCAAGTGGTAAATACGTTGATAAAGGCAAATATACGGCTCTTGAGGAATTATTAAATAAGAAAGATACCGATTTAACGGACGCTCAGAAACTTATTGAAGGTCTAAAAGAATCGGCCGGAAAAGGCGAAGATATGGCTGCTAAGATTGCAGAATTTGAGACAACTATCAGAAATCAGCAGGAAGAACTAAAAAAAGCAAAGACAGAGTCAGCATTAAAGATTGAACTTCTTTCAGCTGGTGCCAAGGCTGACGACATTGATTATTTACTTTTTAAATTAGGTAATGACAGTGATTTTAAGGCCGAACTTGACGAAAACGGCAAGTTAAAAGGCATTGATGAAAAAATGAAGAATTTAAAGACTATTTATCCTAATCAGTTCGAAGCCCAAACATCTAAGAAAATTGATGAAAATAACTTACCAGGTGGCAAAACCGACGATACTCCTGAACCAACCACTTTGACAGGAGCAATCAGAAACAGATATGAAAATAAAGAATAAAGAGAGGATTAATATATGCCAATTTTATTAAAAGACATGAAAGTTGGAATGCATGACAAAGTCGCTGAACAGGTAGTTGACACATTTATCAGACATTCCGAAGTATTAGAATTATTACCATTCGATAATGCAGTATCACCTAGTGGAGGCTCTACATTAACATATGGCTATGTACAGACTAAATTACCTTCTAACACTGCATTCCGTGCTTTAAATACTGAATATGCTTCTAGCGAAGCAAAATTAGAACAGAAAGCCGTTAACTTAAAGGTATTCGGTGGTGCTTTCGAAATTGACCGTGTTATTAAGGATGCAGAAGGCATGTACGATAACATGGCATACCAGATTGATGAAAAGGTCATCTCAGCAATTGGAACATTCCACAATGCTATGATCAATGGAGATTCAGCAACTAACTCTGAAACCTTTGACGGTTTAGACAAGTTCTTAGTTGGTCAGACAACAGAATTTAACACAGGCGCTTACTATGACTTATCAACAATGGCTAAGCTAGAAGAAAATGCCAGTGTATTCTATGAAGCATTAATCAAATTAATCAATAGAACAGGCGCAGACGCTTTATTTGTGAATGAAGATATGAAATCTAAAATTCAGACTGTCGCTAGAGTCTTAGGATATAAGACAGAAAGTGAAGAGGCTTTCGGTCGTGTCGTTACTACAATCGGAGAAAATAAAGTAAGATTAATTGATTTAGGAGACGTTGTAACTGCTTCAGGAGAAACAGCTGTTGAAACTCCTATCATCGGATTAAAGACTAGAAAAGTTGGTTCTGAAGCAAGTGTGACAGGATTAACAGATATCTATGCTGTTAAGTTCGATGTAAAGAAAGGATTCCACGGTGTTACTTTAACAGGATCTAGCGGAGTAAATACTTATTTACCTGATTTCAACACTCCAGGAGCAGTTAAGAAGGGTGAAGTTGAAATGGTTGCTTGTGTTGCCTTAAAGAATACAAAAGGCGCTGGAGTGTTAAGAAACGTTAAAATCTTATAGGAGGCATGACTATGGATAAAAAGAAACATTATGAAGTGAAGACACCTATTGAAGATTACTGCGGCATCGGTGCTGCAGGTGTTCAGTTTGCTTATGGCAAGGCTGAGGTATATGACGAATGGGTGGCACAGTGGTTCAGAGAACATGGATACACTGTAGAAGAAGTGAAAGAAGAAACTGAAGCAGTTTCAGAAGCACCAAAAACAGAAGCCAAGCCAAAAGGCAATGCTAAAAAATAAGAAAAGAGGTGATTTTCTATGATCATGACAATTGAAGAGTTTAGGCTTTTGAATGATACAGATGACTCAGACGTAATCATCAAGATGAAATTAGAAGCCTTAGAGTTGATGATTAGAAAATACACTAATAATAATTTCCAAATGCGCAATTTTAGAACGACCGCCAATATAAAAGACGGTCGTTTTTCTTTTAATGGCCCTCAATATTTTAAGGTTGGTGACACTGTACAGGTATCTAATTCATCTTTTAATGATGCTTTATATACTGTGACAGAAGCGAATGAGCATGACTTTGTGGTTGACAAGCCTGTCAATAATGAGGCTCGTGTCTTATGTACTAAAATTGAATATCCTGCCGACATTAAAATGGGGGTTATCAACCTCATGAAATGGGATAAAGAGAATAGAAGCAAAGTCGGAGTACAGTCAGAAACGATTTCTAGACACTCTGTCACGTATTTCAATATGGATGGGGACAATTCCTCTCTTGGCTATCCAAAGTCTCTCACAGGCTTTCTAAAGCCTTATATGAAAGCGAGATTCTGAGCATGATAGGTGGAAACATTACAGCAGTTCTTCAAAAGTGCGTCTATTCATTCAATGAAATTGGTGAGCCCATTGAAGATTATGCGGAATCAATCTCTTTGTTTGGTTTCTTAGACCTGTCAAGTGGCGACAGTCATTACACTAACTTTAACGCAAAGGTACAGGAGTCAACCCACATTTTCATTTGTGATTATAAGGACTTAAAAGGCTATAAGGCTGATAACTCAAGACTGATTGTAAATGATGAAGTCTATGATGTAACTCTTATTGATGACCCGATGAATTTGCATCAACACTTAGAGATATATCTACAGTACAAAGGAGCACAAGATGAGCGTACAGTTTGAAGATAACTCAATGTTTATAATCGATGAAATTGAGAATGCAGCTTTAAAGTTTTTGGAAGAAGCAAGCGGAGAACTTGAGTCACAAGTTAAAAGAAACACCAGAGTGGACACTGGTCAGTTAAAAAACTCGTGGGAGCACGTGGTAGATGCTGACAATATGATTGGGATTGTTGGATCAGCAGAAGAGAATGCTATATGGGAAGAATTCGGCACAGGTGAGTACGCTCTTAAAGGAAATGGTCGTAAAACAAAATGGAAGTATAAGCATCCTAAATACGGATGGGTTACCACTACAGGAAAAGCACCATCTAGAGCACTCGAGAAAGCCAAGAACTCCTCTAAGAAGAAGATTCAAGCAAGAGCCGAGGAAATCTTTGGAGATATTGGAAAATGACACCAGAAGGCTTGAAATTTATTTCTAAGACATTAAAACCACTTGTGAACTATCATTTTCTTTATTACAAGACTGATAAGGTTGAATATCCTTATTGGGTTGGCGAGTACTTAGAAAATGAATACAGTGCAGAGACCAATTACCAAGGAACCACTTTTATTCTTACAGGTGTCACAAGAGGCAGTTACTTAGAACTAGAAAAGCAAAAGGAAATTATTAAAAAGGCTCTCAAGGATAAGAGAGCCATCTTACCGAGCGGAACAGGCATAGCCGTACATTATGACTATTCAATGCCGATTCGTGTAGACGATATAGAATTGCAGAAAATACAGATTAATTTAACAATCCAAGAATGGGAGGTATAAATATATGGCGAATGAAATCATTCCTTCAAGTGGGATTACAGCTAAAACACCTGAAAACATTATGTTAGGTGCTGGAACTATTCATAAAGGCTTGAAATATGAGGGTGGTAAATGGAACTTTGTAGAATCATTATTTTGTGCTACATCAGGCGGTGGTTCAGTAAGTTTTTCTCCCGAATTATTAGACTTAGATATTGATGGAGCAACAGTCAAATTCGTTGGTGGCACTCTAAAAGTCGGAGAAAGCGCCAAGATGAAATTTAAAATGGCAGAAATCACTCCTGATTTTATTAAAAAGTCTATCTTTGCTAAAGAAGCGGAAAACAGCACGGCAACAGGATATACAGAATTAGTGTCTAAGCCACAGATTGAGACAGGTGACTATTATGAACATCTAGCATATGTCGGAAAGAAGATTGATGGAACTCCAATCATTATTATTTTTGACAAAGCTTTATGCACATCAGGACTTTCTGTTGAAGGCGAAAATAAAAAGATGGTAGTACCTGAAGCAGAATTTGAGTGCTATGCAGAATTAGAACAGGCTGATAAGAATGTACTACCTTATCACATCTATTACCCTAGCGCCGTAGCTGCATAACTAAAATAAGAATTGAGAGGAGTTATTTATGGAATACAAATTAAGAAAATTAAAAGCAACAGATGCATTTTTAATCATTAAACTAATTAATAAGTTTGGCATCATGGAATTTAAGAAATGCTTTAATGCAAACGAGATTGCTAAACTAGCAGAAAATAAGGAAGGACTATCAAAAGAGGAACTAACTGAAAAAGTTGGTTTCAATATCATTCTTTCTTGCTGCACAGTTATTTTTGAAAACATCGGAAAGTGTGAAAATGAGGTTTTTGAATTCTTGTCAGCCGTAAGCAACCTAAATAGAAAACAGGTTGAAAGCTTATCACTTGCAGAACTTGCACAGATGATCATTGAAATCTTTCAAAAAGATGAATTCAAAGATTTTTACAAGGTTGTTTCTGGATTGCTGAAATAGGAGAAGTCGGCTTCATGGATTTGGTTTACAAGAGATATTCAAACCCCATGGAGTTGATTGATAACATGATCTCTTTATCTAATTTTTCAGAGTTCATTTCGGAGCTTGCTGACAATGTGTCAGACGAGAAGTTATACGATATTTGGAAATCAAAAGTATATGATAAGTCATTTGCTGACTTTAAAAATGAAATGATGGCTAAGTGGAAGAAAAACACAGGAATTGAAACATCTGAAATTATGACAGATGAAGAGATGGAAACAACTATAAATGACTCCTATGAAATTCTTAACAGTTTTAATCCTAATCTTTAAGAAAAAGAGAGGGGGAAATAAATGTTAGAATTATTTAAACTCTTTGGTATTGTCGGTCTAAAAGGCGTCGATAAGACAAAGAAAGATTTAAAAGACACTACTAACACAGCAAAAGAAGAATCTAGCAAGATTGAAAAAGCTGTAAACAAGACAGGTGAGATTGCTTCTAAAGTTGGGAAGCTAGCGGTCAAGGGAGTTGCTGCAGCGGGTGCTGCTATAGGGACTATCACAAAGTTCGCTGTATCTTCTTACTCTGAATACGAGCAGTTAGTTGGTGGCGTCGAAACCTTATTCGGTGCTCAGGGCATGAGCCTAAAGAAGTACGCTAAATCAATCGGCGAGACTGTCGGACAAGCGAAAGGAAAATATGATCAGTTAATACAGGCACAGACGGACGTTATGAATAATGCAAAAGTAGCATATAAGACGGCTGGAATGAGTGCAAACGATTATATGAACACTATTACTTCTTTCGCTGCTGCATTGAAGCAGTCAACAGCCAATGAGACAGAAGCGGCTAAGGTTGCTAATATGGCTGTTATTGATATGGCTGATAATGCGAATAAGATGGGTACCAACATGGAAGATATCCAAAACGCTTATCAGGGGTTCTCAAAGCAGAACTACACAATGCTCGATAATTTAAAATTGGGTTAACAAAACAGCTCAAGTAAAACTATGTGAATTCGGTGAAACTCTCTCTGAGACAATACCGAGCCAAGTTTATTTATATCTAAAAAAATGAATGTATAAGTAAAAAGGTGTAACGACTATTCCGGAAGGAAGTACACTCAAGCGAGTGGAAGTGCATAGCTCCTAGTAATAGGATGAAGAGATAGTCTACTCTATATGGCGACATATAGCAGTTCATTAGAGAACGGATATAGATTAGCGCACTATATCGAATAAAAAGGTACGGTGGTACGAAATCAGAAATGGAGCGACTTTTACAGGACGCCGAAAAACTGACAGGTATACATTATGATATTAATAATTTAAGTGATGTATACAAAGCAATTAACGCTATTCAAGGCAAACTCGGAATAACTGGTACTACTGGCGAAGAAGCGATGAAAACCATCGACGGCGCGATGAAGATGACTAAAGCGTCATGGGATAACCTTTTAACAGGTCTAGCAGACCCTAAACAGGCAGTCGGACCGCTTATTAGTGAATTTACTAATAGTTTGGGAATTCTTGCCAAAAATGTGACTCCAAAAATCAAAGAGGTATTTAATGCGCTTCCTGATGCATTGATACAGATAACTCCGCAATTAATGAATACGATCATTGATTTAGCACCATCATTAATTCTTGCAGCTATTAATTTAGTGGCTGGGCTAATCGGTGCGCTCCCAGGAATATTGGAACCGATTTTTTCAGAATTAACAGATATATTCAATAAGATTCCTCAATTCTTGAAAGGAAATGCGAATATAGTAGATGGTTTCCTAAAATCTATTGACAGCGGGAAGCCTTCAATAGCTGCAAAAGGAATAGAGATGATAACGGCGCTTATTAACGCTATTATAAATAGTCTTCCTATTATTATTCAGATAGGTGCGAAAATAATTGATAGTTTAGGAAGTTCTATATCTTCAAATATGCCTTCGTTCTTGTCGAGATTTCTTGATATTCTAATTCAGCTATCACAGATGATATTAACTAATCTTCCCATCTTAGTAGGTGTCGGAATGAAATTAATCTTTTCTTTAGTTCAAGGGTTAATGAGTTCACTTCCTACTTTAATATCTAAAGTGCCTACTATCATAGCGAACCTAGCAGATGCATTTTCTAACAGTGCACAGACTATTTTTGTGTGGGGAATTAAGATTATTGCGGAAATCATTAAAGGATTAGTAATGGCAATTCCTTCATTAATCGCGAACATCCCTAAAATTATCTATGCCATTTTTGCTGTGTGGAATGCTATCAATTGGTGGAACTTAGGAAAAGGGCTTATCAGTGGAATCGCTAAAGGTATCAGCGGCATGGGAGGCTCTCTTGTCAATACAGCAAAGAACTTATTTAACAGTCTAAAAAGTCATGTATCAAACATTTTCAACAACATCAAGAATGTAATTCAAGGTCCTATTTTTAGCGCTAAGACTAAAGTATTGGCGATTATAAGAGAACTGCAGAACGGTGTTAGAGTTGGGTTTAATTTTATCAAATCACATGCCTCAAGTGTGTGGAATGGTATCAAGAGTGCCATCATGTCACCAATGAGCACTGCAGCCAACTTTGTAAAAGCTATTATCAATAAGATTAAAGGATTCTTTAATTTTAAGATTTCTTGGCCTCACATCCCTTTGCCTCACTTTAATATCAAACCTAACGGCTGGAACGTTGGGGATTTATTAAAGGGGAAAATCCCATCACTAGGCGTTAAATGGTATGCACAAGCGATGGATAACCCAATGATCTTGGATGCTCCAACAATTTTCGGAATGTCTAACGGTCAGATGCTCGGTGCTGGAGAAGCAGGCGCTGAAGTTGTGGCTGGTAGAGATACATTAATGAAGATGATTAATCAGGCATCTAACAATAGAGCTGATGAAATCCTAGAAGCATTGCATAGAATCATCGCTTTATTATCTGATGAAGATAGAATGCACGATATTATCGTAAAAGCTTTAAATGACGGCTCTTTCGTTGTTATGTTAGATGGCAGAGAAGTAGGAAGGATTGTGAGAAAATATGCTGGATAAAATTAAACATACAAATTCAAACAATGAAACACTAGACTTTACTTCTCTTGGTATCTTTGCAAATTATAGTGATTTACGTGATTTTGAGTGGAGCGTTAAAACGAATAACAATAGGATTACAGGATTTTATAAAGGGGTTGTCACTAAGACAATTCCTTTTGTTTTCCTTGTTGATCAGCAGAAAGCCAATGAGATTAAAAACCAATTTTATGAGCATTTCGAAATAGATGTACTTCAAAAAAAGAAAGGATATTTTGAAATTAATGGTTATAAATATTATTGCTATGCAATCAAGTCCACTAAAAGCAAATATCTAATTGATAAGAGACTCTTATATTTAAGTGTTGAAATCACTACAGACGACTCTTATTGGATTAAAGAGACAACCTACACCGCTGACTTCAGTTCCAGCAGTTCGAGAACTGTCACTAAATATCCTTTCACGTATCCTTTTACGTATTCAGTCCCAAAAACAGTAAATGTTGTAAATGATTCATTTACTGATACGGACATGATTATGCGAATATATGGAAGATGTACGAATCCTATTGTCAATATCAGTGATAACACTTATCAGTTATATGTGACCTTGAATGCTGAAGAATATGCAGAGATTGACACGTTCAAGAGGACTATTACAAAGTATTCTTCTAATGGTGTGCAGTCCAATATATTTAATGCACGTAACAAGTCATATGATGCTTTTAAGAAGATACCTCAAGGCTCATTTGACATAACTACAGTTGGAGTTGAAAAAGTTGACATAGTCTTGATTGAAAGAAGAGGTGAGCCTAGGTGGGATTAGAATATATCTATACAGATGCTAACTATAACGAATTAGGATACCTCACTCATTTCAACGCTGACATTGAGATAGGAAAGTATGATGTAAGTAAGAACGATTTTGAATTGACATTATCCTTGGAAGATAGAGACCCTTTGTTTACTGTGGGGTCTCTTTTCTATAAGGAGAACACTGAAATTGGTGGAGTAATCCAGCAGTTAAAAATTAATACATCTAATAACACCATTACTTTTATCGGTGTAACTTTTAGAGGGCTGCTAGAAAAGGAATACGTACAGCCTCCAGCAGGAAGCGCATATTTGAATCTAAATGCTGAAGCTAACACATGCATCAATGTTTTGATTGGTGACAGGTTCGATGGTCTCTATACTGTCGATAATATAGGCGCTAGTAATATCAATGTTAAATATGATGTTAGAGATATTAATCTCTTACAAGCGCTAGAGAAGTCGCTAGATGCGAGTAATGCGAGATTGTGCATTAGGCATCGTGTTGATGGGAAAATCCATCTATATGCCGAAAAAATCAACGATTTAAGCAACACGCTACAGTATGACAATGACTATCAGATAGATATGACAGTAAAGACCGAATCTAAGCCATATAATCATATTTTATGTTTGGGAAAAGGTGAACTCCTGAATAGATTAAGAATTAACTTGTATCTACAGTCTGATGGATCATGGTCAGAATCCAATGAGACTTATGCAGGGCTCAACAGGAAGACATACAAACATGAGGATGTAAATGTTGAAAAACGTGATGAATTAATCAAGAATGCGACTGAAAAGGTAGCAGAAGCAAATGAGAGCGATACGCTAGAAATCTCTTTTGATGCTGATGATGCAGAACTCTTTGACATTGTCGGAGCAAAAGAAACTATTACAGGCATATCGTTCAAGGAGCCGATAACTCAAAAAATAATCAAGATTAGTGATGATGATATTGAAATCTCATACAAGGTAGGTGATGCGAAGTGATAAAGAATATTAATATTACAGATGCTGAAGTCAGTGCCGAACTACATGGCTATATGTATCTAGCGTTATATGACTTTCAGGGCATTTTACACGCAGGAAGCAGAATGACGGCTGAAATTGTTTCCAACAATGAAATCAAGATTAATGACGGCATCCTGTGCAACTATGGCCGTTTTATGAGAATCGTTGGGAGCGAAACGGTACGCATTGAAAATGGTACAAGTGGAGTGAAGAGAACTGACTTGATTGTAGCAAGATTTACAACTACAGGAACAAAAGAGACTCATACTTTTACAGTTATTAAAGGGTCAGCAGGTGGAGCAGAACCATCATACAATCAGACCGACATATACAGCGGTACAGGCACAAGAGACTTAGTATTATATGCGGTGCATCTAGATGGATTAAATATCACATCTGTTGAACGTAAATGTCAGGAATATATGAGTGTGAAAGAGCTTATTAATAAGGTAAATACACAAGAAAGCGGAACAAAATTCTATGGGCATGATGTTCTCGATGTCAAGAATGGTATTACGTTAGAGGCTAAATGGAATGATACCATTGTAGAATTCTACTGGTATGGAAATCTATCAAATGACTGGCATATGACGGCCACAGTTGATGGAGAAAAATTCGGAAACGATTCTACAATGAAAAATGTTCTTAACACACATACAGCTTTTATGTTCGATATTTCTGTTAGTCCAGATTATCCAATCTGGTTTAAATATTCTAGGGCAAAGAACGGTTTCTGTGTATTCACGATGAAGACTTGCACTGTTCCTAAAGGAACATGGCTTTCAGGTAGCCACATGATGCTCAGATAGGAGGTGATGCATATGATTAGAGGTACATCACCAACAATAACATGTGAGTTTCCTTTTGATATATCTACACTTTCTTACGCTTATTTCACGATTGCTCAAAATGAACGAATTATGCTCAATAAAAAAATTGAATGTGAAGGGCTTGAAGGAAGACAGATAAAAATACACCTTACACAGGAAGAAACTCTTAAATTAAAAGAAAATCTACAGGCAGAAGCACAGGTGAGAGGAATTACAAGAGATGGTGAAGCTATCGCATCAGATATCATTAAAATATATGTTGATAAGATCTTAAAAGATGGAGTGATCTGATGTGCAATTTAGGTCTAATGATATTCGATTCAGGTTAAAATTTCATACTAATGACGCATCCTTTAAATTTAAAGTTCATGATATGGAAAACGGCTTCAAATTCCATTATGATGATTTTTTTGAAGTTGATAAAAGTTATGATGCTTATTTAGGAGAGTATGAGGTTGTTCCATCAATCAAAAAACAACAACTAGATACTAAAGATAAGCTAATGAAAAAAGATGTGGTTATTAGTGCAATCCCCTTCTTCGAGACATCAAACGATGAAGGGGGCAACACAGTATACATAGGAAAGGAATTATAACATGGCAGAAACTAAACATATAAATAAGGTCGTCTATGGTGGCAAGACATTAATCGACTTGACAGGCGACACTGCTACAGCAGACAAAGTATTGAAGGATCTAACATTTCATGATAAGACAGGTGCCACAGTCACTGGTACTTGTACGTTTGATGTAGATTCTGGTGATGCGACTGTGGCAGTTGCTGAAATGCTAGCTGGAAAGACTGCGTATGCAAGAGGCACTAAATTAACAGGGACTATGAAGAACAATGGTTCCGTTAAAGGAAGCATTACAACCAAGGCACAGGTATACACGATTCCACAGGGCTTCCATGACGGCTCTGGTAATGTTCAGATTGCGACTGCAGAACAGGCTAAGATTATTCCTACAAATATCCGTGATGGAGTAACCATCTTAGGTATCAAAGGTACTATGTCAGGAACTGAAGGCGCTAAACCTCAGCAGAAGACAGTGACACCAAGCACCGCTACACAGACAATCATGCCTGATGCAGGATATAACTATTTATCACAGGTTACTGTTAATCCGATTCCATACGCAGAAAGTGAGAACTCTGCCGGCGGAACTACAGTAACAATCGCATAGGAGTGGTTATATGAGCATCAACAAAGTCATATATAACGGCAAGACATTGATTGATATATCAGACAGTACAGTAACTGATGATAACATTGAAGAAGGGTTGATTGCCTATTCGGGAGATGGAAAAAGGGTGGTAGGAACTAAGATGAATCTAGAAAACAGAAGCAAAAGAAAACTGATTTTCATTGGTGACAGTTATGGAGACGGTTATACACCTGATGGAAGTTATACAGGTTGGTGCGACAGACTTAAGAATAAGTTAGTTAATTGTCACTTCTCTGCAGACAACATCTATATCAATCATAAAGGTGGTGCATCCTTTTCTAATCCATCCAATAACTATCTGACTCTTCTTAAAAGTGTAGAGTCTCAGGTAGGTAATAAAAAGATGGTAACAGATGTGTTGATTGGCGGAGGGTATAACGAACTTGCATATTGTGATAAGGCCGATACTGTTAAATCCAATATCAATACATTGATTTCATATGTACAGAGTACATATCCAAATGCGGTGGTTCATTTCGCGCCTTTTGGGGTTGCATTTAAAGACAGAAACAATCAGTTTGCACTAAAATATAAATTGATGCCTATTTATAAAACAATTCCGGCATATTTTGATAAACCTTATATGATAGTTCCTGGTGCTGAAAATATTCTGTCTTTAAGAGATACAATGAGTTCTGATGGGATCCACCCTAATTCGTGGGGATTGGACTGTATAGCTGAATATCTAAAAGGATATCTCATGGGAACAGGAAGCAGCATGCAAGAAAAACGTCAATTGAGTGTCAAAATGAATGGTGGAACATTCACTGGTACTATCTGGGGTCAATCATTTGGAGATATAAATATTTATAGATTGATGTTTGACACAGCCGTCAAGAATCTTAACTCCAACGGAGCAAATGGTTTTAAATTGTATAGTCCTCGTATTGGTGATGCTTTCCCTTGGAGGGCCCCTAATATGGGGTATACGGATGCCAATGCAATCATACAAGCAAACGGTGGATTCTTCGACGTTCCTGTCAAATTCAATGTAAACAACAGCAATGAGCTATATATGCAGATCAAGCAGTGTAACTCTGCTCACAATAACTATCAAAGTTATTCAAATATCACTCAAATTCAGTTAGACGCTTGGATCGTCGCTGAGAACATGTAAGGAGGATTATTTATGGATTTCACACAGTTAACACAGTATTTTGTTCTAGTGGTATTAGTCGCTTGTCTAGTGGTTGGCTATATCATTAAGACATCTTTTGATAAAGTGCCTAACAAGTACATTCCAACTATTCTTGCAGTCGTAGGAGCAGTGCTTAATGCGGTTGTAAGTGGAGTATCAGTCGAAAGCATTGTATATGGTGCTTTAATGGGATTAGCATCCACAGGACTACATCAGGCATTCACTCGATTCGTGGAAGGTGAGAAAGAAGGTGCTTAAATGAGCGAAGCACAGGCAGTATATACTGTAATTATTGGAGTTGGAGCACTAATTGGAGTAATGACTCCTGTTTTAAAATTAAATAACAGCATTACGAAGCTGACTACAGCACTGGACTACATTGCAACTGACAATAAGAGACAGGATGCTCGATTGGATGCTCATTCAAAAGAGTTAGATGATCATGAGAAGAGAATTTCTCATTTAGAGAAGTAGGGGGAAAAATATGGGAACAGCTAAATTTTTAAATATCGCTATTGAGGCGGTGCGTGACTATGTAGGCGAGCCATATAACTATGGTGTCTATGTGGTTTGGAATTGCAAGACACTACAGAATAATAAGGCTTTATTATCTACAGACAGGGCAGACGGCTTATATTTTGAAGTAACCTATAATGGAGACAAAAAGGAATTATATTTAGATGTTTACAAAAAATTAGAAAATAGATGCATCAAAATGGAGGGATAAACATGGCTAGTTATTTTAACCTGGTTCTTGACACTCTCGCTCCCCAGGGGCTCAGTATCAAGTTAAACAATGGGTCTCAATACACTACATCTAAGAATGTAACCTTAAGTATCTCGGTGTCTGATACATCCACATCAGGATATCAGATGAAGGTTTGGGGGATTGATGGGGCATCATCTGAAGATAATGCTACATGGGAGACTTTTGCAGCAACAAAAAGCATTGCACTTCCAACAGGCGACGGGCTCAAGACCGTATACGTAAAAGTACGTGATGATGTCTGCAATGAGACTGCTGCAGCATCTGCTACTATCACATTAGATACTTCAGTACCAGCCGTTACTATTATTGGACCAGATGTCTCAAGAATCTCTAAGACAGCACCTAAAAACGTGGCTACATTCAGTTTCACTTCTGATGTCGCATTTACAGAATATAAGATTAAGGTTGTACCATCTAAATCATCATTACATGACGCTGGTACATTAATAGGGACTGCAAACGGATCTACAAATATGGCTGCAACAGGTTCATTTAAGGCTAGTACGGCTATTTCTTGCAAGATTTATGGTAAAGACCTTGAAATTGCATCTAGTGGAGATGGTGAGAAGATCATCAAGGTATTCGTTAAGAATGCACACGGTACATGGTCAGTAGCATAACGATATGGCACAAGAATATACAGTAACCGCTGAAGCTACAATGCCTAACATTCATATTTCAGGAAGTGGGCACAATAAAGAGAAGGTTACATGGACTGTTCCTTCTCTTCCTTCTAATGCTATAGTCATTAATGTAAAATTCACAGGAATCTTTAACTGTTCTTATACGTATGCCAATGCAGTTAGATTTACAGTCAATGGTGGAGATGTTTATAAAAAGACAGCAAGTAAAACTATTGATCTAGGCACAGACTTAAATGGCTCTATAGAGTGTGACGCTTGGGGGGCATCGTGGGCTTCCGTTGGTAATGTGTGGTTAACCGATGGTCTTATCACAGTTACCTACAGACTAGCTGAGGCGCCTATTGTGACAATTGATAGCATTGATAAATATCGAATATCTAGAGTCTTAGGCATAAACGAATGCGTTTGTAAGTTTCATTGCAATATTGATGTGACTGAGTGGGAGGCACGTGCGACACGCGAAGGTGAGTCATCTGGTAGAGGAATAGGATTACTTGTAGAAAGTGGCACTACTCTAAAAACAGGCAGCACAGGGGTAGTAAGTGTGATTGATACAGAACTATCTAAAGGCGATGGTGACTATCTCATAAGGATTTATGCAAAGTCTAGTGATGGGGTGTGGTCTGGATGAGTAGAGGTTGGTTCACTCTTTTTCTTTATTCAGGACCAGATGAAGCGCAATCCACTGAAGTAGATATAGAAGTCTCTCATACTGTTGATGTGGATATTGGCAAGTATACACATGTTGATGCATCTATAGATGCTGATCATAGGAATATCAATATAGCTGCACAAACTGCATTGGAAGCTGAAATTGAAGTAAGCAACTTAATGCATATAGATATCGGAAAGGTTTCGCCTTTTGAAGGAGATGAATAAATGAATTGCAATAAGCGTGATATAGATGTGATTGAAGGAACTACACATCTTATCAGATTTTCGTGCTCGTCTGATGGCGAGCCTTTTAATTTCAATGAATATAAGGCGCTTCTTGTTATTATTGATGGTGATGAGATAAGAAGAAAAGAAACAACCATAAAGGATAATGTCATTACTGCACGAATAGATCCAACGGATACTTTAGGTAGAAGTAGAAACGAGCTTTCATATGAATGCCGTGCTTTTTCAAGTGCAGGAGATGTATTTCACATTTCACTAGGAGACATCAATGTTATCAAGGCAAAAGCGCCTATTATCAGATATGAGGAGATTTAGTAATATGAAGATATTTATTTCACAGCCTATGAAAGGCCTGTCTGAAGAAGAAATCAGACACAATAGAGAAAAAGCTATCAAAAAAATTAAAAGTCTATACGGTGATGATGCTGAAATTATTGATAGTTATATTGAAGAAAAAGGCAGTCCTTTGTGGTGTCTTGGTAAGTCTATTGAATTATTATCAACTGCTGATGTGGCTTATTTTGCTTCTGGGTGGAATAAGGCAAGAGGCTGCAGAATCGAATATATGTGTGCATCGGATTACGGAATAGGTGCATACTTAGAGGAGGAATAAGGATATGATTATTAATGTACATGGCGGTCATTCATTAAAATGTAGAGGTGCTAGTGGATATCTAGACGAAGTTAATGAAGATAGAAAAGTAAAAAACAAAGTAATTGAGTTATTAAGAGCAAACGGACATACAGTATATGACTGTACTGATGATAATGGAAAAGACCAGAATTCTAACTTAAAAGCAATTGTAAACAAGTGTAATGATCATAAGGTTGACTTAGATGTCTCTATTCATCTCAACGCTGGAGGCGGAACAGGTACAGAGGTATATATCTATAGCGACAGCTCAAAAGCCAAAGATGAAGCTGAAAGAATTGCCAAGAACATTTCTAACACTCTAGGTATTAGAAATAGAGGTGTTAAGACAACAACTAAATTATATGTGTTGAGAAAGACTAATTCTCCAGCACTTCTAGTTGAGTGCTGCTTTGTTGACAATGCGACAGATAAGGCTCATTGGAACGCTGACAAGTGCGCAAAGGCAATTGTAGAGGGGATCTTAAATAAGAGTGTCAATGAACACGTTGAAACTCCTACATCTAAGCCACAGACAAACACATCCAGCGCTTTAGGTACTTATATGATTACTGCTAGTGACTTAAAGGTCCGTACAGGACCTGGAATGAATTACAGAGTTAAGACACACAACGAATTAACTAAGGATGCTAAGGCTCATGATTATGATAAAGATGGCTGTATTAATTATGGTACTCGTGTCACTGTTTCACAATTCGATGGAGATTGGGCAAAGATTCCGAGCGGATGGGTTGCTAAAAAATATTTGAAAAAAGTCTAAACTACACAACAATTTATATTCATAAGAAAAGACCAGGGCTTAATTGCTCTGGTCTTTTTTTGCGTTTTCAATAACTGCTTCCATGGCTTCTCTGAAAACAGCAGACTGCTTTATTCCTAGTTTCTCACATGCTTCTCTGAACTCTGTGACAAACTCAGTTTTGTAACTAGCACCCACTGCCTTCATGTTGCTTTTTGTCCACTGTTTGACATATTCTTTTTGATTGAACTTTTCTTTTTCCATACTCAACTTTCCTTTGCTAGAAGATACATACCTAAAAGCATCATCAGTATTCCTATTAGCCAGTAGCTTTTGTACACTGTTAATGCAATTCCTGAAAACATTACTATAATTGCTATTTTCTGTTTCATAGATTTGTGATATCATTTAGATGAAGAAGGAAGAAGAAGTTCTTCCTCTATGAATTACTTCTTCTTTTTCTTTTCATTGCTCTTTGTAATGCTTTTCGCTAGTTTAGCACCTATCCAAGAAGCAATTACTGTAGCAATCGGTTGGGCGAAATTATTAAAGATTTCGCTCAACTTTTTTAAATCATCTAAATTCATCTTTTCCCTCCTTCCTTGATTATATTATAGCATACTATAGATAGTATGTAAAGCGTTATATTGCTAATATATATAAATTTTATATAATAATTCATGATATTCTTTTCTAACACTCAAAATGAGCGTTAGAACTTATCAAAAAATAAAAAAATGGCTTATTAAGCCATAAAATTAGAATCATAAGTGAGCGTTAAATAAGTGTTAGAATTATATGATGCGCCACTAAGTAGGTACTAAACTAGTAACGAATCAGTAACAAGGGGTAAAAAACCTAGGAAACAAGCCAATTTTAACATCATATACAAATGTTTCATAATAAATTTCCTCCTGTATTTATGCGGTTTTTTAGGGGTTTGAAACACTATGAAAGCGTAAACTAGTAACAAATCAGTAACAAGAAAACCGTTTAGAGTGCTTCAACCGCTAACACAATAAGTATATCATAAACCTC
>ERZ1034901.413-NODE-413-length-34530-cov-33.948861_pt1 | contig 34530 bp, 32 predicted proteins | sample MGYA00520628_ERZ1034901 | MGnify/ENA primary metagenome ERZ1034901 (study PRJEB33766, sample SAMN09781783) | gut metagenome | biome: gut microbiome | host: Homo sapiens | place: Madagascar | study: EMG produced TPA metagenomics assembly of the PRJNA485056 data... | reverse complement strand
ATGTTGGATGTGCTAACTGCTGAAAATCAGTAGTTACGTTCTAACGGTGATTTACAGTTGCAAATTATCGATGAGTTTGTCAAGGGCGGTGCCAATACCTATGTCGTTCGCAAGATGCGCAAGACTCAGTACAAGCTTCAGAAGCTATACTTGGTTGCAACCTATTGTGATGAGGCAAACCAGGAATGGCACATGCTCATGCCTGATGAACTTCGTGAGACTTTATCAAGCAACTACAAGTTCTATCTTGATTTGGCAGAGAAAGGCCAGAAAGGTCCTACTGCCAAACAACTTCGTATGATGGCAGCGATGAAGAGGATAATGGGAGAATGAATTTCTATATAAACTGTTATGGCAATAAATATAACTTTACTTCCTGCCGAACATGGTGATTGTATATTCGTTTCTGCATACGATTACAATATTCTCATAGATGGAGGTGTCGCCCAAACTTATCAGGATTTGCATGACAGAAGAAATCCTGATAAACCATTGAAACTGTTGATAGACAAGTTGTATGAAGAGAATAAGCATATAGATTTGCTTATTGTTACGCATGTTGACGATGATCATATAGGAGGAATCATCGAATGGTTTGAAGATGAGTTTCCTAAAGAGGATTTTGTGAGAGAAATCTGGATGAATGACGATGTTATTCTATCTGATAAATCCAGTTTGCAAAATTCTCCAATCCAAGCTGGGAAACTACTTGAATTGTGGAGAGACAAAGGACGTTGCTATAATAACAACATAGTGCAAGGAGAAGAATTTGATAGAGGACCCTTTCATATCAAAGTGTTAGCTCCATTGTCAAAATATCGAAACGGCATTGCCGAAAAGATAAGTGCTTCATTGCATAATACAGGAACAGCCAATGGCGCTGATTCTATATCATTAAAAGAACTGGTAGCAAAACCATGGAAGAATGGAACCCTCACAAAAGAGAATAGAGCTTCCATTGCTTTTGAACTCTCTACCAAAGAAGGTGATAAGGTATTGTTGCTTGGTGATGCTCATATTAAAGATATTCTGAATGGGCTTGATTGCTTTTATCCAAATCAAGAACACCCCATCAAATACAAAATTATAAAACTCTCACATCATGGTAGTAAGAACAATTTTTGTCCAGCCTTTATACAGAAGGTACATGCAGATATTTTTCTTGTTTCTACCAATGGAGATTTCTTTGGGCATCCAGATAAAGAGGTGATTGCTCAAATAATCTGTAATACTGATTCAATTATAGGCTTCAATTACGGAGAACGTAAGGATAGCTTGTTTACCAAACAGGACTTTATGGATTTTCCTAATTTGAAGGAACGTGTATTTACCACTATATCATGCTTGGAATAGACGATATAAAACAGAAACTTACAGTCAGGGTTAATGAAGGAACAGGTGTCCTTGTTTCTCCATTAGATAAGGACATTTTGTATGTATTTACATGCAGACATGTTGTGTTAGATGAAGGTAACAACATATTGCCACTAGACAAAATTACCATCAGCTATGATGAGATAAATAGTAAACAGGCACATGTCTTTACCATTCAAAGTATTGAAGTCTCTGATCGAGGAGACAGCGATATTGCTGTATTGGTTGTGAAACGTGACATAGAAATTCCTCATCTTTACATATCATCTGAAAGAATAGAATGTTTTCATATAGGCTTTCCAAAATGTCGAAAAGACGCAGAAGATAAAATAGGAAATATCTTGGTACTGCATATTAAACATTTTGATAGTAATAGTGAACTAGATGTTGTTGAATATCAATATGATGTACAGAATAACGAAAAGGAAATCAAAGGTATGTCTGGAGGAGGTATTTTCAATAAAGATGGTAAATTGGTTGGTATTCATACTCAGTCAGCTATGCATGACAAGCAGGAAATGCTTGGCAAGAGTGGGATGATACCAGTATCCCTCTTTTTGCAACTTATTGCTGAAAAAGAGTTACCACCAGTCCTTAAATTTGATTTAAGTCACTTCGGTAAGATGGTTGGATGGGTATTTGACTTCCGTCGTGAACGTTTTGTAGACGATAGAACTGCTCAATTTGCATCTGATTTGGACCAATATAAAGCTATAGTTGAGCAATGGTCTCCTATTCGCATATTTGATGTTTTGAAAAAGGAGGGGAAAATCAGTAAAGAGACTAAATTGGAAAGCTTAGACCAAAGATATTGGCGAGCATTCACCTTATTTATAGTTGGTGTTATTGCCTTACTTGATTTAAATGAGCTTGATTGTGAAAAAGCAATAGTTTCTTTGTATGAAAAATTCCACTATTGCTATTCTAATGAAGAATTAGACGTCTATGAAGTAAGGGAAAAACTTGAAGCCAAGTTGGTTGTTGGAAAAATTAAGGGAGCATATCTTGTAGTGGGTGGACTCAATAAAACCGTATTTTATGGAAACTATGCTGCTCCAAAAGCACAGGTACCCGACCTCAGAAAGGCGGAAATCATAGAAGAAAATGATATTGCAAGGTCTCGTTCAAATGTATTCAATCAAATGACAATCATTAATAACAACATATTTGAGGTAGCAGTTAAAGATTGTGCCAATACAATAGATACTGTGACGATGGCTCATTATCGTAACAAGTTGAAAGAAATTATAGAAGTGTAGGTATGGAAATCACTCTAGATGTTTGTAAAAAAGACTGTTTTGGAATCGGTCGGGAATTTGTAGTTGCTGTAACCCCTGTTCTTTCAGAGGAAGAACTGCGTCAGTATTGGAAAGATTTCAGAAATCTTCTTATTCATGACTATCAAATTGAAGATATAGATGAGTTTACTCGTTGGAACTTCTATCTTTTTTATGTTGTTCCAAACAAAAACATGATAGACCGTTCGCTGAAATATAAAATAGAGCATGATACTATATCCTCTCGTAAAATCATAGTCAACGAAAGTGATATAAAAGAAGGTGCGGAAAAATTAATAGACATGTATATAAGGTATATTATAAAACCTACAGAGCAAATGAAAGAGAAATGTGCAATGTATGACTATAATCCAGAACTCTTAAAGATATATCATAGCAATGAAGATAAATAAGGTAAACATACATGCTTTCCGCCTTTTTGGAGACGAGTCTGTTGATTTTTCTGCTAAAAAAGATAGTAGAAAAACAGCAAACTTTGTTGCACTTTATGCTCCGAATGGATTTGGCAAAACAAGTTTCTTCGATTCAATGGAATTCTGTATGACAGGCAAAATTCATCGTCTTGAAGATAAACTTTCAGAAAATGCCAGTGAGGATAAAACTCACTCAGGCAAGAAATCCTTTATTCATAATAAGGACTTACCTGGCGAAAGGGTTTTTGTAAAGATGGAATTTGATGACCGGAACCCCATTGAGCGGACATGTAATCCAATTGAAGAATATCAAATATTACAAGGTGTCAGAGAAAACGCATTCTTCACAAATGCCATTCTTTCACAAGACTTCTTTTCAGAATTTATTTCAAATAAGGATGCTAAAAGTCGATTCGAGATATTTACGAAAAGGTTTAAGGAAACTGAAGGATTGTTGGATTATAGGCTTTGGTTAAAAGAGAAGTACACAAGCAGTGGGCGCCAAATCACTTCATTGGGCAGACAAATAAAGGATAAAACAGCCCAATTGAATCAAGAAATTGTAAATGTAGATTTGAAGGCAAAACTATCAGATGTCTTAGTCTCTTTAAAATCTGTGGGTATCTCTGTTGATATCAAAGAGTCTTTCTCTGAAAAATACTTGAAGGAACTCATGTTTCAAGCAGAGATTTGGCAGGAACAAGCTTCTAAACGTCATGAGGTGCTGGTATCATTAATTACTGCTTACCAGAAAGTGGAAAGCGGTACAGATGGATTGAGCAGTATCTATCAGCTTCCTTCACTTGTTGAAAGAAAGAATGCAATTCAAGAAGACGTGAATGACCTTTTGCATCGTATTGCTGACATTAAAAGATATACAGAATTTTCTGAACAGTTGATTAGACTGCAAGAATTTGAAGTAGAATCAAAAGGAAAAAGTAAAAGGTTAGAATTCTTGATAGCCCATTATTTGCAATTCTGCGAAATAGTCAAAGAATTAACAAGTAAGGAGCTATATGTAGAAAAACAAAATGCCCAAATTGAAGAAGTTTTAAAAAGTAAAGATATAACCGCCAAGCAATTGTCTCTTTTGCAAGATGAATTGTCCAACCTTACGCGAAAACAAATTGCTGTGATAGAGAAACTGGAGCATCTTCACGAGGGTTATAAGGAAATGAGCAAGTTAAGAGTTTCGCTTGATGAAGAGTCTAAAAGCTTGGCTATTGCTCAATCTAAAAAAGAAGATTTAGACAAGGAAGTTTTATCGTTACGCAGCAAGTTAAGCAAACTTCATTCCCTATACGAATCCTTATGCGAACGAAAAATTAACTTGACTGATAGCCTGTTCGTGAAAGAAATGAAAGTCATTGCTGATGTCTTACAAGAAATCGGGAATATAGACAAAGAAATTAAAGATGTAGATAATGCGATTGCGGAAAAGAAAACCTATCTTGGGGATATAGAGACTTTAGTTGCCAATTCACGAGCTATTCTTTCTAAAATAGAAGGAGGTGTGTGTCCTTTGTGTGGCTATGATTATCATTCTCAAGAAGTACTTTTAAAAAGTATATCAACGAATACAATTGTAGAGAAGTCCTTGCAATTAGATATTCAAAAGAGAGAGCTTCTTGTTTCATCCAAGATAGAGCTTAACTCTGAGAAGGAGAAACTTTTTACAGATTTAATAGCCACTGTTGATGAACATTTGCAGAAAACAGAGATTCTACTTAAGGAATCAAAATTTAATTTTGATAAAATAACCAAGAGTATAACTGAATTGACTATTGGGATAGAAAAGAAACATAGACGTTTAAAAGAATCATACACCGAGTTGGTAGATATTCCTGAAGACAAAATACGACACGTGTTAGAGTCTAATAAGGAACAGTATAATAATAGCATTCTTGAAAAACAAGGTTGTTTGAAATCCCTTAAAGGTGAGTTTTCTAAAAAAGAACTTCAACTTACAGAAATTAAAAAAAATATAGAAATAGCATATAAAGAAATTACAACTATCAAATCTGGCGATTTCTATATTGGCTATGTAAGTAAGTTAGAAAATGTTCGTGTGACAGATGAAACGTTTACGCAATGGAAAGAAACGCTTAAAGAGGAAAATATAAAACAAGAAAAGATAAAAGCGGAGATTCAAAAAAACAATCAAGAATTGGCTATTCTGAAAGAAAAGAAAGTGCTTGTAGAACGAATAGATGTTTTACAAAAGCAATATGATGAAAGAATAGCGCAAATACATAAAATTGATAAGGAAAGAATACAGATACTAGATTATCTTGAAACAGAATGCCGTTTAATCGATACTCATACTCAATCTTCTGATCAGGAAATTGTCTCTAAATTTGAGCAAGGACTCAAGCAACAGAAGACCTTGAAGGCAGAACAAGAGAAACGGCAAATGGTATTAGGTGATTATATCTCGGTTCTGCACCTTATTGAGATATTTCTGGGTAATAAACGCATAGAGGCAGAACTTTTTAATTTGAGAAAACAGGAAGAAAAGATAAAACATTTAAAGGAGTCTTTTAAGGAAGAGATAGATGGCATTCAACATTATCTTGAAGAATTTGTGGAAAGTTATTTTGAACTAGACCTTATCAATAGGTTGTACAATGCCATTGACCCGCACCCTGATTACAAGGAAATACAATTCAAGTGTGATTTCAAATTAAAGTATCCACGATTGAAAGTTTTATTAAATAGCAGGGAAGATGGTAAGGAAAGCATTGTCCCAAACTTGTACTTCAGTACTGCTCAAATCAACATTCTTTCTTTTTGTATATTTCTTGCAAAGGCATTGTTTGCTACCGATAATGAAGGAAAAAGTATGGATTGTATATTCATAGATGACCCTATCCAAGCTTTGGATGACATCAATGTCCTTTCCATCATAGACCTTTTGAGAAATGTTGCCTTTTCAATGGACAAACAGATTGTTCTGACAACACATGACCGCAACTTCTTTGAACTGTTGCAAAAGAAAGTACCTGATACTCTTTTCAACTCTCGCTTCATAACGTTGCCAGAGCGTGGAAAGTTTGCGTATGTGTAACTTCTAAAAAATACAATATGACCACATATAAATATGAAGATGGAGATAAAGAGTTTTTTGCTAATGAAATGGATGAAGTTGAGAACGTTTCTTATAGGGATACGATGATTAAATTTCATGCTTCATCAACAGCTCCAGTTTTAAAAGCATATCTTGATAGAGATAAGAAATGTAGGCTTCCATACAATGACGATATTGTTTATCGTGCAGCATCAATAATTGCAGAGAAGACATATGAAAACTTAACAAAATGTAGTTTTGATAGTTGCTTTGAAAGCCTTTTCAAGAAAGAATTGAGCAAAAAAGAACAAATACGTCTATTAAAGGGGGCTCAACTCACCGAAACTCAATTATTTTCTTTGTTTAACTTCGCAGAAGAATGCGGATATAGATTCAGCCATTATAAATGGCAAGGCGATCCTAAAAGTGTAAAAGAAGAGAAATTACCTTCATTTATGCATATGAAAGATGATGGGAGCATAGAATATATTGGTGAAACTACTCTTACTGAGGGACAAATGCGAACAATTATAAACCAAGCAGATGTGCTGATTGTGAGTATTTTCGATAATGGTAGTCATTGGCATTGTTTTTTGCAAACATATAAAGGTTTGAAAGGGATGGAATCTGGTGTACAAGGAAGCAGACCTCACTTGCATTACCTTTCTGATTCTTTCGGCATATCAAAAGCCGATTTGGTGAAAATGATAAAAATAGGAAGATACCCAAATACCCCAGTACATATTCCTTTATTAAGTGATAAATCTGAAGACTAATTTTAAAATGTCAACTCAATCTTTAGATAATGACAAACCAGCATCGCATTTAAGGCGGTCCCATCCCGCACAATCTGGCGTAGACCGCTTTGGTCCGCCAACCTTATAGCGTAGCGGTTTCGAGCACAGGAGGGCGGTTACATCCTCTCGTTCCTGAGGAAAGAGAGGCTTGGCGAGAAAGGTGGAGCCTTCCTTAACGGTAAGGAAGGACGGGTAGGTTTTCGAAAAAAGCCTTCTTTAATGGTAAAGAAGGACGGGATGATTTTAGAAAACATGTTATTGATCAATAAATAATAATGATATGAAAGGAATAGTATTAGCAGGTGGAAGCGGTACACGCTTGTACCCCATCACAAAGGGTATCAGCAAGCAGCTGATACCAATCTTTGATAAACCGATGATATATTACCCAATATCAGTATTGATGTTGGCAGGTATCCGTGAGATACTCATTATTTCAACACCATTTGATTTACCAGGTTTCAAGCGTCTCTTAGGCGATGGAAGCCAGTTAGGTGTGAAGTTTGAGTATGCAGAGCAGCCATCACCAGATGGCTTAGCCCAAGCCTTCATTATCGGAGAGAAATTCATTGGTAATGATTCCGCTTGCCTCGTATTAGGCGATAATATCTTCTATGGTGCAGGATTAAATCAGATGCTGCATCAAGCAGTAGTAGATGCTGAACAGAATAACAAGGCTACCGTTTTTGGCTATCGTGTAAGTGATCCGGAACGATATGGAGTTGCTGAGTTTGATGAGCAAGGCAATTGCCTGAGCATTGAAGAGAAGCCAGAGCATCCAAAGAGCAACTATGCAGTGGTAGGCTTATATTTCTATCCTAACAAGGTGGTGAAAGTTGCTAAGCATATCAAACCATCCGCTCGTGGTGAGTTGGAAATCACCACTGTTAACCAGGAGTTCCTGAAGGATAAGCAGCTGAAGGTACAGACCATGGCAAGAGGATTCGCCTGGCTTGATACCGGAACCCATGATTCCCTTTCTGAAGCATCCACCTTTATTGAAGTCCTGGAGAAGCGCCAGGGCTTGAAGGTAGCTTGTCTGGAAGGAATCGCATACCGTCAAGGTTGGATTACTGCAGAACAATTGAGAGAGAATGCGAAGCCTATGTTGAAGAATGACTATGGCAAGTATCTCCTTTCAATACTTGAAGAAAAAGATCAAACATTAAAAAAGAATTTAGAATATTAAAAACGATGAATATATTAAAAACAGAAATAGATGGCGTACTCATTATAGAGCCACGCCTCTTCCGTGACTCTCGTGGCTACTTCTTCGAGAGTTTCAGCGAGCGAGAGTTTGATGAGAAGGTTGCCCCAATCCTGGGACACAGTGTTCACTTCTGCCAAGACAACGAGTCTATGAGCAGCTATGGCGTAATGCAGGGTTTGCATTTCCAGCGCCCACCTTACACACAAAGCAAGCTGGTACGCTGCGTAAAAGGTAGAGTGCTCGATGTAGCAGTGGATATCCGTAAAGGTTCACCAACGTATGGCAAGCATGTAGCGGTAGAGTTGACAGAGGACAATCATCGTCAGTTCTTCATTCCGAAGGGTTTTGCACATGGCTTCGCTGTCCTTTCAGAGACAGCAGTCTTCCAATACAAATGTGATAACTTCTATCATCCAGAGGCAGATGGAGGTATCAGCATTCTCGATGATTCCCTCTGTATCGATTGGAAAATCCCAACAGAGCATGCCAATCTCTCAGAGAAAGATACGAAGCATGCGATGTTGAAGGACTTCGATAGTCCGTTCGATATCAATGAGGATTTATAAGTGTAACTGCTTGGAAAAGTTAGGGACATTGTATTTAGTGATTTACATTAATTTAAAATAATATATGAATATTGCACTATTAACAGCTGCCGGTTCTGGTACAAGAATGGGGCAGGATATTCCTAAACAGTTCATGAATATAGATGATTGTCCTGTTATTATATATACTATGCAAGTTTTTCAGAATCATCCTCAAATTGATGCAATTGCAGTAGTTTGTTTGGAAGGATGGGAAATTGTTTTAAAAGCTTATGCACGTCAGTATGGAATAACTAAATTGAAATGGATATTTCCAGGAGGTGATACAGGCTTTCAATCTATACGTAATGGCTTATTAGGATTGAGAAGTCAGGGTGTTGGTGATGAAGAAACAGTTATTATCCATTACGGTGTACGTCCTTTGGTTTCAGAGGAAATCATTTCTAATAATATTAAGGTATGTAACGAATATGGATATGCAGTAACAGGACTTCTTTGTAAGGAAGTAATTATGGAATTTCACGCTGATACACAGAACTTAAGTTATATAGATACTCCTCGTGAACGATTGTGTCGAACCCAAACTCCTCATACTTACCATTTGGGAACTATTTTGGCTGCACAAGAAAAAGCCCTTCAACAAGGTTTTGGGGGCAATAAAACTGTTGCAATGTGCCAGATGATAGGTCAGATTGGTATTGATGATCAACATTTGGTTTTGGGGTCGGAAAAGAATGGACTAAAATTAACTAATGTTGAAGATATAGAGTTATTTAAAGCGTTACGTCATGTGTCAAAGGCTCCATGGCTTAAATAATATTATTTATAATGAATAATTTTAAGAAGCATATCCTTTATCAAGAGGATATTTTAAATATTTTGTCTGCAATTGATACAGAAGAGTTATCTGGAAAAACTTTTCTTGTTACAGGAGCGACAGGTATGGTGGGAGTAATGCTTATTGATGTTTTGATGAAACTTCCACATACGAAGGTGATAGCTGTTGGTAGAAGTAAAGATAGAGCTCAAGCTCGTTTGGGTGAATACTATGATAATTCAAACTTTATATTTATTGAACAGGATGTACAAGTTCCATTTCCTGAAGATTTAAATGTTGATTATATCATTCCTTTGGCAAGTAATACTCATCCGCTAGCTTATTCTCAATTTCCAATAGAGACAATGCTAATAAATATAGAAGGAGCCCGAAATGCTTTAGATTTAGCTGTTTCTAGTAAAGCGACTGTTATTTATCCATCAAGTGTAGAAATTTATGGTAATTCTGAAGATGGTCATTTTTTCATAGAAAATAGCAATGGTCAATTGAATTTGGCAAATTCTAGAGCGTGTTATACAGAATCAAAACGAACTTGTGAGGCTCTATGCCAATCGTATAAATCAGAACATAATGTTACAGTGAAAATAGTTCGTTTGTGTCGTATCTTTGGTCCAACTATGTTGATGGCAGATACAAAAGCTTCTTCTCAATTTATTATCAAAGCTATCAATAGTGAAGATATTGTGTTGAAGAGTGAAGGCAACCAATATTTCTCATATATTTATGTTGCAGATGCAGTAGCTGCTATACTTTGTGTATTGCTTAAAGGCCAAGATGGAGAGGCATATAATATAAGTAATTTAGATACAAATGTTCATCTTAAAGATTTTGCAAATCAATGTGCTTTGTATAATAATAGAAAGGTGCTTTTCGACTTGCCGTCTGAAGCAGAGAAAAAAGGATTCAGTATTGCTTCTACTGCTATCTTAGTAAATCATAAACTCTTATCTTTAGGTTTCGTCCCTTTATATAATTTACGTGAAGGAATTAGAAGAACAATAGAAATTCTTAAAACAAAATAAAATGCTAAATAATACATATGCAATAATTCTTGCAGCAGGCAAGGGAACTCGTTTTCATGGACAAAAACAGTTTTTGGAGTTTCATGGGAAAAAATTATGGGAACATTTGTATGAAACCGTCTCTTCTGTAATACCGAAATCTCAGATTGTTGTGGTCGGAGTTGACATAATGGGGGGGGCATACTCGTAGTGAGTCTGTAAAAATAGGGTTACAGTGGATATATGACAAAGGGAATTGTAATCGCGTAGTAATTTTTGAGGCAGCTCGAACACTTGTTACAAAACAACAGATTGAAGATATTGTAGATTCAACAGCTAAATCAATATGTTTTGTCAAGCCAGTTGTAGATACGGTGATACTCAGGGATAAAACCTATTTGAACCGTCAGGATTGTTTGCATCTTGTTTCCCCACAAGCGTTTGATTTCAAGTTATTATACAACGCTTATTCTAACTGTGATCTTAGCGAGATTCGTACAGATGAAACTCGATTAATGAATGATGTTTATGGCATTAAACCTACTTTTTTAGAAGGGGATGATAATCTCTATAAGGTTACTTATCCTAAGGATATTGCCATTATTGAAGAAATTTATAAACTGCAAAATTTAAAAGACAATGAATCTAAATAGTGAAATAAGAAATGGATATACTATTTCTTCGGATATGAAGAAAGTATGGAATATCCAAATGAAGATGGTTGTTAAACTTATAGAAGTTTGCAACAAATATAACCTGAAGGTTTGGGCTGATGGTGGAACTTTGCTAGGTACTGTAAGAGATCATGGTTACATACCATGGGACGATGATATAGACATGGTTATGCTTCGTGATGATTATAACAAATTATTGCAAATAGCTCCAACCGAGTTTCAAGAGCCATTTTTCTTTCAAAATGTGTATACTGATAAAAAATATCCACGAGGTCATTCACAATTGAGATATAACGGAACGGCAGCTATTCTTCCTTGTGATGTAAATTGCGCCTTTAATCAGAGTATTTTTATAGATATCTTTGTTTATGATCAGTTACCCAAAGATAAGAGTGCTTTGTTGCAAGCTATGCGCAAGGCAGAACATTATAGAGGCTTGTTATACGATATTACGTATGGCAAAATCTCGTTATCACATCCAAAAGTAACTATTAAGTATTTACTTTCTAAAGTATACTTTGCTTTTAATAATTTCATAGAAGTATATAATAAATTCCAACGTTGTTATACTGATTATAAGACCAAAATGTCAAATGTCGTGTCATGTCCGATGTTTTGTTTTAAATTTGTATTCGATATACAGCGAAAAAAAGAATGGTATGCAGATACAATTCTTATGCCATTCGAGGATATTCAAATGCCAGTTCCTATTGGTTATGATGAAATTCTTAGGAATCAGTATGGAGATTATATGACTCCAGTTAAAGCTCCTTCTTTGCATGGTGGAGTGATTTTTGATACAGAACGACCATATACAGAAGTTTTGAAAGATATAAAGTCTGGTAAAATAGATATCAAGAAATATTTGAATGAGTAATTCTCTTAAGCAAAAGGCAGTTTCTGGAGTTGCATGGACATCCATTGAGCGATTCACTCAACAAATAATACAATTTGTTATCGGTATAGCAATTGCTAGAATCTTGGCACCGCAAGATTATGGTATTATAGGAATGACAGCCATATTCTTTGCAATTGCTACCACCTTTATTGATAGTGGTTTTGGAAGTGCTTTAATACAGAAAAAAGATAGAAATGAGATTGATTATTCTACTTGTTTCTATTTTAACATTCTTGTTGGAATCGTAATTTATGCAATACTTTGGTTTGCTTCTCCTGTAATAGCAGATTTCTACAGAACTCCCATACTGTGTGATGTGACAAGAGTTTTGGGCTTAACAATGCTAGTCAATTCTTTGACGATTTCTCAAACGGCAAAAATGACCGCAGAGATGAAGTTCAAAGAAATGGCTATTATATCAATTGTTACGCAACTCTTAACTGGAATAATTGGCTTGTATCTTGCTTATAGTGGATGGGGCGTTTGGGCATTGGTTTTTCAGCAGCTAAGTAGCTGTGTTGCACGCCTTCTGTTGATGGAAATTTTCTTGAAATGGTATCCTAAATGGACGTTTTCAATGGATTCTTTCAGGCATATGTTTTCGTATGGTTCTAAAATCTTATGCTCAAGTTTGATTAATACCATCTATGATAATCTTTATACTTTAGTAATCGGACGTGCGTTTTCTGCAAAAGAGGTTGGTTATTACAACAGAGGAAATCAATTTGCAATCTTACCCTCCAGTACGTTGTTGTCAATCTTTATGAAGGTTGCATTTCCTTTAATGGCTGAAGTACAAGATGATGTTGATAAACTGAGAACAGCATATAAGAAGTTTATTCGTGTGCCATGTTTCCTTCTTTATCCGATACTTTTTGGATTGATGGCATTGGCAGAACCACTTATTCTTGTTTTGTTAGGAGAAAAGTGGCTTCCTGCAGTTCCTTTGCTTCAAGTTCTATGTATTGGTACCTTTTTTGATCCTTTGACGCATATCAATCTCAATATCTTATATGTGAAGGGGCGTACAGATTTGGTGTTGCGATTGGAGTTGATAAAGAAGCCTATAGCATTTATCTTACTATTTAGTATGATACCGTTAGGATTGTGGTGGTTATGTTTCGGCAGAGCTATCTATGGCTTTATAGCTTATTGTTTCAATTGCTATTATACTGGTAAATTTATCAACTTCGGTTTTTGGAAGCAGATGTATTATAATGTGCCTGTTCTTGTGAAGTCAGGAATTATGGGAGGATTATGTTATGGCTGCTTGTTTGTATTCGATAAGCCGATAATCCAACTATTAGTTGGAATTATAGTTGGAATACTCAGCTATTTTATCATGGCTATAGTGACTAAAGATGAGACATTGAATGATGTAAAACAAATAATATTGAAAAAATAGAGTATGGAGACTAAAAAACGGATTGAATACATAGATGCTGCAAAGGCAATAGCTATTATGCTTGTAATTATAGGGCATTGTCACTGGTTAGGTGCAATCCCCAGACTCGGAAATTTAATTTATACTTTTCATATGCCGCTATTCTTCATGGTGTCTGGTTTCTTTTTGAAAGATTTACCTATAAGGGATGCTTTTGTTAAGTATGCTAAAGCTTATTTATGGCCATATTTGATGATTGGATTTTTTATCTTGTTGATTGGCATAGTAAAGTGTATTGCACTTCATGATCCGTGGTACAATTTAATAGGCTTAAATATAGTTAAGGTATTATGGGGTAGCAATTTTGAAAGTACTATCTTGTGGGGAAATATTCCGCATATTGGACCTTCGTGGTTCCTACTTGCGCTATTTTGGGGATGTATGTTTTTCACTATATTGATGAGAGTAAAAGATCGATTGGTTCAAATCTGTTTGTTATTAATAGCAGTATCTTTCTCTTTATGTAGCTCAAAAGTATTGAAAATGCCTTTGAGTGTTCAGGGGGGGGTAATTTCTGCAATATACTTATATTTAGGTAGCTATGTAAATATATACAAAATAAATAACAGAATTTTCAATCTGCCTACATATATTAAATTGTTAGCCTCGCTACTATGGATTGTATATGCAGTATTTGTTCCAGGTTTCGATATTGGATCTGGCTCTTTAGGCTTTAGTATTGTAGGGGGTGTTGTTAGCCTTATTGCAACATTTTTTGTGCTTGGCATCTGCAAACACTTTGATTTGAAATTTAGATGGATAGGAAGAAATACACTATATATATTGTGTGCCCACATTCTTTTGTGGAGAATTTTAGATATATTTGGGCTTTCTTCAGAACTTCTGTCATACGATTCTAAAATAAACTTTATTATAGAAGCAACCTATGAGATTCTTGGTGCATTAGTATTGGCTTGGCTTCTGTCCAAAACGAAAATATTGGAATTCAAACAAATAAAATTATGACTAATAAGTACGATTACATTATAGTTGGCTCCGGTCTTTTCGGAGCAACATTCGCACATCTTGCTCATAAGCAGGGCAAGAAGTGCTTGGTGATAGACAAGCGATCTCACTTGGGTGGCAACATCTATTGTGAGAACATCGAAGGTATCAACGTGCATAAGTATGGCGCACACATCTTCCATACCTCCAATAAGAAAGTATGGGATTTCGTGAATTCTATTGTAGAGTTCAACCGCTATACCAACTCGCCAGTAGCAAACTATAAGGGCAAACTCTATAATCTGCCTTTCAATATGAACACCTTCTATCAGATGTGGGGCGTAACTACACCTGAAGAAGCTCAGGCTAAGATTGATGAGCAGAAGGCGGAAGCTGTTGCTCGTATGAAAGCAGATGGCGTAACAGAACCACGTAACTTGGAGGAACAGGCTCAGGTATTGATCGGAAAAGATATTTACGAAAAGCTTATCAAGGGATATACTGAGAAGCAGTGGGGAAGAAAATGTACAGAACTTCCAGCTTTCATTATCAAGCGCTTGCCAGTTCGTCTCATCTTCGATAATAACTACTTCAATGATAAGTATCAGGGTATCCCTGTTGGTGGTTATAACAAACTGATTGATGGCTTACTTGAAGGAGTAGAGACAAAGACGAATGTAGATTTCTTTGAAAACCGTTCTTATTGGGAGGGAATAGCAGACAAGATTGTGTTCACTGGTAAGATAGATGAATTCTATAATTATCAGTTTGGCAAGCTAAACTATCGCACAGTACGCTTTGAGACTGAGGTCATAGATAAGTCAAATTATCAGGGCAATGCAGTTGTGAACTATACCGAGCGTGAGATACCTTACACCCGTGTTATTGAACACAAGCATTTTGAGATGTTTGGTCCGGAAGTATACGATTCTCCTAAGACCGTTATTTCAAAAGAGTTCTCTACAGAATGGAAGGATGGTATGGAACCATATTATCCTGTGAATGACAAGCAGAACTCTGAGTTATATGCCAAGTACAAAGGTCTGGCAGACAAGGAAGAGAATGTCATCTTCGGTGGTCGTCTAGCGGAATACAAGTATTATGACATGGCTCCTGTTATTGAGAAGGTGATGGAGAGGTTCTGAGAAAAAACTAAGTTTGATGTCTTATATGAAAACTAATGAAAAGTTACATGGTTTGAAAAAATCGGAAGACAAATGGCTTTGTTCTATGATGTGGGCGATAGGTTTTGTCCTTTTTGTCATGTTGCTTTCAGCTTTTTTAATATTTAAGTGCATAAATGATTGGGGCCAAAGAGGACAATTTGGCGATTTGTTTGGAGTTGTAAATGCTCTGTTCTCGGGTTTGGCTTTTGCTGGTCTTATAATAACTATCCGTCAACAACATCAAGATTTGGAATATCAGCAACAAGCAATAGATCAAACAAAATTGGAATTGCAAAATCAGACAAAAGAGTTTGATGAGCAGAATGAGACGCTCAGGGTACAACGCTTTGAAAATACTTTCTTCAAAATGTTGGAGGTTCAGCAGAGCATCGTCAATGACCTTTATGCTGCTGATTCACATAAGGAAAAAATAGAAGAAGATGATCCTAATAATCTTGGTAGATTATCGAAGGAAGTCTTGGCGCAAGATGAATATCGTGGCAGGAACCTATTTTACTATGTTTTTTGCCGCTGTGAACATGATGTGGAATTCAGAGCGAATCATAATTCATACTGGGTCTATGGTTTGTTTCAGGTTATAAAAAGAGTTGGTAAGAGTCATTTCGATGATTATTTCACAACAAGTATGTTCGACCATTATTTTCGCCATCTTTATACTATTCTTAAGTTCATTAATGAAAACGATTGGTTAGGTGAAGATAAGCAGTATAAGTATGCTACCTTTGTAAGAGCTACACTTTCTCGTTATGAGTTAGTAATGCTTTATTATAATGGATTCTTTCATCCAAAGATGAAACAGATGATAGAACGATATACTATGCTCAATAATCTTCGTTGGGATCTCCTTCCTATGAGTCTAGAATATTCTCGCTATTTGGATACTGTCAAATGCTCAGCGCGAGATTTGAAAAATGCAGGATTCTCTGTTGGTGATTTCGAATATTATCTCACAGATACCAAATACGACAATGGTCGATATTATCTTAGTGCGTTTTATACAAAAGAAGAAATGGATAAGGGATTAGCTTTGCTGGATAGATGGAGAGAATTTGTAAAAAAGAATGTGTAACAGTGAAATTATATAGATATTGAGTGAATTAATATGATACATTTCGGCAGGCAGATTGCCCTCGGCTTTTATTATAAGCTACTTTTCGGCTGTCGGCATGAAGCCTGCTGATTTTGAAAATTTGAATAACAATAATAGATATGGAAAAGATATTAACGATAGTGATTCCTACGTACAATATGCAAGACTATCTTCGTAGATGTCTTGATTCATTGATTGTACCTGAGGAACAAATGCAGCGTTTAGAGGTGCTAGTAGTGAATGATGGAAGCAAGGATAATTCTTCTGCCATTGCCCATGAGTATCAGAATAAGTATCCTGATACTTTTAGAGTAATTGACAAGGAGAATGGTAACTATGGTTCCTGTGTGAACCGTGGATTGAAGGAGGCTACTGGCAAGTATTTCCGAATATTGGATGCTGACGATTGGTTTGATACAAATGTGTTGAACAAGTTTCTTGTTTATTTACAAACTATAGATGTTGACGTAGTTTATACATCGTTTGCAACAGTACGATATGATGGTAGCATTAAGAAGGATGTTGAGGTAACCAGTCAAAAACAATTTGAGACTGAGATAATTGTTGATTTAACAGTAAATACACTTCAGAATGAGTTTTTTCATATGCATTCTTTAACTTATAAGACATCTTTGTTAAAGAATATATGTTTTAAGCAAGAAGAAAAAATATGTTATACAGATACAGAATATGTTTTTTATCCTTTGTGCCATGCTAAAACTTTGATTTGTTTAGATGATGTTTTATATCAATATTATGTGGGACGAGAAGGGCAATCAATGTCATTAACAAGTATGGCTAAAAACTTTGAACATTTTAATATAGTGTTAAATAATTTGTTGAATTATAATTTGACCTATTGTAATCCAACAAGTTTAAGCCTCTCATCTTATTATTTTGTTGTTTTGCTGAGATACATGTTGGACATTCATTTGTTTTCAGCTTTAGGCAATAATAAACAAGAGCAAGCCTTAAAAAAGCTTGTTGAAATAATAATTGCAAGAAACTCTGATTATAAGATAAGAATAAACAATATTAAAAGAAGTGGCTGTCATTATGTTTCATGGTGGTTAAACAAAACTTGGTTTAATAAAATTAAACTTAGTCTATTTATAAAAATAAAAAAAACTATTCAAAAGTAAATTAGAATGCCTAAAGTTAGTATTATAATTCTTGTATATAATATTGAAAAATATATAGAGAAATGTGCAAGAAGTTTGTTTCAGCAAACCTTGGATGATCTTGAATATATTTTTGTGAATGATTGTACACCAGACAATTCAATAAATGTAATACAAGATGTTCTTAAAGACTATCCTTCTCGTAAAAATCAGGTGAAAATTGTAAATCTGGAGATTAATTCTGGGCAAGCTGCAGCCCGTAAAAAAGGTGTTTTAGAGGCAACAGGTGAGTTTGTCATTTTTTGTGATGGTGATGATTGGGTTGATAAAAATATGTATCAACGTTTGTATGATTGTGCAATTCAACATAATTATGACATTGTTAGATGCTTATTTCGTAGAGTTTCTGAAGGTCATCAGAAATTATGTAAGTTAATACCGCTAGAATCTTATGCAAATAAAAAACAATTATTGTCGTATTTAATTCGATCTTCAGACTTTTCTTCAACTTGTGATAAACTTGTTCGACGAAATGTAGTGTTCTCGCAAAAATTTGTTTATCCTAAAGACAATATGTGTGAGGATTTGGTCTATGTATTACAATATGTTTTGAATGCAAAGTCTATAGGTTATATAAATGAATCTTTTTATTATTATCGCCAAAATGAATCGTCTATTAGCCATGTTCTTGAGACTGAGCATATATGTCGTAAAGCTCTTCAAATTTCAAATAATGTTGAATTGCTGCAGGCGATTTTGGCTAAAGCAAATTTAAAAACGAACTTTAAAGGTGAAATAGTTGCTGCAAAGTATATGGCGAAGGATTCATTTAGACCTATTATAGGAAGAAATGGCATGTATGAAAAATGGAAAAGTTGTTTCTCTGAGATCAATTCTAAGATTCTCTTCAACAAATATCTATCTGTCAAACAAAAGTTAAATTTTCTCATATGTTTGTTGGGCTTATATCCATTTATTAAAAGATTATATAGAAGATAGTTATGGAAAGATACATTTATTTATTATTATTGTTTGGGTGGGAATTACTTTTGTTATATTATGCTTGGCATAAATTTAATAAAGTATTCTTTTCGCCGTCTTTTTATACATTGTCAGTTTTTGCGGTATCCACATCCCTTTGTATATATTGTGTGAATTTTTGGCAGATTCATTTCTATCCTATTACATTTTTTATTATTGGTTTAGGGCTTTTGATCATGGTAATTGCTGAGTCTTGTTTTTATAGAAAAAAAAGACTTGTAGGGAAAAGTGAAAAATATTTAATAAAATTACCTTCCATGGTTAAGATAGGCTTATCGCTATGTTGTGTTCTTGCTACTTTTATGTATTATAGAGAAATTCAAAAAATAGGATTGGCCCATGCTATGGGGATGAATGAAGCTATTGCTAATGTTAAAGAAGATTGGGAACTTTATGAAAGCCAGTTTAATCCATTTGTAAGGCAAGGATATAAGATGGTAATGGGAATAGCCTATTGCTTTACTTTTATATTTGTCAATAACTTTAATGTATGCAGGCAGAAATTGTCTGATACCTTTTGGTATATATTACCATTGTTTTGTGGAGTCGTTATAAATTTGATTTCTGGATCAAGAGGTGATATGATAAGAATGTTACTTCTTTTTTTGTTTACTTATTATATCTGCAAATGGCAAGCTACTAATTGGAGAATTCAACCATCTAAGCAAATTATTAAAGTAGCCTTTCCTGCTATAGCTTTAGTTTTAAGTATATTCTTTATGGCTCGGCTTTTTGTAAAAGTAGATGTTGAGAATCAGAAGAATATTGGAGGACCAGTTGAGTATTTGGCCTATTATATAGGAAGTCCTATTCAGGTTTTTAATATTCATGCAGAGCAATTGCAACGGCATAGTGATGCAAATGCGTATTCTTCATTTGGAGTTGCTAGTTTTGGTGGTGTCTATTCGCTTCTACAAAATTTAAATATTATAGAAAAAAAAGACATAAAGTCTCATAAAATTGGAGTCGGTTTTGAAGAATTAGGTGGTGCCTCAAATGCTGCAGGTAATGTTGATACTATATTTTCTTGTCCGTATGTAGATTTTGGTTTAATAGGAATGTGTATTTATATCTCCATTATATATGCAGTGCTTTCCTATTTTTTTTATCGTAATATTTTATATGAAAGTTTATCTATAAAATATATAAAGTTTTTTATTATATTCTCATTTTTCTTTTATGAGGTAGAAATGTCTTTTTATAGTGATGTAATCAATATCATAATTAGTCAGACTGGTATTTTACAGTTCTTTTGTTTATTGATATTAATGCATTATATTATTCGTTCAAAATATTTGGTGCGTGTAGGATAAAAAATAAATTCTTTAAGTTAAAAATGACGTAAAGATGAAAAAAATTACAGTTGTTATGTCTGCCTATAATGGTAGTAAATATATAGAAGCACAATTAGATTCCATCTTCCAACAGGTGGGTGTGAAAGTACAGTGCTATGTTCGTGATGATGGATCAACCGATGATACATTGCAAGTATTAAAAAAATATGCATCAACTTCGGGAGAGTTAATCATATGTGAAGGAGAAAATGTAGGTTGGGAGCGTAGTTTTTTATTGGCGCTAAAAGATGCACCACAAGCTGATTATTATGCTTTTGCAGATCAAGATGATATATGGTTTGAGGATAAATTGATTTCTGGCATAAAAATGCTAGAGAAAGAAGGTTCTAAAAATAAACCTTGTATGTATCATTGTAATAAAATTTCTGTTACAGAAGATTTGAAACCATTGGCTCATCAGGTTAGAAGAACGCCAAGACCGTTAAATCGGCAGAATGCTCTGATTCAGGAATATGCTCAGGGGTGTGGTATCATTTTGAATGAGCAAGCTCGAAAACTTGTACTTCATCATGTTCCCCATGCTAAACTTGCTCATGATTTCTGGTGTGGTTTGGTTTGTTATCTTTTTGGTGAGGTGATTTATGACAATACTCCTCGTTTCTATCATATTTCGCATGGCAATAATGCTTCTGGTGAGGGACATACTTTGGGAAGTTGGTATGGGCGCCTGAAATCATATCGTAAGAAGGGTGCTATTTATTATTCGCCTTATGATGATTTAATTGAGGGTTATGGTAATATTTTGAATCAAGAAGATTTGCGGTTTATTGAAACGGTTAAAAAATATCACCATTCATTGACTTCCAAGCTTGTTTTGTTGTTTTCGCCAAAGTTTATTCGAGATTCGATAATGGGGTCTTTATCTCTAAAAATTGCTATCCTATTTAACAGATTGTAATCATGGAAAATCGTATTTTGTGCCTTGATTATATGAAGGCGTTGGCTATCTTTTTTGTCGTTTTGGGGCATTTGATAGATGGTGTGGATTCGGAAACTAATCCTTTCCGTATCTTTATTTATAGTTTGCATATGCCTTTGTTCTTTATCGTGTCAGGTTTCCTGTCATCAAAGAAAATAACATCGGTAGGGGATTTGGGAAAGTGGTATCTTCGAAAGATGAGATTACTTATACCTTTCTTCGTCTTTTCTATAGGTGATGTCTTAATTTTGGGTAGTTCTTGGAATGCTTTCCTCGGGTGGAATAAGTATGGGCTTTGGTTCCTTTGGACTTTATTTTTGTTTGATACAATTTACGCTATTACGCAATTGGTGCTGATAAGTAATAAGAATAAGAAACTGGAATTAATCGTTTTGATAGCCCCAGCTCTTGTTTGTATTGCTTTGCGTAGATACGATGATACTTTGCTAGGTGGCATATTCAACTTTATGCAGTTGTACAACTATTCGTTCTTTATCTTAGGTGTTATAGTTGTTAGGTATGGTCTACAAAAGTTTATTTTAGACGAGCGAATCCAATTTTTGATGCTGTTGATGTATATAGTTGGGTTGACTACTGGCATCGCTGCTCTAAATATACCGATGAAGGCTTGCGGTATCTTGCTTGTTTATGCCTTTTTTGAGAAAATATTGACTTCAAGAAATAGTAGTTTGCTACAATTCGGGGGGGGCAAAATTAATAATCTGATTTTAAGTTTCGGTCAACATACATTATACATTTATATACTTCATTTTTATTTGATTAGAGGCAACTTGAGTCTTCCTGTAAGTGCTCATATTATCTTGTTTTCTGCACCTTTTTATTATTTGACCATCTATTCTGTCTTTTCCATAGTTATTATGTGGATATGTGTACAGGTCGCAGATTTTTTGAATACAAATAAGTATATTAGAATGTATGTGTTTGGAAGTAGAAAGTAGATTTTTTATAAGAACTTTATGAAATATGCAATCAATGGTCGCTTTGTTGTCCGCAAGTTGACTGGACAGGAGCGATTTGCAACGGAGTTGCTTCGTGAGTTAGATAAAATTTGTGAGAAGGATGAATTTGTCATGGTCGTACCAGAATATGCCGAGACATTACCTGATTACAAGAATATCAAAATTGTTAAGTATGGAAAGGTAAAAAGCCATTTTTGGGAGCAGATTAGTCTTTATCGCTATTGTAAAAAACATCATCTGGTGAGTGTGAACTTAACTTCGACTTGCCCTTTGTTGGATAGTGGTATAGTCTGCTGTCATGATGCAGCTCCTTATGAGATTCATGATCTCTTAACTCAGAATCTTTATGGAAAGTTGTCACAGGTATGGCACATGTGGATGATTGATGCCGTAAAACGTAGCAAATATCCTATAATTACGGTTAGTCATTATTCTAAAGCTAGACTTGCTAAGTTTATGCATGTTCCAGAAGCACGGTTCCATGTCATCTCTAATGCTTGGCAACACTATCAGCGTGTCAAAGAAGATGATTCAATCTTTGATAAACTTCCTGCAGGTTATCAACGTGGGGAGTATTTTATGGCCTTGAGTAGTCTTACACCTCAAAAGAATTTTGTTTGGGTTAAAGAAGTAGCAAAGCGTAATCCGAATAAAAAGTTTGTGATTGTCGGTAGAGCTGAGGGATTTACCAAGTTGGGCAGTGAGGAGTTACAAGATAGTAACCTTCACTTTACTGGCTATTTGACCGATGGTGAGATCAAATCGTTGATGAAGGGGTGTAGAGCTTTTATTCATCCTGCTGTATATGAAGGATTTGGTATTCCTCCAATTGAAGCTTTGTCATGTGGTGCGGAACTTATTGTATCTACAGCCGCTTGTTTGCCGGAAGTATATGGCAAGTCTGCTCATTATATAGATCCTCATAATTATGATGTGGATTTGGATGAATTGCTAAAGGAGCCAATAGCTCCTGCAAGTAAAGTGCTGGATAAGTATTCTTGGGCAAGAGAAGCAGGGAAACTGCTGAAGTTGTTAAGAGAAAATTAGCCCTTATAGTATGGAAAAGCATATTAGAATATTAATGTTACAGTTAGGTATCTATAAGCAATTCCGTATGCTGGTGGTGAAGATGGTGGGGGAAGTGAAAAGATAAAGACATGATGGATACAATTGATATTTCTCAAAACATTCAAGACTTCAAGCAGGTGTTTGAAAATGAGAGTAGAATCATTTTCTCTGCTAGGTTTGGAGATGGTAAATCTTACTTTCTGAAAAAGTTTATGGAAAGCTATCCGAAAGAGGCTAATGATTATTACTTCATCACTCTCCATCCTGTAAACTACGTGGTTGAGGAGAATCGGGATGTCATTGAGTATATCAAGCGTGATATTCTGTTTCAACTCATAAAGGATAATCGTATCTATGACTTTAAAGAGGGGTATGATAAGATATTCGATGCGGTATGCAACAAAGAGTCTTTATTAAAGCTGGCTGACTTTGCAGCTTCAATCATTCCTGTAGATGGTTTGAAGGATGGGTATGAGGCATTGAAAAACTTAGTTTCAACCATTCGTAAGAAATATAAGGGGCAAGATGTTCTTCATGTAGTAGATGATTACCTTAATGGATTCTATGGAAAGATGGGTAGTATCAGCGAATGTGATGCTTTTACTTATCTTATCCAAAAGTCTTTGGAGCAGATGATGGCAAAGTCTGTTTTGATTATTGAAGATTTGGACAGAATAGATCCAGCTCATCTCTTCCGCATCATGAATGTCTTGTCCTCTCAGGTTGATAATCCCTATTATTCGGAGGTTCCTAATGGTAACAAGTTCGGTTTTGATAAGATAATCCTTGTGATGGATTACGAGATAGCCCGTCATCTCTTCCACCATTTCTATGGTAAAGAGGCGAACTATGAAGGCTATATGAATAAGTTTCTGAATACCTTGCCTTATTCGTATTCTATAAAAGAAGAGGCGCATAGGCAAGTTAGGCAAAAGATTCTTGATATCTGCAAGACTGGTGTATTTTTAAGTTTAGACCAAAAACTTTCTAATGATCCAAAAGATAGAATTTCTTTTCAGCTTGCACTTAATAACTCTTCTGTTAGAAGATGTAAAGAGTTCCTAGATTTAGATGTCAATTCGCTGTTTCGTAAAAAATGGTTGAATGGTGAATATTCTATACCAACTGATAGTACTTGGGTAAGAATACTTGTTTGTTATCGTTTTTTTATGCCTGATAAGTCCATAAGATCTATCATGGAGGCTATGATCCATGGATTTGCTGATTTGCAATTAGCTGAGCTTGCAATGCCTTTCTATTGTGCAGTTAATGAGGAAAGGTTCTTTTACCTGCAAATACAAGATGATATGTATATGATAAGATATAATGCTATGCTTAACTTGGTGACAAATGGCGTTGTAAGGAATCATATAAATGTTGTACCAGAAAGTATAGCTAATATCAAAAAGGTGTTGTATAATGTTGAGAGCAGTATATGTAATCTTTTGATAGGATAAGTCTTGTAATACTTTCGTGATTAAGTCTTTTGTTTATTAACTTCTGTAAAAATCAAAATTAAAACATTCGATATGAGAACTATATACACTAAGTCATTAATAGATAAAGATACAGAGGCATGCCTATGGGATTCTGCAATATTTGTTTTTGATACCTGTGCTTTATTGGATTTCTATTACATGACAAAAGAGAATCAGGAGATAATTGCTGATATATTGAAAACTCTGTCTGCTCGGATTTGGTTGCCTGCACAGGTCTTTTATGAATTTAAAAAGAATCAGAATAATGCTAGAATGAAACCTATCTCTGAAAGCTATTCAGATAAGGACTTACAAAGCAATAAACTAATTGATGATTTAAAATCTTATATTAGGCAATGGGAGCGTAAATACTATCACCCTTTTATCTCAGACCATAATTTGGCAGAGGTAAAAGCTTTTGTTGAAGAGATTGGCCCTAAAGTTGCTGATATTAAAAAAAATGTTGCGGAAGAATATCAGAAACGAAAGAGAGAAATCAAGGAGATTGCTACTGATGATAAATTGGGTACATGTATCGATAATCTTCCAAAGGGCACACCCTTTTCTTTTTCCGAGATAAAGCAAATTGTTTCAGAAGGAGCTTATCGCTACAAAAACGAGATACCTCCTGGCTACAAGGATGCATTAACAAAGTCTGGTATCCGGCAATATGGAGATTTGATTATATGGAAGGAAATTATACGTTTCGCTAGAGAAAATGATAAGGATATAATATTTATAAGTAATGACGTAAAAGCTGATTGGATTATAGTTGATGAATCTGATAAGTGTAAAGAACAGGAAAAGCCTCTTAAAGAGGAACTTGGTAATCCAAGAAGAGAATTGTTGGCTGAATTTGAGGAAGATACAGATCATAAGATATGGTTCTATCAAACTTCAAAATTCATAGAGTATATAGAAAAGACATATCAGCCAGACGACCATGTTTTGGAATTCGAAGGAAAATTAGGTGCAGCAAAGGATGTTCTTCTACGAAAATCACTAGAGCGACAAATGAAACGAGATCATTCGGGAGATACGCTTTTAATTCGTTGTGATTCATGTGGAGAAATGTTTGAAGTAGATCCTGATGATTTTAATTTTGATTGGGAAAGTTCATACGCAGATGATCGCGGTATGGGGTATGAAATCGAATATGAATCATATGAGACTTGTGAATGTCCTAATTGTGACAGACAAATAGACCTCACATTGCAAATATGGGAGTATCCTATAGGTTTTGTAAACAGCCAAAATATCGAAATTGATGGCGGAGAGATAGAATGTACTGTTGATTTATCACCCTATTTCGAAGTAGATGGAACTGGTACTTGTGCCCATTGTGGTGAACGGGCGGTTTTGAATGATTCAGGATTATGTCCTAATTGTGAAGAGGAGTATAGTACATAGGTCGATTCTGAGTAATAGTTATTAAATCATTAAAAGATTATTTTCAAAAAAATTAGCGTTTAAAATTTTAATTTTGCGTTATGGATGCAGCAATAGCTTCAATGGCTAAACCATTTATAGAGGGATTAGTGAAAGATGTCGTTATCCCCAAAGTAACTAATTTTTGTTCGAATTTGAAGCAAGGATTCAAGGTTGATTATGTTCCCAAAACGGAACATTTTAGAGAGTACTTGTTCAGATCGTATAAAAGTTACAGTGTAATTAATACGTTAGTACAGAATAATAGTATGATGGAACTTAAAGAAATATATGTTCCTTTGACTCTGAGATCTGTTAATTCTGCATATACTAAGGATTCAATCACAATTGATGGTTTTCCTATGGATTTTTTTGATACCAATCACCATGTTCTTATAACAGATATGGCTGGTATGGGAAAATCAACCATAACAAAAAGAATGTTTCTTGATGTTGTGGATAGTAAATATGGTATCCCAATTTATATAGAACTTCGTCGCTTGGGAGTAGAACATGACATTATCAGTGAAATCATCATGCAGTTGAACTCATTGGCGAAAGATGTTGATAAGTCTTTGGTGTTAAATTTACTTCAAACTGGTGGCTTTGTGTTTTTCTTAGATGGCTATGATGAAATTCCTATATCTCAGTTGACTTTCGTAACAAGAAATATACAAGATTTTGTATCTAAGGCAGGAGATGAAAATATATACGTATTGACCTCAAGACCAGATAATTCATTATCATGCTTTGGTAATTTTAAAACGATGAGTATTAATTCTTTGACCAAGAAACAATCATATGAACTTATACGTAAATTAGATCGTGATGGGGAAACTTCAAAAATCTTGGTTGAAAAATTAAAAAAGCCAGATTACCAAAGTGTAAATGAGTTTTTGAAAAATCCCTTATTGGTATCTCTTTTGTTTGCTGCTTTTGATTTTAAACCATCAATCCCAGTTAAGAAGCATACCTTTTATCGACAAGTATTTGATGCTTTTTTTGAAAGACATGATTTGACAAAAGGAGATGGTTTTATGCATGAGAAAAAGTCAAAATTAGCAATAGATGATTTTGATACTGTTATGAGATATTTGGGTTTTGATTGTCAAAAGAATCAAAAAGTTGAGTTTGAGAAAGATGAGCTTCTTAAGATGATTAGAAGCACGCAAGAGAGGCTGCCACGTATATGTTTTCAAGAATCTGATCTGTTGTCTGATTTACTAAAGGCTGTGCCTCTTTTTTGTAAAGATGGTCTCTTTTATAAATGGACACATAAATCCTTACAAGAATATTTTGCGGCAGAATTTATCTATAAGGATGCTAAAGACAACCAGGATGCAGTTTTATCGGCAATTTATAGAAGTAAAAATTTAAATCGCTACTTGAATCTTTTGGATTTATATTTCGATATAGATTTTGTAGGCTTTCAGAAAAATATTTTGACTCCTTTTTTGAAAGATTTTGTTGAATATTATGAGTCTTGTACCATAAAGCTACAGAATATTTCACAAACATTGCTTGATGAGCGAATAGGGCTACTATTTAATAAGAAGATATTTGTTATAAATTATAAGAATGAAGATGAAGATTTTGAGGGGATAGTTGAAAAATATATGGGAAATACAATTAAATTTGGAAGTAGATGCATTAATCTTTTAGGTGACGGACAACTAGTAGTTGAAGATAAAAAAATACAAGATTGTTTGATAAAATTACTATCAATTAAAATCCCTGATTTGTTCGGAAAAATCAATCCGCATGAGATAAATGCTGAAAATGAAAAATTTGAAGTGACGTTAAGTACCTTTAGTGAAAGTAAGAAACAGTATGAATTATTGAATCAGTATATAGCTTTTGCTTTGTATCCTGCATATTTGAAATATGATGCTGTTAAGAATTATTTAAGCTATATAGAACGAATTAATGACAATATAGCTACGCGTGAAGACTTATTAAGCGGTCTTTGATGAAATGTGATAACGATAAATATATCAAAGATAGTACTATTAATCAGAAGAATATGGAAGAGACGAAAATACCGAAGCGTTTACTAATTATTGGTAATGGCTTTGATCTTGATTTAGGTAGAAATACGAGATATTCAGATTTTGCTAAAAGCGGTTTTTGGCCAAAAAACTTGAAAAGCCAGTTGTATAGATACTTAAGCCAAAAATCTCAAATAGAGAAATGGTTTGATTTAGAGGGTGAACTTGCTAATTATGTTCAAAAGATTGGCAATACAGTTTCATCTTATAGAGCGTTGATACCTGCAACGGCGCAGGAAGATGCTCAAGATTTTAAAATTATAGTTGCCTCAATGATTTCGTACCTACAGTCTGTTCAGAGAAAAAACGTAAAGACTGAGACTTTAGCTGCTAAAGTTTTTTCTTTGGCTTGTAAAAACTCTTCATTTAGTAAGATTTACTCTTTTAATTATACTGATTTAAATAGAGTAGCACGACAGTTCCTGTTACCGGAAATGTCTAATATTGAGTATGTGCATGGTTGTTTATCTGATAACTCTGCGATATTGGGAATAAACGATCAGGTTGATACCATAGATGGAGCATACGATTTTATGAGGAAAAGTTTTAATATACATTATTCAAGTCATCCTGTAGGGTTTGATTTAAGAGATGCTGACGAGGTTGTATTCTTCGGTCATTCACTTGGTGACAACGATTATCACTACTTTCAGACATTCTTTAAGCATCAATGTGAGGAGAACTTGGAGCCTGGAGAAAAGCGAACGATTACTATCTTCACTTATAATGAGACTTCAAGAATGGAAATCATGCGTACTCTTCACAAAATGAATCATGGTAGGACTTCCATGTTGTTTCAGAATAATCAATTGAATATCTTTTGTACTTCTGATGAAAAACTGGAAACGAACGATGCTTTACGTGATTGGTTTCAATATAGGGAGCATGAAATTAAAAGGCTTCAAACTAAAGAGTTCTTTGCTGATATATCATAGTGTTTGATTTAGCATATTAGCAGCGTGTAAAAATAGCAATTATGGAGCAAAATGATAAAATATTAATCCCGTTTCTTCAGAAAGTTTATAGTGCACTAAGGCATTTGAACAATTTTTCTGTATCTAATGACTTCAATGATAATATCTCAGATTTAGATGGCTTCTTTACAGAGTACAGAAGTTCTACATTTGCCTTACAAAAGTCATTAGGTGGAAATAGTAATCCTGTGTATCAGAAAAATTTGAAAGATTATTTGCTAAAAGATGAGTTTGTTTCTGGTTGGATGAATAAAAAGCGAAATGATTCTGTTCATGAGCAACCATTCAATCTACATAAACATCTATTAGTGATGGCATATTCGGCTACCTCATCAGAAATCATCTTAGAAAAAGAATATACTATAGAGTTTGATGAGCCGTTTGAAAAACTTCAAAATGACTTAGTATCCGATTTGGAAAAACAGAATCCAGTAGAGGTTAATTTCTCTGTAATGTATTTCTTTACAGAAGAAGACAAAACTGTAGATGTCTTTGTATTGTCGATGAAAGCTATAAAGATGATGATAGCTTTTATGGTAGCGATGTATGAGGATTTAAAGGTTTCCGATGAAACGTGCGCAGCTTTGCTGAATAAGAATATTAATTTGGCTAATTCCATAAGAAACAAAAACTTTACTTTTGTACGAGATTATTGTTATCTGACTAAAAAACACCAGTTTATTGGAGGAGAGGTTTTAGAGTCAAATATTCCTTATTGCAAGATGCCAATAGAAAAAATATATGAGAATTTAGGAATTCAGAGACAAGTAAATGAGGATTTTGCTTTTTTCGTATCGATACATTCTCAGATATATTTAAAACAAGAAAGACATATTGCGCCAACGTTCTTTGTTAAGTATGCTGATGACACTGTGGCTATAGTTTCGTTTGATGCATCTCTTAGAACTACGTTTTACCGTAAGATTAATGAAATAGCATTAAAGGTTACAAGCGAGGATATAGAATCAGTGTATTATGTATCCGAGTTTGTTTCTTATGGTTCTGTTTCTTCTGTAAGAGATGCTGAGGCATTGATGGGGATGCCCCATATTGAACGTCAGCAAAATGTTAAAAAGACAGCACTTGCTTTCTACGAAATCAATAAGAATGGTGTAAAGTCTATTTTTGCAGAAGGAGAACAGGTAAACGAATTGCTATCTATGGAAGATGTAATGCAATTCAAAAAAGAATATGATACGGCTTATCATTGCTTCTTAACTCCGTTAATAGTTGCTTTCGCTACTAAAAGAGACAGAGAGACTGTTTCCAAATGCTAATTTTAACTCTAAAAAATAGAATAATTAGTTATGAAGATTTTACATATAGGTCAGATGATAGGAGGATTGGATATTTATATCCGAAACTCTATTATATATAATAAGGTGGAAGATAATGAGTATATCATTGTCTGTGGTAAGGATGATAAGCATCAGCCAGTCATCAGAAATGGTATTGAAGTAAAGGAATATCCTATATCATTGTTCCGCTCGCTCAATCCTTTGAATGATTTGAAGGCTTTGATGGAAGCGGTCAAGATTATAAGGAAGGAAAAGCCGGATGTGATTCATTGCCATAGTGCTAAGGGTGGTATCATCGGAAGAACTGCGGGATGGATAACTGGTGTGAAGACATTTTATACGCCTCATGCTTTCTCTTATCTCTGTACTCCTTCGAAGTTGAAACGATGGGTGTTTATGACTATAGAACGATTGACTCGTTTCAAGACATACGTATTGGCTTGTTCGGAGTCCGAACAGGAAATGGCAATCAAGAAGGTTGGTTATTCTAAAGAGCATGCCTTGGTTTGGCACAATGCCGTGCCAGATTCATCTCTTGAAAGGGGAAAAATGGTTGATATATCTGAGCCTTATGCTTGTTATATCGGGCGACCATGCTACCAGAAGAATCCTTTGTTTTTGCTTGATGTCATCAAGAAGGTAAAGGATAGAGGATACAATCTCAAATTTATCTTGCTTGGTGTTGGCTATCATTCTCCAGAATTAGATGCAATGAAAGCCAAAATGCATGAGTTAGGATTGGAAAATTCCATTCGTCTGGAACCTTGGATAAATCATGCAGACTGCCAAGAGTTTGTGCGTAAGTCGCTGTTCTATATATCTACAGCTCTTTATGAAGGTTTGCCTTTGGCAATTATAGAAGCTATGGCGAATGGTAAGGCGATAGTAGCCAGTGATGTAGTTGGAAATAAGGATTGCGTAAGGAACGGTGAGAATGGTTATCTCCTACCTTTGGATGCAGATGCCTACGCTGATAAGATTATCCACCTCGTAAATGACAAAGAATTAAGAACATCTATGGGAGAGAAATCCAGAGCTTTATTCCTAGGAGAATTCTTCATAGAGAATAGAATTAAATATTTGCAAAATCAATATAATATGGTTTATAATCTGAGATATGGGGGGGCAAATCTTGTCCTCCTAAAGACTAACATTGATAATGTAATTCTGGTATCTATCGGTTATGACGCAACCCTTCATCATGAAGAAAGGAGGGTGGCAGCATGAAGATACTTCATATCGCAGAATGTGCAGGTGGCGTAGAACGTTATCTCCAGATGCTCCTGCCAAGATTAGAGAAAAAGGGAATGAAACAGTATTTCATCTGTTCTCGAAATTATGATGAAAGTTTGTATAGCAAGATTGTGGATGGTGTTCAGCAAATGGATCTTACGCAATCATTCTCACCTTTGCGTGTTATCAAAAAAGTCAGAGCCATTCGCCGGGAAATCAAAAAGGTTAATCCTGACATCTTGTATTGCCATAGCAGTTTTGCAGGTGGCTTAGGGCGTATGGCAGCCATAGGCTTGCATTGTAAGGTTGTTTACAACCCTCATGGTTGGGCTTTTAACATCAAGTAAATTTTAATCAGATGAAACTGAAAAGTATGATATATCTGTGCTTGGAGAAAATACTATCTCCTTGCACAGACAAGATTGTTTGTATCTCTAAGGCTGAAAAGGCTTCGGCAGAGCGTGAACACATTGCTAAGGATGATAAGCTAGCTTTGATTCCGAATGGCATTGATGTGAGTGCTGTAAAGAATGCAGTAGCTAAGTCTAGAAGTGAACTTGGCATTGCGGAAGATGCTTTTGTGGTAGGTATGATTGGAAGACTTTCTTCACAGAAGGCACCAGATGTGTTTATCCGTGCAGCTAAGTTGATACATGATGAGATTCCGAACTCTGCTTTCATCATTGTGGGAAGTGGTGAAGAAGAGGAAGAAGTCAAGGCTTTTGCCAAGGAGAATGGTTTGGAACTTGTTGTAACTGGTTGGACTGACGAGCCCTATAGCTACTTGAAAGTATTTGATGTGGCGATGCTCTTATCAAGGTGGGAAGGATTCGGATTGGCTGTTGTTGAGTATATGGCAGCAGAGAAGAATGTCGTTGCCACAAAGATTGATGCCATCCCTACATTGGTAGATGATGGTGTTGATGGTTTGTTGGTGGAAATGGATAATCCGAAAGATGCCGCAGAAAAGGTACTCTGGTTATATCGTCATCCAAAGGAAGCTGCAGAAATGAAATCCAAGGCTTTGAAAAAAGTGATAGAGAATTATGATATTTCAAGAGTTGTAGATCAACATGTTGAAATGTTTGAGGAACTTACTGGAGGAAAGTAGGTTTTAGCTATTATGAGTGAGCTTTTTGATTTTCTGAAGTATTGCCAAGGGGCAAAAAGTGATGTGAATAAAGTGATTGCTGGCATAGACTGGCAGATGCTGTATTCCTTTGCGTTCAAGCAGGCCCTGCTGGGACTTTGTTTTGATGGTATTGAGAGACTGGGGAAGGAATATCCTGAGGAGTTGAAGCTGAATCCAATTGGAAGGGAACTGCTGATGACCTGGATGGGTAAGGCGCAACAGATTCGCAGACAGAATATGAAAGTGAATGCTGAAGCGGGTAAGCTCTTCTCGATGCTGAGGGAGGATGGCTTCAGATGCTGTATTCTGAAAGGACAAGGGAATGCCTTGATGTATCCGAATCCATATTCTCGTACTCCAGGGGATATTGATGTATGGGTGAATGCTAGCAGAGAATATCTAACAGAATATGCTAAGTGTCATTTTAAACTGGAGGATGATATAAGGTTTCATCATCTTGAAACAACGTTGGATGGTGTGCCTGTGGAGCTGCATTTCTTTCCTTGCATCATGAATAATCCTATCTATAATGCACGTTTGCAGAAATGGTTTAAACGAAATACAGATTTGCAATGCTCAAATGTTGTTAGCCTGCCAGATGGTATTGGAGAAATCGCTATACCAACGACGGCATTCAATGTGATTTATCAGCTATGCCATCTTTATCACCATTTCTTCGATGAAGGGATTGGAATGAGGCAAATCATTGATTACTATTATGTAGTGGATGACTTTTGGAAAGTCAAAGAAAGTTTTTCACAACCATCCCGTCCTTCCTTGCCTAAGGAAGGTTCCACCGCTTTCCCCAAGCCCCTTTCCCCTCAGGGGACAGAGGATGTAACCGCCCTCCGGTGCTCAGAACCGCTACGCTCTAAGGATGGCGGGGCATCAAAGCCCTCGCCATATTTTGCGGGATGGGACCGCCTAGGGTATGCTTGCGAATTAAAACATCTTGGATTGTGGAAGTTTGCTGGGGCGGTGATGTATGTGCTGCATGAGGCTTTGGGACTATCAGATGAGAAGATGATAGCTCCGATGGATGAAAAGCGAGGAAAGTTGTTGTTAGCAGAGATACTGAATGGTGGTAACTTCGGAAGGCATTTCACCAAGTATGGGCATTTCACGCAGCAGGGAATGGCAAAGAAGTACTTCTTGAAGATATGGAGAAATATGCACTTCGTGAGATATTTTCCTGCTGAGGCTTTGAGTGAGCCTATCTTCAGAACATGGCATTTCTTCTGGCGGATGAAGAATAAGAAATAACTACTTCTATCACCCAGAGGCTGATGGGGGTATCTCTATCTTTGATGAATCGCTAGGTATCGATTGGCGCATTCCTACGGAACACGCTAATCTTTCCGAGAAGGATACGAAACATGAGGTGCTGAAGGACTTTGAAAGTCCTTTCGAATACTAAAAGGATTCTTTCCTAAAAATATTTAGGTGATTTTTTCCAAAACCTACCCGTCCTTCCTTACCGTTAAGGAAGGCTCCACCTTTCTCACCAAGCCTCTCTTCAATAGTCTTTACGCCCCCTTCGGTTCCCCCAGTTCTGGGGGACAGAAACCTCAGGAACGAGAGGATGTAACCGCCCTCCGGTGCTCAGAACCGCTACGCTCTAAGGTTGGCGGACCATCAAAGGTCTTCGCCATGTTGTGCGGGATGGGACCGCCT